>WLWF01001835.1_pt1 | contig 16385 bp, 23 predicted proteins | sample 6718331 | NCBI WGS metagenome assembly WLWF01 (sample SAMN12718692, study PRJNA515312) | sponge metagenome | isolation source: marine sponge | host: Mycale hentscheli | place: New Zealand: South Island, Marlborough, Capsize Point | collected 2003-05-01
CGAATGGTGTACAGGCATGCAAAAAAGCGGTCGGCTATGTACAGAAACACTTGGGGCATATCGTACATACACACGCGGAACCTGGGCTGGCAATGTGGCACTATCTTGGTAGCAGTACAGCAGCGAAGCCGTGGGAAGTAGAAGCAGGAGAGAAGGATGAAGGTTAACTTAGATCTGAACGAGCGGGAGGTCGAAGAACTTATGGAGAAGTACGATGACCTAGTCGAGAAGGTGGACAAGATGATGGCGCTGCTCGAGCGTATCAGTGATCACATTGAGGGGGAGGTGGCGTGAACCTGGGGGAGCTACACTGAGGGAAAGGTATGACCCCACAGTGTAGCAATACCCAAAGCAATTAAGGTATGTTGGAAGTAAAGGGACATCCAACGGAAACAATCCTATCAGAAGGAGCGTGGAATGGACAACAACTTAATGCTATTTGGGGCAAACTATTACATCTATCAGCACTACGGAATCGAGACAGCAATCGTGGTTTATGTGAGCATCGTGATCGTCATGTGGATAGGTATCAAAAAATACTTAGAGAGGAAAGTTAAAGTAAATTCTAGGCCCAATATCGATAAGTTAGTGGTCACTTAGGTCGGTACAGTGCGATTGTACCTACCCCCTGTGGATAAGTCTGTAAGTGCTTGATATCCCAGGAAAAGATGGGTCGGTATAGTCGGTATGGTCTGTACCTACGCTGTACTGGGTATACCTACTTCGTAAGTCATTGATTTATAAGGGTGGTACATAGGTACAGTAGGTACACTCTCTAAAGAGAGGGAGAGATATATTAAAATATCTCCCTATCGGAACACTCTCTCTTGTATGTTAGAGTCCGCTTTGAAAATAAAAAAAATGCGAAGGGTTTTTTTTAAGGAGTGAAATTTGTGAGTGAGTTGATTGATAAGTTGGGACCAGATCAGGACATGCTGAGGAACCCAGATCAGTACAAGCCAAAGCGTAGGCAGATGAAGTTTACGCCGAAGCAGGAAAAGTTTATTCAGTTGTTTGTCTATCATGATCTGACCAATGTTGAATGCGCTCATCGTGCAGGCTATGCGTTCCCATCAGTCGCAGCGACTAAGATGCTGAACGATCCAAGGTACACGCACATCCAGACAAAGATCCAGGAACTGAAAGAACTTGAGCAGAAGAAGTATGAGATTACTTTTGAGAAGGTTGCGCGTGATCTTCAGAAGATTCGTGATGCCGCCATGGAGGACGGGACCTATGGTGCGGCAGTACAAGCAGAGCTGGGAAGGGCGAAGCTTGCAGGTTTGATGATCGATAAGAAGGAGATCAAGACAGGAAGGATCGATCAGATGGATCGGTCTGAGGTTGAGGCGCGTCTCATGGCGTTGCTTGAGAAGAATGACCTTGCGCCCAAGGCAGTTGAGGATGAGGCTGAGGAGGACATTGAGGATCTCGAGGGGGAATTTGAGGATGCAGAGTGGGATGTGATTGAGGATGAGGATGATGACGATGAGGATCTCCCCGACGATCTCGAAGATGAGACCGAAGGGGAGGGCTAGGTTAGTAGCGATTGATGCTCATGTTGATGCGAATATCACAGTTAAGGTTAATGCCCATGTAAAATGCAGTTAAAGCTTCGGAAAGTTTGTCCATCTCTTTGAGGAGATCGGTCTTCATTTCTCCGCCAACTTCATCGTCAAAGAGTTCTTCGAAAACTTGAATGTTGGCTAGAACCGTCGCTGGCGTGTCCGGCCTGTAGATGTCTTCGTATACGGTGATCGATGCTACAGGAGAAACAATGTCTGCAAACTTTCTGGCTTCATACTTAATCCTATTCTTGTATGAATCTTCTCGGTATTCTTGAAGTCTTATTTGGTTTTCAAGATCTTTGATCTTCTCATTCTGCTCATCGATTACGGTTTGCTTCGTTCTGTATTTCTTCGTCATCTTATTTTCCTTTTCTTGCTTTGAGTAGTAAGGCACTTGCGGCCTTTGATGGTGATCGAAAGCATCTGCCCTTGCGAGCTTTGTCAGTCAATCGTTTCTTTGTTCTGAAACAACGGTCGAAGGTGTACGCTTTCCTTCGATGTGGAATAGAACAAAACTTTGCACCAACATGGGTGCTTGCGAACTCAACACGGCACCATGCACATGTGAAGTTGCGGGTTTTCTTTTGACGGTGGATGAAGCTGGAGTTCTTCCTGAAACCTCCTCGCCTTTCAGTTGGATTATTTTCCTCGATTTCCAGGCTCTCAATCTCGGGCGCTGCGGTGATGCTCGGCATAAACTAACTCTCCTATTCTTTGTACCAGTTGGGGGACTACGGCGTTTCCGAGGGATCTAATTCGGTCCACCCGATTGGGAAGCCCATCAACCACTCGGTCCACATCGGGCTCAGCTTCCCAGTAGGTCGATCCGAGTCTTTCGCCTTCGCACAAAGGTACGAGCGCTGGTCCATATGCGTATGGCTTTTGCTCCCGACCGGACCACAGTCTTTGTATTCGCTCGCCCTCGGAGTCGGCCACATCTTCACGGCTGTTTCCAATCCATCGCCCGACTTCTTGCTCAGACCCTTGCGATTGTAGTTTCCGTGAAGGGTGGGTGTCGGCCAGATTCTCACTTCCTTGGCGAGCGTTCTCTGGTTCGCGGTGTCCATGTTCTTCCAGTCGGAGTTCATTGGCGTAGGCCAGACTCTCAGCGGATCCTTCGAGAGACTGTCTTGGACCGCCGCTCCGATGTTCCATCCGTGTGTGCCGTTCTTGTGAGATGGCGCTACCCCTTCGCCGCCGGTCATTCTCGTCGGAGTAGGCCACAATCCAGCATCGGTCTCGCTTGTGGTGGGCTTCGACGGCACAAGCCGGAATAACAAACGATTGGACTTCGTAACCTTCGGCTTCCAAGTCAAGGCAAACATCGTCGAGTGCCATGCTGACGAACCCAGAAACGTTTTCACCAATGACCCAAGCCGGAGCTGACTCTTTGATGACTCGTAACATTTCAGGCCAGAGGTGACGGTCATCTTCCTTTCCAAGTTGCTTGCCTGCAACGGAGAATGGTTGACAGGGGAATCCTCCGCAAACAACGTCAACTGCGTTTTTATATTCTCGTCCATCTAATTTCCTTATGTCTTCGTGAATGGTGATGTCCGGCCAGTGCTTGGCCAAAACCTGCCTACAGAATTTATCCTTCTCGCACATCGCGATGGTCTCCATCCCAGCCCACTCAAGGCCGAGAGAGAAACCACCAATGCCGGAGAAGAGGTCAAGGACTTTCATTCATCCTCCTCAAAGTGATCGTAGTCGCCTTCTGAAAAGCATGGCATGCAGATCCAGCGTGGCATAGTCTCGCCATGCGCCACCCAATCTGGGTGAGTGACGCACTTTGATTTTTCATCGCTGGTGTCCGTACCGCATATTTCACAATTGATCATAGGTAATCCTCGAAGTCTTCGTCTTCTTCTCTTGGATGAAGGCTAAAGAATCCTTGGTTAGGACAGTGCAAGGGCGCTTCGTTTACCCATTGCCATCTTTTTGATTCAACGATGTTGGGAAAGAAGATTTCCTTCGCACCTTCAGGAGACTCGGACATGTACTCGAAGAAGTCACACTCAAGGTCGATGCCTTCGTTGCGAGTGCTGAGACCGTTCATCTTGGCGAGGAGTTCGTAGTAGTCCACGCCTCCAAACTCACCATAGCCTTCGTAGTCGGGCTCATGCCACACGTTGCCCTCGTTGTCGTGCAGATAGACGGGCAATGCGCCTTCGTCTGTGTATCTGTTGGTCACGGATTCACCCGTGTCGTTTGTTAACCATGAAAACATACCCATCTTACTTCCCCTTACAGTTTGGATTGGTTTGCCAGTAGTCCGGCCAGTGACCCGCGCATACCATCTCGCGGTATTGCTTTTCCATCTCGACTTCATGCTTGTAGTCTTCGTTGGATACCCAGATGAAGATGATCGCTATGATCGCAACCATAGCGAGACCCATCAGTGATTTACGTTCTTGTTCAAACATCATGGTTGCTCCCATCCCATGGTCCCCTCAGCGATGTCAGTCTCGGGGTCAAGGTCATCTTTACGACCGATGCCGATCTTGCGAAGGATGGCCTCGGCCTCTTCGTTGTAATCTTCGTAGTCGCTCTGACTCTCGGGGGTTAGGTGATAGCTTCTGAACTTCGAATCGTATTGATACTTGAGTTCAAGGCCATCACGGTCGATCAAGATCTCAGCAAGATCGTCGATCATTTCGATAAATTCAAATACGGCTACTTCCATTGGTCTGTCACCCTTATCCAGTGGTTGAATTGCACATCTTCAGGAAGATCATTGAGCACAAGATAATCGGGTGCGTTTTGATCCTTGACGTATGCGATGGCCTCATCGGTCGGCTTCTGTTTGATCTCGTAGATCTCATTGGTTTCGACCTTGAGTAGATGGATCTTTCTTTTCATTGAAGCTTTCATTTCTTTGATCATGAGATGACGGTTCAGTGCATCCGTCACAACAATGTCAATGAGCATGTCGCTTTGACCATTGTCATACTTGCTAAGCTGACCGTAGCATTTCGGATCGTTTTCTTTGATGTCGTCTGCGGAGACTTGGCGAAGATCGGACAGCATCTGTCGGAAGCTTTCTTCTGATTGACCACTGTATGGGTAGTAGGTGTTTGAACCACCACGCCCATCGTTTTCATACTTGCAGATTCGCTTGCCGTCAATGCACACAGTTGCGTCAACGCAATGCGTCTCATGACTCGCCCATGATGACCACTTGATGTTCTTGAGAGAGACCCTTGAAGGTGCGCTCATGACTCACCTCCCGATACAACTTTGATCCCTTCGTAAACGTAGTCTTGAACCTTGCGAAGCACAAGGGACACCGCCGATTGAGTGTGACCGCCGATGTTCCAATCGTGGATGCGTTCGACTTCGATGCTGTCATCACCCGTGTATGCGGGGCCGTTCTTCCAGTTGTAAATGGTTGCGACCACCCCATCAATTTCGATCGCCCATTGGACATCGGACTTACCCGTTGATGAGACATCTTCGGGCTCGCCGAACATATCAACGAGGTCATAGAATCCAATATGGATCTCGCCTTGAAGGCAGGTTAGGTTAGTGTTGACCATTGTTTTTCCTTAGTTTTGCTTTGGGTTTACGATTTTAAGGTTTGCTTGATGTGATTGTCAAGTGCTTGTTTAATTACAGCTTACGAAAAGGTGCTGATTTCTATGGATATGTTGGGGGGAATAGCGCCTCCCCCGCCCCACAGGGCCCTCTGCCCCCCGTTTGGGGGGTGAGGAAGGGGTAAGGTAAGGGGTCGGCTTGCGGCCTGCGTGCGGCCTGTGCGTGCGTCTGGTTGCGTGCGGCCTTGCGGCCTATATTTGATTGATTCGGACTTCAAAGTGAAGGTCGAGTGATAGCGTGCGGACTTGCGAGTAGCAGTGGTCATGCGTGCCGGTGATCTCTGAATCAAACCAACCGCTTTCGCGGTCGGCTCGGTCTCTCAATTCAACTTGATACATTGGCCCTCCTAGTGTTGATGGTAGCTAATGTTGGCTACGTCTTTGTCCCAACATGCACGACAGTCTTGGCATTTATTGTCCTGTTTAGGTGCGGGGCATATGTGCGAATTAGTGGGAATGGTTCGAGCGTGAACCGTTGAAGTGTTGCGGAATCGCTTAGGCCTTGGGCCGTCAACCATCGCAGCGGACACTCGCACGATTAGATTGTCAGGCAGGTCACCGTCATATGATGCGATAATTTGCGCTTCGCGTGTTGGCAGCCAGTGCAAACAGTTGGGTGTTGCGCGTGCTACTTCTACAATCTTGGCGAAGTGCTCGAGGTTCTGAATGTCGCCGCTGTCATGCCATCGAAAAAATTTGTCTTTGTTGATCGCTCGCGCCATGCTTGGCGCCCAATCCTCGCGCGTGATCTTTTCCAGGCGCCGCGCTTGCGCTTTTTTGACTACTGGAAAACCATACATCCCTCGATCATACGCGTAGCAATTCTCACACGTTGACCCTTTGACGTTTCGCAATTGTCCGCCGACCTTGCACGCTTGCGCGGGTAGTCCGTAGGATTTGCTTGGTATCTTCGACGGATCGGATAATCCGCCTACATTCTCTCGTGCTTCTGATACTTTCATTTGTATATCCTTATATTTTGCTTTAGGTGTCTCAATTCTAGCATAAAATGCCAGGAAAAAGGTTAGTTTTTTTCAATCGGTTTTGAGCTTGCGAGCTTGCGACCTCGAGATTTTTTTATAGTGTGAGCATGCGAGCTTGCGAGCTTGCGACCTTATTATTTTATTATTATATGATCGTTTGCAGCGGGAACCTGTTCCAGGAAGGCGCCCATAAAAAAAGGGCCCGAGGGCCCTTGTCTTTCATAGCGTTTCTTTTCTAATCAAAGTTATTTGTATTGAATCATCATATTCGGTGTGTCGTGGATCTGACTCGTCTATCATTCGCTCAGACAAATCTATAAATTTCCATTCGCTCATGCCCCATGACTTAGACCAAGTCATCCAATGGTATTGTCAGTCTGGCGCTAGTGGTTCACCATTGTGACGCTTTTCTGTCATGTCACAGGCAGAAACAAATAAGTCAGAATCCAATTCAAAGCACCCGTCATGATTCGGATTGTGATCAGTCCCGCACGAGTCATGACTGCACTCATGCGGGATTAATGATCCTATGATTATCTCTCTGATATTCATATTAACTGTGAGTGTATCCATCATCCTCGACGCCCAACCACATCCCGCACCATTGGACCATGAAAAAATTCCCTCCAATACCTGGCACGATTGACCTCCTGAATTGCCGGTATGACATGCCGTTGTCGTTCTGCATCCATTTGCGATGCAGTGCCTCTCTCTGCGCTCGATTAATTGTCATCGTTCATGATCTCCGTGATTGATCGCCGATCGAATGGCAATACGTTGTTGACGTAGAACCGCTCGATCATCTCATCAGGCCACGCGTTAATGATCGGGTTAACTGCCAGCACCATCGCTTTGATGGTTGGATACTCTTTACCTTGGAACTGATACTTCATTTGATTCTCCAATGAGGGCGCCCGTAGGCGCCCGATAGGTTAGATGAATGGATTGATGGTCAAGACCTTCTGGATCTCTGGGCTCGGTGTTCGAACTGTTAAACCCCAATCCCATCGCTGGCCTTCCCAATTGATTGACCCGATGATCTTGCCAGCATCGCGGGAGGTCACAATCAGATTTGATGGCTTGTGCTTAAACCGCGTGAATCCATTCTCATTAACACCGATCGAATTTTTGACAGCATCCGCTGGTGCTTTTTTCTCTGCCGCCAATGCTCGTTTGAGCATCTTAAGCTTGACCACGTCCGCTGATTTCTCAAGCTTGGCGATCTCTTTTACTAGTGATTTGATATTCATATTCAATCCCTTAATTGAATGAAGGCGCCCGAAGGCGCCTGATAGGTTTATAGATCGGCGAAATTGCCCTGTTCGTGTTCTGCCGCCGCGTTGATCGCATCGGTGATTGAGTCGAATGAATCGAACCATTCTTTAAGAATCAATCGCTGGCCTCTGTCCATATGGCAGAATGTGCTGTGCAATTCATTCATCGCCGATCGAACTGAAAACAATCGTGATTCAACGATTCCGATCTCTTTAAACATGTCTTTGCAGTTATTGTATTGCATATTAATTTCCTTTAATTGCTTTGTTTATCTGTTATCCCTTATTGAATAACAGAGTTAAACAATAAAGGTTTTCAACAATAAAGTCAACCGTTCTATGCAACATCAAGCAAAATAGCTGGGCCTTTTCATGATGACCGAACGAAGTGAGAAGATGCCAGCATCGCTGGCATGATCAACAAAAACCAACGGGTCCCTTTCGAGTTTTTCGCGATTCGCTGGCAGGTCTCGCGTGCGAGCCCATCCCCCCCTTTTTGGGGGGGGAGCTTTTGTGTTGTAGTATAATAACGTTCGCCACCCACAATTATGTTGAAAAATAAAAATGCCCCAACTTGCCCATATTGCTGAATCTGAGATGAAAGAGATCCTTATGCTTAAGGAACGCCTCTCACAGATGGAGTCTCAAGATAAATGCAAGGACTCGTTTATGGAGTACATCCGGCACATCTGGCCTGGGTTTATTGAGGGAGATCATCATCGGATTATTGCGGATAAGTTGACTGAGGTTGCACAGGGCAAGTGCAAGCGATTGATTGTGAACATGCCGCCGCGTCATACGAAGTCTGAGTTTGCATCTGTTTACTTTCCGTCTTGGATCATGGGACTCAAGCCAGAGATGAAGATTATGCAGACCACTCACACTGCGGATCTGTCTATAAACTTTGGCCGCAAGGTCAGGAACCTTATGGACACGCCGGAATACAATAGTATTTTTGATAATGTTTCTTTGGCCTCGGACTCAAAAAGTGCGGGTAAGTGGCAGACCAGTGCGGGGGGTGAATATTTTGCGGCTGGTGTCGGTGGTGCCATCGCGGGTAGGGGTGCAGATTTATTGATTATTGATGATCCGCACTCTGAGCAAGATGCGATGAGTGTAAATCTTTTAGATGCTTGTTATGAGTGGTACACCTCGGGTCCCCGTCAGCGTCTCCAGCCAGGTGGGACGATTGTTATTGTGATGACCCGATGGTCTACGTTGGACCTCACGGGTCGTTTGTTGAAGCGTCAGACAGAAAACCATGCGGATCAGTGGGATGTTATCGAGTTGCCTGCGATATTTGAGGATTCGGGTAATGTTTTGTGGCCGGAGTTTTGGAAGCGGGAGGAGTTAGATTCTGTTAAGGCGTCGATTCCTGTTTCGAAGTGGAATGCTCAGTACCAGCAGAACCCGACTTCTGAGGAAGGTGCGATCATTAAGCGGGAATGGTGGAATATCTGGGAGAAGGATGAACCGCCTCGTTGTCACTATGTGATTCAGAGTTACGATACTGCGTTTAGTAAGAGTCAGACAGCGGATTACAGTGCGATTACGACTTGGGGTGTTTTTACGCCGCAAGAGGGTGGGAGTGATGCATTGATTCTTCTTGATGCAACCCGTGGTCGTTGGGACTTTCCTGAGTTGAAGGCGGAGGCGATGGATCAGTACAAGGAGTATGAGCCTGATATGGTACTTGTTGAGGCCCAAGCGAGTGGTACGCCGTTGACGCATGAGTTGAGGGCGATGGGTATACCTGTTGTTAATTACCGGCCTAGTCGAGGTAATGACAAGATGACACGGGTACATGCGGTGAGCCCTGTATTTGAGTCTGGGATGGTATGGGCGCCTGATTTTGTATTTGCGGATGAGGTGATTGAGGAGTGCGCATCGTTTCCGTTTGGGGAGCATGATGATTATGTAGACTCTATGACCCAAGCTATACTAAGATTCAGACAAGGTAACTTTATTAACCTTGAGTCTGACGAGATTGAAGAGGAAGTTTACCGAGACAAACGCGCATATTATTAATCTCGAGATAAGGAAACGATCATGGCGGTAACAACCCGAGGAACCCGCAAGAAACAGGAAAAGAAAGAAGAGCTTCTTTCTTTGAACAATCCTAAAAAGCCTACTTACAAATCTGGAGATGATTTTAAGTCAACTTCAAATGCTTCTAGAACGGCTGCGCTTAAAGATACGTTAAAGCCCAAAGACAACGAGATTAGTCAAGCCGAGATGGATGATATTGATCGGCAGATTAAGAAGATGCAAAAGGACAAGAAGAAAGTAACTGAAAAAGATGTTGAAAAAGTCAGCGGCAAAAAGGTTGTTACTAGAAATGGCAAGAAAGGCTTTTTGTTTGGTAAGGGCGCTAAGTTCCGGCCATTCGGTGGTGTTCTCGCCCGAGCATTGCTTGGTGATGATGAGAAGTTTGGTGGTGAGCGAGGTCTTATTGACTTTGTTCGTACAAAGAAAAAGCCCGTTAAAAAGAATCAAGGTGGAATAATGATGAAAGCAAAAGGATACAGCCGAGGTGGTTTAGGTATGTCTAACCCATCAATTAAACTTTCAGGAGGCAAGAAGACGAGGAGAAGCACTCCTGCTCCTGCTCCTCGAGAAGAAAAACTTGCGGCAGGTCGTCGTGCAGCTGCGGCTAGAGCGGCGGCTGGATACTCACAAAGGACTCCAAGCGCAGGCTCGAAAGAGGCTGGATCTTCAAGAGCCCGATCTGGTGCAGGAACTGGCAGATCAATCTCAGAGTTGAGTGATGCTCAAAAAAGATTGCTTCGGTCTGTTCAAAGCACTGGGAAGAAGCAATCAACAAGTGTGATTGATGAGTTAACAAAGAAGTACGGCAATCTTGCTGCTCGTAAACAGCGCCAAAATTTAAAGAAGAAGGCGCCCAGACCTCCTGGCATGAAGATGGGTGGTATGCCCATGAAGTCTAAGATGGCTTCGAAGGGTGGCAAGATGGGCGGTATGATGCCACCTGGATACAAGAAAGGTGGATCTGTGAGCAGAAAGAAAACTGCTCGCGGAGTTGGTGCGGCTAAGCGAGGGTTTGGCAAGGCTATGCGTTAAGCATGGCCTATCTCCAAAGCAATATCCCACACTTTAAGGCGTGGGTAAGAAGGGAATACACGGTTAATCATGAGCGATACCATGGCGAGTTTTTACACGCTATGGTTATCGCTGTGACTACCATGCCGACTCGATGTCTTTCATTTCAAGTTATCTTTACTGGATGCGAAGCTGATGAAGACGAGCCTAACGTACACGGTGGTGCCATGTGGGCAAGAATGCCCATCACTGCGCTGGTTGGTGATACGCCGTTTGAAGAATGGCCTGAACCGATGCCTGTCTGGGCTGCTCAACCTTGGGATTGCAGTTCTCATAATCACTCTGTTTATGTGCTTGACCGCTGCACACCTTGCCCTTGGCTTGCTAAGATCGATGGTGAATTTTATCCTGCGAAATATCTTTTTACGGTAGACTACGCGGAGAATGAGATCGCTGATGATCCGGCGCAGCATAAGCAATCGCATGTGCTTGAGTTGCTTGATGCTGGAGAATGGACCGGAAATATTGTAGCGTTACCCAATAACAGGGTAAGAGTCACGCATCCTGCATGGTTTCAAACAGGCGAAGGTGCGCCAGACTTTAAACCTTCGCAGCATATTCATTACAGTAAGTCTGATTTAGACTACACGCTTGACGTTAATCAGATCTTTGACAATCTGTATTCTGACAAGGAATAACCTTATGAAGCCCAGCAACACGGACATGTACAAAAAGGTTATGCGCCTTCTTGAAGATTCTGACGATCAATCTTTAATTGATGATTTGTTAGAAAACGAAGACGAGCTTTCTGAGTATTTAGATGAAGAGATGCCGGAAAAGCGCGGATCTGTCATGATCATGATTAAGAAGAAGGGTAAGAACAAGGAAGATATGGAAGAGCTTTTTCCTGACAAAGACAACCCGATGATGATTAAGATGAAGAAGGGTGGCGCTGTTCGTAAGCCGAAAGCAAAGGTCAAGGCTAAAAAGAAATCTACTTCGATGACGAAGTGGGAAAGGAAGTGGGGCTAACACATGGCTATTGAGCGTGGCGTTGATGACGTTGACATTGCTGAACTAGAGATTGAAGACAACTCAAAAGAAGTTGAAGTCAATGTTGAGGACGAGTCTTTTGATGAGCTTCTTGGTTCTGGGTTTGACGATGATGAGGTAGAAACCCTTGAAGACGGCACCATGTTGTTTGGTGCTCCACCTCCTATGATGCCGCAAGCCATGGGTGCGCCAGAGGATTTTTACGAAAACCTTGCGGAAGTTTTAGATAAGTCAGATCTCGGTAAGCTGTACAGTGATTGTGTTGCAGATTTCAAAGATGATCTTTCTTCAAGAAAAGAGTGGGAAGAAACTTATAGAGAAGGTCTTGAGTTTTTAGGCATGAAGTTTGAAGACCGAAGCGAGCCTTTTGAGGGTGCTTCGGGGATTGTGCATCCGCTTCTAGCTGAAAGTGTTACGCAGTTTCAAGCACAGGCTTATAAAGAGATGTTGCCGCCTGGGGGTCCCGTTAAGACTCAAGTCGTTGGACTGGGTACTCCGCAAACGGACCTCCAGGCAGCGCGTGTACAAGAGTACATGAACTATCAGATCACTCATGTAATGCAAGAGTATGATCCTGAAACTGACCAAATGTTGTTTTATCTCCCGTTATCGGGCAGTGCATTTCGCAAGGTTCACTTTGACCAGACTTTAAATCGTCCAGTCTCTAGGTTTATTCCATCTGAAAAGCTTGTTGTGCCTTATGGTGCTTCTAGTCTTTCGAGTGCTGGTCGGATTACGCACATTGTTGACATGTCTATTAACGATGTGAAGAAGCTTCAGCAGTCTGGGTTTTACCGAAAAACTAAAATGTCTGATCGTTCTTCGGACCCATCAGCAGGCAATGGTATTGAGGAGGAGTTAGATGAACTACAAGGTGTTAAGCCGTCTGGTAGCTCTAGTTCAGACGAATGTGAAATCCTTGAAATGCACGTTGAACTCGACATTCCAGGGTATGAAGACGTTAATGCAGAAGGTGAAGAAACGGGTATCAAGCTTCCGTACATTGTTACCATCTCTCAAAGCCAGTCTCAAATTCTATCCATTCGCAGAAACTACAATCAAAACGATCCTATGCGTACTAGGATTGATTATTTTGTTCATTATAAGTTTCTTCCTGGGGTCGGCTTTTATGGTTTCGGCCTAACGCATATGATCGGTGGGTTGTCCCGTGGGGCGACCTCATTGCTTCGACAGTTGATTGATGCCGGTACTTTGTCCAACCTACCTGCTGGATTTAAGGCGCGTGGTATTCGTATTCGCGATAGCGATGTGCCATTACAGCCAGGTGAGTTTAGGGACATGGATGCGCCAGGAGGCTCATTGCGCGATGCGTTAATGCCTTTGCCGTTTAAAGAACCTAGCGGCACCCTCCTAAACTTGCTTGGTATGCTGGTTGATGCCGGTAAGCGATTCGCCTCTATTGGTGATATGCAAGTTGGTGACGGCAATCAAGAGGCACCTGTCGGCACCACTGTTGCATTATTGGAGCGCGGTAGTCGCGTAATGAGCGCGATTCATAAGCGTTTGCATTATGCACAGCGTATTGAGTTTTCGCTTCTCGCAAAAATATTTAAAGATTACTTACCGCCTGCTTATCCGTATATGGTTGCGAATGGCAATCCAGGCGTAATCCAGCAAGACTTTGATGACAGAATAGACATTCTTCCTGTCAGCGATCCCAACATATTCTCTATGAGCCAGCGCGTGATGTTGTCTCAAGAGATGTTGAGAATGGTTCAGGCTAACCCTGAAATTCATGGTCCGATGGGTATGTACAATGCTTACAAGCGTATGTACGAAGCAATGGGTGTTCAGCAAGTTGATCAGATACTGCCACCTCCACCACCTCCGCCTCAACCACAACCGATGGCTTCTGGTGTTGAGAATGCGAACTTTATGATGATGCAGCCAGCTACACCATTTCCTGATCAAGATCATCAGGCTCATATCCAGACGCATATTACGGCTTACAAGTCTGGGCCTGTTAAGTCTAATCCTCAGCTACAAGCTATGATTCAAGGTCATATTTATGCCCATGTTGATATGATGGCTAGAGCACAAGTTATGCAAGAACCTGAAATTCAGCAAATGCAACAACAGATGCAAGCGATGGGACCACCTCCAGGCGGACCAATGGGAGGACCTCCAGGTATGGGACCACCACCTCCTTCGGGCGGACCCATGGGCGCACCTCCAGGTGGACCTCCAGGAGCGTCTCCTCCGATGGCTCCTCCGCAGGGTGGAGCGCCTATGGGACCCCCACCTCCACCGAATCCGATGCAGCAACAAATGCAGGCTATGATTGAAACGAGGGTTGCTCAAGTAACAGCGCAGATTATGGAACAACTTGCTCCTGAATTTGAGACTGAAGATGATGATCCTTTAGTTGCGCTTCGAAGAGAAGAGCTTGATATCAAGGCTCAAGATGTTGAGCGTAAGGCTAAAGAAGCTCAACAGCGTATGGATATGGATGAAGATCGCATTGACAAAGATTATGAGATGGATCAAGAGCGCATGGATCTTCAAGCCGATATTGCAGACATGAAAAATAAAACTGCACAGGATAGACTTAAACTTCAAGAAGCTATACAAATGGCTAACGTAGCTGAGAAAATGACCAAAAACATATTTGGAAACTAATCATGATTAAAAGAACCACAAGCTTTAAAGAGCCTAAAGTAGACAAAGGCGGATTCACTGTTAAGGATCAAGGCCGTGTTAAGTACGCGTCTATTGAATCTGTTGAGGCATCTGCAACGCCTAAGCCTGGCATGGGCAAAGGTAAGTCTAGAGGCGGCGGTGATGCACAGCGAGGGACTAAGTTCGAAGGTATCTTCTAATGAGCCAAATGCCTTACACAGGACCTGGTCAAGATCCAATGAGATTAATGTCTGATGACTTAATTAGGCGATCACAACAAGAACATGAGCTAAGGTATGGAAAGCTGAGTCCCAGTCCCTTTCTCATGCCAAGCCGACCCGATATAAGGCGACCGCAAGGTCCTGAACAGCCCATGCGAGCGGAGGCTGGGCATGATGCTTTAAATAGGCAGATTCAACAACAAATGCAGCGAAGACAAAGAATGCCTCAGCCTAATCAAGGTTATGGCAATCGCTTTCCAGGTATGCAGTTCAGTGGGCCTTTTTCTCAGCCAATGATGCCTCAAAACTATGGCATGGGTGGCGGATACCGACAACCACCTATGATGCCGCAATATCCTCAGCCAAGAATGCCTTATCCTCAGCCAATGCCACAACCTGGTTATGGCGGTGGTTATGGCGGTGGATTTGGAGGAAGAGGGCCAGGCGGTGGTTACGGCAATATGTATGCGCAACAACCTCAAATGTACGGTGGTGGTTATGGCATGCCTCAAAGACCTCCAATGTTTGGTGGAGGATATGGTGGCGGTTACGGTCAACAGCCTCAGTATGGCGGTGGATTTGGCGGTGGTATGCAAGGTGGTATGCAAGTTGGTTACGGTATGCAAGGTGGCTACGGTCAACCACAAAGACAGCCGCAATATCAAAATGCAAGTCCGTTTGGTGGTCAGATGAATCAAAGACAACAGCCTCAACAGATGGCCCAACAAATGGGTGGCTTTGGCGGTGGAATCATGAGGAGTTTTTACTAATGGCACCACGGAGAGGAAGCAGACGATCTACAGTAAGAGAAGTTTCAAGAGCACCTGTTAGAACAGTTGCAAGATCTGCTCCTTCAAGAGCAGTTGTTGGTAGAGCAGAGCAAGCTAAAAAAGCTGCAGCGGCAAAAGCGGCAGAGGCAAAAGCGGCTAAAGAAGCAAAAGCGGCTAAAGAGGCTAAGGCTCGTATTCGGGCTCGTCAACTTCTTGATCTGGAAAGAGAAAGAGAAACTAATGCTCGAAAAGAAAGAGAGAGTAAGGCAAGACAGCTTAGAGAGGCTAAAGAAGCTAAAGAAAGAAGTGAGGCAAAAGCCGCTGCTGATGCTCGAGCTAGAAGAGCTGCTGCAATTAAAGCGGCTAAAGAAGCTAAAGAAAGAAGAGAGCGAATCGCAAAAGAAAGAAAAGAAAAAGAAGCTGCTAGAGCTGCTGCGATTAAAGCGGCTAAAGATTTAAAAATAAAAGAAGAACGAGAGGCTAACGCTCGACAAGAAGCAAAAGATAAAGCAAGAAGGATTAGAGAAGCTGCTGCGGCAAAGGAAGCTGCAAGGATTGCAAAAGAAAGAAAAGCTGCAGCAGAAGCAAAAGCCGCAAGAGAAGCTAAGGCGGCAGCAGATGCCAAAGCCGCAAAAGAGGCTAAGGCAGCAGCGAAAGAAGCTGAAAGAAGACAAGCTGTTATTGATGCGGCTGCTTCAAAAAAAGAAGAATATAGGCGTCAACAAGAAGCAAAAGCTGAAGCAAAGCGTATTGCAGACGCAAAAGCTGCGGCTGAAGCTAAGGCCGCTGAAGATAAGCGTATAGCTGATGCGAAAGCTGCGTCTGAAGCTGCGCGTGCTGCTCAAGATAGAAAAGCTGCGGCTCAAGCTGCAAAAGAGTTAAGAGAAGCAAACGAGGCCAAAGCAGCAGCTGAAGCGAAACGCGTTGCAGATGCAAATCGAGAAGTTAAAACAGTAGACTTTACTCCTGATCAACTTGTTGATAAGTACAACAACTCTCCTGGCGCTCAAGATTTTAATCTTAATGCAACGTATGATCCTGCGACGAACACCTTTATTGAAGATGTAAGCGCTTTTGGTTTTGAAGGAGATGCGGCTACTAAAACATATACTCCTGAAGAGTTTATAGCGAAGCTTGGTTACAAAGGGGATGATTACAATACCTTTAACTTTGTTCGACCAGAACAGCCACAAGAAGCACCTCCTTTAGAAGAAGCACCT
>WLWF01001837.1_pt1 | contig 16375 bp, 16 predicted proteins | sample 6718331 | NCBI WGS metagenome assembly WLWF01 (sample SAMN12718692, study PRJNA515312) | sponge metagenome | isolation source: marine sponge | host: Mycale hentscheli | place: New Zealand: South Island, Marlborough, Capsize Point | collected 2003-05-01
TTCAAAATGCTGCATTACAAAATAGTTCAGTTACATATAATTCTGTTACAGTTGCTTTAGGAGCTTCAGGTTCAATTACTACAACAGAAGCTGGTCCAACATTTACTTCTATTAGTCCATCTGTTATTGATAACACAGCTTCCAACATTACAATTACAGGAACAGGTTTTGCATCTATTCCTCTTGTCGAAGCGGTTAACTCTACAAGTGGAGCAAGAATTACAGCTTCAGCTGTAACATTTACTTCTGCTACAACTTTAGTAGCAACCTTTACAGTTTCAATTGATGGTACATATTTTATACATATTCAAAATCCAGACGGAGAAGCAGTTAACTCTGGAGCAGTATTAACAGTTTCTGATGGACCTACATGGTCAACTGGAGCAGGAACTCTTGGAACTTTTTCAGCAGCTTCATCTATTTCATCTACTGTTACAGCAACAGGAGACGCACCAATTACATACTCTAAAACAAGTGGTACATTCCCTGGAGGTTTATCTTTAAATACATCTACAGGTGTGATATCAGGTACAGAGAGTGGAGCAACTGCTACAACAGAATATTCATTCACGATTCGCGCTACGGATGCACAAGCTCAAACAGCTGACAGAGCATTTACAATGACAATTTCTGTAGGTGCAGAAGGAGCAACACAGTTTAACTAGGAAATATTATGGCATCAACACAACTTACAAGATCTATAGGAAGCACAGGAGACAGACAAAAAGGTACTTTCTCTATGTGGATTAAAAAAAGTAAAACAGCTACAGAACAGGTATTTTATTCTCACTATCAAGATGCAAGTAATTTTTTAAGAGCTAGATTTAATGATACCGATACTATCAACGTTAATGTAAAACTTTCAGGCACAGATTATTTTGCAAATACTAATGCAGTTTTTCGAGATGTCGGAGCATTTTATCATATAGTTTGGGCAATAGACACAACACAAGCAACCGCAGCAGATAGATATAAAGTATATGTAAATGGAACTCAGCAAACAATGGCTTCATCTAATTATCCATCTCAAAATGAAAATTTAATTATGAATATAAGTGGAGATACACAAGCTGTAGGTGCTATGAATAGTAGTACCTATTTTGATGGCTTAATGTCTTACGTTGCTTGGACTGATGGTTATACTTATGCTGCAACAGATTTTGGGGAAACAGATTCTTCAAGCGGAATCTGGAAAATCAAGACTGGTCCATCTGTTACTTATGGAACTAATGGTTTCTTTTTAAAAATGGATACATCTTCTCCTGGAACAGATACATCAGGAAATAATAATACATTTACAGCTTCAGGCACACCAACTTTAACACAAGATAATGCTAGTAATAACTTTGCTACTATGAATTCTTTAGATAATTATTGGGCTGGTTCAACATTTACTAATGGTAATTTAAGTATTGCTACAGTTACTGGAAATGATACTTATAATAATGCTACAATGGGTTACTCTACTGGAAAATGGTATTGGGAAACAAAAATAATTCAATCTTCTACATACGATCAAGTTGGAATAACTTCAAAAGGTAGTACAGCTTCAAATCAGTATATGTCTTCTTCACTTTATAGTGTTGTTATAAAACAAGATGGAAATTTATGGCAAAATGCTGGAAGTGGTTCAGGTGCTGTAGGCGGTTGGTCAGGTACAAGTTGGACAACTGGAGATATTATAGGAATTGCACATGATGCAACTAATAATAAAATATATGTTCACAAAAATGGAACTTATATGAATAGTGGTAATCCTACTACAGGTTCAAATGGAGCAGATACAACAGCGTCTTCTTCTACAGATACAGGAGTTTGGTTACCAGGAGTAGGAGATGAAATTTCTAGTGGAACAGCATCTCAATTTGCATTAAATTTTGGTAATGGATTTTTTGGTACAACTGCTGTAGCATCATCTAATGCAGACGCAGCAGGACATGGATTAATGGAGTACGCAGTTCCAACAGGATTTTATACGCTTAACACTAAAAATTTAAACACATACGGATAAGGAGAAACTATGGCATACAGCGCAATTACAAAACCACAAGATTATTTCAGCACTAAATTATATGATGGAGATGGTAACACGGGTCGTAATCTAACAGGAGTTGGATTTGAACCTAGTTGGGTTTGGATTAAAGAAAGAAGTTCAAGTTCAGATCATATGTTATTTGACCAACCTAGAGGAGTTGAAAAATATATAAGTTCAAATTTAGCTAATGCAGAACAAACGTCTAATCAAATGTTAACTGCATTTGATTCAGATGGATTTACTATAGGACCTAGTAATGATCTTAATGATCCTGGACAAAATTATGTTGCTTGGAACTGGAAAGCTAATGGTCAAGGTTCATCAAATACAGATGGTTCTATAAACACTACATACACTTCAGCTAATACAACATCAGGTTTTTCAATAGTAAAATACACAGGCACAGGTTCTAACGCAACAGTAGGTCATGGATTGGGAGTTGTTCCTAAAATGATTATAGTAAAATGTTTAGACCAAACTCATTGGTGGTTCACTTATCATGTTAGTGTGGGTAATGATAGACATATGACTATAAATACAACTAACGACCAAAGTGGAACTTCTGCTAATTATTGGAATAATACTACACCCACTTCTTCAGTTTTTTCAATAGGTACAGATACAGGTGTTAATCAAAGTGGACAAAATTATATAGCTTACTGCTTTGCAGAAGTAAAAGGTTTCAGCAAGATAGGTAGTTATTATGGAAATGGAAATGCTGATGGTCCATTCACTTATACAGGATTTAAACCCGCTTTTGTTTTATTCAAAGAATATACAGGTCCAGGTAGTTCTAACTGGACTATACAAGATGATAAAAGAGAAGGATATAATATAAGTAATAGTAGATTATTTCCTAATGATAGTGCCGCCGGTAATGCTTCATCATTTAGACTAAATTTACTTTCCAATGGTTTTAAAATAAATAATTCAGACAGTGATTCTAATAGAAATGGAAACAATTTTTTATATTTGGCATTTGCAGAACATCCTTTTGTAGCAAACGTAGATGGAGGACTGCCTACAACGGCAAGATAATATATGGCTTATATCGGACGAGGAACAGGAGATATATCAAACGCATCAGTTCTTGATGTTATTACGTTCACTAATTCAGTTGGACCTTATAACTTAACTCAAGACTCTGCAGCTTTTGTACCTGTATCTGAAGCCGCTTTAATTATTTCAGTTGATGGTGTTATTCAATCACCAGCCACGTTCAGCATAGATGGCTCAACGATTACCTTTACAAGTTCAATGTCTTCTTCACAGACAAATGATTTTATTATTCACAATGGTTTTGGATTAATTTCAACACCTGGTGATGGTACAGTATCTACAGGAAAATTAGCAGATTCAGCTGTAACAACAGCAAAGATAAATGATGGAGCAGTTACAGAAGCTAAATTAAGTACACCAGTTCCAAACTCTGCATTAACAGGTAGTGGTGCAATTACTATTAACAGTTCATCAGTTGCATTAGGCGGATCTATAAATGTACAAGCAGTTTTAGGTTTTCCAACTTTCAGTTCTATTTCACCAAGTATATCAACAAACGCACAAACAACTTTTACAATTGCAGGAACTAACTTTGCTGCAGGAGCTCATGTAGATTTTATACTTTCAACAGGAGCAATTATACCTGCTGATTCAGTAACTATAGATTCAGCAACACAGATTACAGCTGTTGGAACTTTAACTACTGATGGGGTATATTACATAAGAATTGAAAACACAGACGGATTAGCGGTAAGATCTTCTTCAGCAGTCTTAACAGTTTCAGACGCACCAGCATGGTCAACTAGCGCCGGTTCACTTGGTACATTTGCAGGTGGAACAAACGGCACATTAGTAACAGTTTCAGCAACAGGAGATACTATTGTATACTCTGAATCTACAAATGTTTTAACTAATTCAGGACAAGCAAATTGTACTTTAAACAGTTCAACAGGTGTGATATCATCAACTAACTTTGGCGGATCAGCTACAAGTCCAACGACGTACTCATTTACATTAGTTGCGACGGATGCACAAAACCAAACGTCAAGCAGAAACTTTACAATTAGTAGTTCTTACGGGGCTACGGGCGGAGGACAATTTAACTAATGGCTAATACAAAATTAACAAGAACACCAGCAAGTAACGGAAATAGTAAAACATGGACGTGGAGTGCTTGGGTTAAATTATCAGAAGCAAATACAGAATATGTGTTATTTCATAATTTTGGTGCTACAACTAATGATGAAGTTTATGCTAAAATTGGTGGTAGTGATGGAACTATTGAATTTGCATTAAGATATGGTGGAACTTATGAGGGAAGATTAATTACAAATAGAAAATTTAGGGACGTGAGCGGATGGTATAATTTTGTTTTTGTTTGTGATACTCCAAACGCAACAGCAGGAGATAGACAAAGAATATATGTTAATGGTGTAGAAGAAACATCATTTAGTACAGATACTCAGATAGCACAAGACGCAGGTACAGTTTATAACCAAACTTATGAACACACAATTGGAAGTTATGGTTCAGGAAATTATTTTAATGGTTCAATGTCTCACATAAATGCTGTTGATGGTACGGCTTATGATGCTTCATACTTTGGGTCGACAAATTCAACGACCGGACAATGGGAGATCAACACGAGTCCTACTGTTACTTATGGTACTAACGGATATTTTATTTTAAAAGATAGTAATTCAGTTACTGATCAATCAGGAAATGCTAATAACTGGACAGTAGCTAGTGGTACACTAAGTAATACTAAAGATAATCCTAGTAATGTTTTTTGCACTTGGAACGAACTTAATCCTTATACTGGAACAATAGAAAATGGAAGTTTAAGATTAAATAATGGTAGTAGTTTTGATTGTAGTGGTCAAGGCACTATAGGAATGACAAGTGGTAAATATTATTGGGAATATAAAATGGGTGGCACACATGGAGAATTTGGAGTTTGCGAACAAGGAAAATCACCTCAAACAGACCCACAAAGTGCAGCAGGAAATTATTTTATTTATAACAATGGTAGTAATACAACAGGAACTGTTTATAATAATGTATCAGGTTCAAGTTCTTCAACAGTAACAGTTACCGCATTTGTTAGTGATATGATTTGTGGTTGTGCTTATGATGCAGATAATCAAGCATTGTACTTTCATCAAAATGGAACTTATGTAAATAGTGGCGACCCTACAAGTGGTGCAAGTAAAACAGGTGCTATAATTACTGATTTAAGAGCAAGATATGGTGGAACTATTGTTCCATTTATGGGTTTTGGAACAAGTAGTGCAAGAACAAATTTTGATGCAAACTTTGGTAATGGAGTTTTTGGAGACACAGCAATATCTAGTGCTGGAACTAACGCAAGTGGACTAGGAGTATTTGAATATGATGTACCAACGGGTTATACAGCAGTTTGTACGAAAGGACTTAACTTATAATGGCATACACAACAATAAATAAGAGCACGGATTTTTTTAAAACAGTACTTTATACAGGAGACGCTTCTGTAAAAAGCATAACAGATTTAAGTTTTACACCTGGATTAGTTTGGATAAAAGGCGGAACACAAGATCATGTTTGGACTGACCAAGTTAGAGGAGCAACAAAATATATTAGGTCAAACACTACTAATACAGAAGCAACAGTATCAGGAGTAACATCTTTTAATAGTGATGGATTTACATTAGGTTCTGCTAATGAAACTAATGAAAGTGGTGTAGAATTTTATGGATGGAATTGGAAAGCTAACGGACAAGGTTCATCAAATACAGATGGAACGATAAATACTTTATACACTTCAGCTAGTACTACATCAGGATTTTCAATAAATACTTATACCGGAACAGGTTCTAACGCAACTGTCGGTCATGGATTAGGAGTAGCACCTGAAGTGGTTATGGTTAAAAATTTAGATAATACTAGAGATTGGGCTATCTATCACAAATACACAACTCAAGATGGAACAGGAGCTCAATATTATTTACACTTAAATAATATAGATCCAAGAAGTAGTTCTTCAACATTTTGGCAAGATGCAGCTCCAAATTCAACAGTATTTAGTATTGGTACTTCAACTGGTGTAAATACATCAAGCGAAAAGTATGTAGCTTATTGTTTTGCACCTGTACAAGGATTTAGTAAATTTGGATATTATAATGGTACAGCAAATTTAACTACTGCTCCATTTATTTATACAGGATTTACTCCAGCTTATTTTTTAATTAAAATGGTAAACGGTTCTGATAGTTGGTTTATTTATGATAATGCAAGAAGCCCTTTTAATGTTAGAGGTAAATATTTAGTAGCTGATGGTAGTGGTGCAAATTCAAGTGCTGACTTTTGTGATTTTTTATCTAATGGTATTAAAATAAGAACAACAGCAAGTGCATTAAATGGTAATGGAGCAGAATTTATTTACATGGCCTTCGCATCATCACCTTTAGTTGGTTCAAATGATATACCAGGAAACGCAAAATAGATTATGACAACAAAGATAAAAACACCAGGAATAACAGACGCAAACGTCACAACAGTTAAACTAGATTTAATATCTACTTCTAGTACACCTGGCGTTACAGTTAAAGGTGATGGTACAACTGATGGATACTTACAATTAAATTGTTCGCAGAATTCCCATGGTATTAAGCTGAAATCTCCGCCGCATTCGGCCGGTCAAAGTTATACTCTAACTTTTCCACAATCTATTACTAATGGTTATTTTTTAAAAACAGATGGTTCAGGTAACTTATCTTTTGCAGCAGCAGACAGTTCTGATACCGCTCCAACAATCTCTAGCTTCACACCTACTACAGTTGAAGGTGGAGTTAATGCATCTATTGTAATAACAGGAACTAATTATGCCTCTACACCTAGAGTTGAGTTTCAATCTAACACAGATGGATCTATTCAACACGCAGCAACAGTACAATTTGATAGTGCTACACAATTAACAGTAGGAACGGGAACAGGTTTAGTTAACGGTACAAATTATTTTATTATTATAACTAATCCTAACGGACAATCTGTTAGATCAACAAGTCAATTATCTACATCAGCAGCTCCAGTATGGACAACTTCAGCTGGATCTTTAGGTACAGTAGCTGGTAATTTTTCAGGAACAGTTGCAACAGTAGCAGCAACAGGTGATTCTATTGTTTACAGTGAAACAACAAATGTATTAACAAACGCATCTTTAGCAAATTGTGCTTTAAATTCAAGCACAGGTGTGATAACAACTACAGACTTTGCTGGTTCTGCATCAACCGCACAAACTTTTACGTTCACACTTCGTGCGACAGATTCACAATCACAAACAACAGATAGAGAGTTTAGTTTAACTAGCTCTTATGGTTTAACAGCAGGAATACAACTTAACTAGGAATATATTATGGCGTCATCATCACTAACTAGAACAGTATCAAGTACAGGAAATATATATAAAGGAACTTTATCTATGTGGTTTAAAAGAAATGCTCCAGATCAAGAAGAATATCTTTTTGAAAATTATGAAACAAGTGGTAATAGATTTTTGGTAAGGCTTATATCTAGTGGTCAATTAAATATGGAAACTTTACAAGGGAGTTCTACGGTCATGCAAATAAACACTTTAAATCAATTTTTTGATGTGGGAAGTTGGTATCACATAGTAATAGGTATTGATAGTACACTGGCTACAGCAGCTGATAGAGTTAAAGTATATATTAATGGTCTTCAACAAACATCTTATACCGACGAAACTCAACCACCACAAAATCAAAATATGAGTATCAACGAAGGTAATCCTACTTATGTAACTATTGGGAGAAGGTATGGAGCTTCTAATTATTTTGATGGATATATGGCTTCAACTATATGGATTGATGGAACTCAATATGCTGCAAGTGATTTTGGAGCTTTTGATTCTACGTCAGGTGAATGGACACCAAATGGAAATCCTACAGTAAGTTATGGAACTAATGGTTTTAAACTTACATTTGAAGACACATCTAATTTAGGAGATGATACATCAGGTAATACAAATGATCTTGCAACATCAGGAACACCTATACCTACTCCTGATTGTCCTTCTAACAACTTTCCTAAATATAATAATCTTATTAGACAAGCAAGTATAAGTAATTTAAATTTACAACAAGGTAATTTATATAGTGGTGGAAATGGAGCAAATAATTGGAGATCAGTTTTCATGACAATAGCAGCTAAAACTGGAAAATATTATTGTGAAATGAAATGTATAGGTACAGATGGTTCAAGTCAAAATTATGGTGTTTCTGATGTAAACTCATTTAACACTGCACCAAATGATAGTTTTGATTTTGCAAGTCAACCAAGAGGATATGGACTTAATCCTAATGGAAATAAAGTAAATAATGGTGGAGCAGTGAGCACAGGCAGTACTTATACAACTAATGATATTATTAGTATGGCACTAGATCTTGATAATGGAAAAATTTATTTTGCTAAAAATGGAACGTGGTATCTTTCAGGAGATCCAACATCAGGATCAACTGGAACAGGTTCTTTTTTTGATATTACAACAGGATATTTTTATTCTCCAACAGTTGCTATTTATGGAGCTGCTGATAATATGTCTTTTAATTTTGGTAATGGATACTTTAGAACAACTGCTGTAACATCTGCTGGTACGCCAGGAACAACTACAGGTATTTTTGAGTATGATGTACCAACGGGTTATCAACCGTGGTCAACGAAAGGAATTAACGTATAATGGCTTTTTCAACAATTTCAAAATCATCGGATTATTTTAATACTAAACTTTATACAGGTACAGGCTCAGAAAATGCTATCACAGGAATAGGATTTCAACCTGATTGGACTTGGATAAAAAGTAGAAATGCAACTTACGACCATACTTTATATGATGCTGTAAGAGGTGCAACCAAACAACTTTATTCAAATCAAACTAATGGTCAATACACAGAAGCACAGGGTTTAAAATCGTTTGATAGTGATGGATTTACAAATGGAACAGATGCAAAAGGTAATAATAATGGTTCAACATACGCATCTTGGAACTGGAAAGCTAATGGTTCGGGTTCATCTAACAGTGATGGAACAATAACATCTACTGTGTCTGTAAATACTACAGCAGGAATGAGTATTGTTAAATGGGCAGGAAATTCAACTGCTGGTGCAACAGTTGGTCATGGACTAGGTGCAGCTCCAAGTTTTATGATTATAAAAAATTTAGGCACGACTACTCAATGGCTTACTTGGTGGGATTTTTTTGCTAATACAGAAATGATGTATTTAAATTTAACAAATGCAAAAGGCACAGGACAAACATATTTAAATTCTACAACACCAACAAGTAGCGTAATTACATTAGGTGCTGGAGCAGATGAAAATCAAAATGATATGATTGCTTATTGTTTTACAGAAAAACTTGGTTACAGTAAATTTGGAACCTACACAGGAAATGGAGTTGCTGATGGTACATTTGTTTACTTAGGATTTAAACCTGCTTTTATTGTTATAAAAAGACAAGACCAATCAACTAACTGGGTTATGTATGATAATAAAAGAGATCCAAGCAATAGAGTATCAAAAGTTTTATTACCTGATAACTCAGCAGCAGAAACATCAGGTTCACAATATATAGATTTTTTATGTAATGGATTTAAATTAAGAAACAGTGGTAATAATACTAACGATGGTTCTCCATATGTTTATATGGCCTTTGGTCAACCCATTGTATCAACAAATAATAATATAGCCACGGCTTTTTAAAATGTTATTAGGTATTAATGCATTTGCTGAAGCTCCGTTTTCAGCTACGAATTTAGATTTAGGCAATGTAAAAGTTGTCGTAACAGGTAATCAACTTACTATCAGTATTGGTAATGTTGATATTGCTGCAACATCGATCATTGAATTTGTTAATGGTGATGATTTAAATGTTAATATTGGAACTGTCACTATTACAGGAGACGCAAGTTTTGAATTAACAGGTAGTGATTTAACTGTTGGAACAGGCGATGTAACAGTAACTGCTGGAGCACAAGCAGACGTTACAGGAAACGCCATGACGTTAACAACAGGCACAGTAACAATTACAGCTGATGCCAGCGTTAGCCCGACAGGACAACCAATTACCTTGGCAAGTGGTACAATAAATGCTATTGTATGGCAAAACATTGATCCAAATGCTACTGGGGTTTGGACAGAAATAGATACGGATATATAATATGGCTTCAACATACTCAACAGATTTAGCTTTAGAAAAAATAACAACTGGTGAAAAAGCTGGTTTATGGGGCACAATTACTAATACCAATCTAGAAATTTTAGAACAATCAGCATCAGGATATATAGCCGTCGATATGGCTGGATCTAATGTTACTTTATCATTAACAGATGGTGCTACTTCTAATGGTAAAAATTTATATTTTAAACTTACAGGTACACTATCAGGAAACAGAACTTTAACTATGCCAGCTACTACAACAGGTGGCACAGCAACTAGAGTTTTTGTTGTAGAAGATGCAACTACAAGAGGCACATCAAATAGAACTTTAAGTGTATTAACAGCTGGATCTAGTTCTTCAGTAGCTATCCCAACTGGTGGAAAAGCATTACTATATTCTGATGGTACAGATACTAAATTAAGTATCTTGCAAAAAGGATATAATTCAATTAGTGATTCTAATGCACCTTATTTAGCAGTTGCTGGTGATCAATTAATTTGTAGCACTAACGTTAACCCATTTACAGTTAACTTACCTGCATCACCTAGCGTAGGAGATGAAGTAACTTTTATAGATGGTTTAGCAACATTTAGTTCTAACAACTTAACGATCAACCCTAACGGCTCTAACCTTAATAGCTCAACAAGTAATTTAGTTTTAAACACTGCTGGTCAAGCTATTACATTAGTATATATTAATGCTACTAGAGGTTGGACGTACAAGAATACCTAGGAGCTAAAACATGGCTCTAACTCAAATTAAATTTGCCCCAGGAATAGATAAACAAGACACCAAAGTTGGTGCTCAAGGTCGTTGGGTAGATTCTGATAATGTAAGATTTAGATATGGTCTACCAGAAAAAGTAGGTGGTTGGGCTTCATTAATTAATGAAACAATTGTTGGTGTGGTAAGAAGACAATTACCTTTTGTTGATGCTGAAGGTAATAGATATGTAGCATTAGGTACAGATAAATTTTTACTCTTATATTTTGAAGGACAGTTATTTGATATTACACCTTTTAGATTTGATTCTAATAATGCACAAGAACAATTTTTAACTTCAAGTATTGCTACTACAAATACTTCAACAACTATAACTGTTACAACTAAAAATGGTGGAGCAGCAGTTCCTCATGGTTTATCTGTAGGTGATATGGTTGTCTTTAATAATTTTGCAGCTGGATCAAGTGGTATTGCAGATGCAGACTTAGAAGGTAAAGTAGTACAAGTTATTACTGTACCAAGCACAACTACATTTACAGCAACAGTACCTAACGCAGCTAGTGCTACTTCATCTGATGGCACAGTTGATATACAACCTTACGCAGTTGTAGGACCAGCAGAACAATCTTATGGTTATGGTTTTGGTATTTCTACATATGGTGGTGTAGTGACAGGCGGATCTGATACAGGTTGGGGAGTTGCAGTAGCAGCTTCAACACAAACTCTAGAACCAGGACTTTGGTCATTAGATACATTTGGAAATGTTTTAATTGCTACTATTGCTAATGGTAGAACTTATACTTGGGATTCAAATATTGCAGCAAAATTTACAACAAGAGCTTCAGTTAACACAACTAATTTTTTAACAACTTTAAATCCTGTTGCTTCAAGATTAACTTTAGTATCTCCAACAACACAACACTTAATTCATTTTGGAACTTGCACAACTTATAACGATGCAAGTACACAAGATGATATGTTTATTAGATTCTCTAACAACGAAGAAATTAATAGTTATGATGTTAAAGCTACAAACACAGCTGGTACATTTAGATTACAAGACGGTACAAAAATTATGGGAGCGTTGACCGCTAAAGAAACTATTCTTGTTTGGACAGATAGTTCTTTATACACAATGAAGTTTGTTGGTTCTCCATTTACATTTGGCTTTGAACAAGTAGGTACAAACTGTGGATTGATTGGTAAAAACGCAGCTGTAGAAATAGATGGTGTTGCATACTGGATGTCTAATAATGGTTTCTTTGCATTTGATGGTACAGTTAAATCATTACCATGTGGTGTTGAAGATTATGTTTATGATGATATTGATACAACTAAAGGTCAACAAATTTGTGCAGGTCTAAATAATTTATTTACAGAAGTTACTTGGTGGTATCCTACAACAGGATCTGATTTTAATAACAGATATGTTTCTTATAACTATGGAGAAACAATGAAATTACCTGCTGGTAATTGGTACACAGGAACTAACACAAATTCTATCAGAACAAGCTGGACAGACACATTAGTTTATCCAAGACCATACGCTACTAAATATAATGAATCATCTGCCGGTACTTTTCCTGCAGTAGTGGGTGTAACAGGATTAGGTCAAACCGTATATTTTGAGCACGAAACGGGGACCGATCAAATTAATCCAGATGGATCAACAACAGCTTTAACTTCTTTTATACAATCATTCGAATTCTCTTTACAAAAAGATCAAACAGAGTATTTTCTAGCTATGAGAAGATTCTTGCCTAACTTTAAAAGGTTAACTGGTAACAACAATATAACTTTATCTGTAACAGATTTTCCGGCTACTGATGCAACAGCTACAGCTTTGAGTCCTTTTATAGTAACTTCATCAACAAATTTTGTTGATACAAGAGCAAGAGGAAGATATGCAAGTATTAAGTTACAAAATACAGCAGCTGGTGAAACATGGAGATTTGGAACATTCCAAGTTGACCTACAACCTGATGGAAGAAGATAATGGCTAAAGTAATTGTAAGACTACCAGAACCAAAAGAAGAATACGAAGTAGATAACCAAAGACAAATTAATAGATCTATTGCATTAATTGTAGAACAATTAAATTCTACATTCTTAACAGAACAAAAAGAAAATCAAGAAAGGTTTACGTGGTTTTATGGCTAATATTTATTTAAACGCTAAAAAAGATTTAACAACTAATACAGTTACAACTTTGTATACTTGTCCAGCTAACTCTAGATCTATTGTAAAATCATTATTAGTAAGTGATGACAGTGGAAGTGGAGATACTATCACTGTAACTTTATTTGATGGTGATCCTGCATCAGCTAATAGTTTTGTATTATTTAAAACTAAAGCTGTAAGTGCTGATGAAACTTTACAATTATTAACAGAGCCATTAGTTATGATGGAGAGTGAAGTATTACAAGTTACTGCTGCAACAGCTGATAGATTATATGTTGTGGCTTCAGTATTAGAAATGAACAGAGAGGATAGATAATGCCGTTTACGGAACAAAAAGCTAGTATAAGATATGAGATGATTAACGGGAGCAGAACCCCAGTTTTAACACCTGAAACAGAAGTAACTCTTACTAATATGAAAACAGGTCAAGAATACTTCTCTGATGCAGAAGCGTTAGCAGATGTACAAAACAAAGAAACAGATACTAAAGCAGAAGATATTAAAAGAGACGTTAAAATCATTGTAGAACATGTACCTTTAGGAGGAGATACTAAATTATAAATTATTGACTAGGCCTTAAAAACCTAGTAAATTGTGCGATACAGCATTATTTCAAGTTTAAAACTTGCATTTCAACACAGACACATATTATGGGATTAAGAAAATTAGTTAGAAAAGTTACTCGACCAGTCGCAAAAGTATTAGATAAAATAATACCTAACGAAATCAAACCAGCATTACCTTACATCGCAGCAGCGGCACCTGTATTAGGTCCACAGATGGGTATACTTTCTAACTTAACTAAACTACAAGCAGCTGGATTATATGGTGGTGGTGCTTTAGCAGCACAATTAGCACAAGAAGGATCAGAAGGAGATTTTGATCTTGCACCTATACTGGCAGCAGCAGGCACTGGTTATTTTGCACAAGACCCAACAGGTATGAGTGCTATTGACAGAATGAAATTAAATGTAACTGATGGATCTCCTGCGTATGGTGAATTAAGTTTTGGAGAAAAAGCACAAAATCTTGGAATAAAAGGATTAAAAGGTATAGAAAAATTTGCACAACAAGGTCAAAATGCAAGTGGGTTTTTAGGCACAACTAAGGCAATTGCTAAAGCTGCATCACCTGCTTTAACAACTCAATTAGGACAAGATGCTGTTAACTTTGCTAAACAAGCAGAATTAGATTACCTAGCTGAATTAGAAGCATTTAATGCTGAAGCTGGAGCACAACAAGAAGCTAGTGATGAAGGCAGAAGATCAGCAATTACTTCTTCTATGCTAGCCGCTAATTTTACACAAGATGAGATTGATACTACTTTAGATGAGTTAGGATTATTATTAACTGCAAAAGAAGGTGGAATTGTGTCTTTAAATATGGGAGGAAGTGTGTTACCATCTGGACAAGAGATGGATTACAGACAAGGCGGCATGATCCCTATGGGATCTAAAGAGAGAGCCGACGACGTTCCTGCAAGATTAAGTAAAAATGAATTTGTAATGACAGCCGATGCTGTTAGAGCAGCTGGTGGTGGAAGTGTTAATGAAGGAGCAAAACGAATGTATAATTTAATGAACAACCTAGAGGCAAGAGTATAATGGCAGAACCAACTTCAATATCACAAGTATTACCCGCACCGGTCTTAGAAGGATCGTTAACCGCTTTCTTAAAAAAATTAGATCCATTAATTGGTCAACAAATAAATACAGCTGCATACGCACCAACAATCGCAGCAGAATCACAATTACAACAAGATGCTAGAACAGCAGCAGGTGGATTAGGTTCACTTACAGGTGCACAAGCTTATCAAGATTTTATGTCTCCGTATCAACAAGAAGTTATTGATACAACACTTACAGAATTTGACAGAAACGCAGCCATGCAAAGTCAAGGTTTAAGAGATTCAGCAATTCAAGCTGGAGCTTATGGTGGTGGTAGAGAAGGAGTTCAAAGAGCTTTATATCAAGAACGTTCTGATTTAGGTAGAGCAGGATTACAAGCACAATTACAAGCACAAGCATTTCAACAAGCACAAGCAGCAGCGGCACAAGATTTAGCTGCAAGACAAGGACTTGGCACTTACCAAACACAACTAGGTCAAGCAGGCCAAGCACAAACTCAAGCTGGCTTAGATGCAGCCGCAGCGGCAGCAAGAGAAGCACAATTTGAACCATTCACAAGATTAGGTTTAGTAGGTCAACAACTTGCACAAGTTCAACCAGGTGCATTCCCTACACAAACCGTTGGATATCAACAACCACAAGCTGGAGTTAGTCCATTACAAACTGCTTTAGGTGTGGGTACAGGTATAGCAAGTATCGGATCTAAATTAGGATTGTTTGGATAATGAGTAGAATTTTAAGAAGACCAATGTTTAGAGGTGGACGCGTAGATAGTCGCGGAACGGGGATTACTACTGGCCTTATGGACGGTGGTAGAGTTGGTTTTTACAGAGGTGGTGGAACAAGTTATTTAACTTTACCAGAACCTGTAACTAGCACTCCTATAGGCAGAACAAATGCAATGCAAGCTCCAGGAATAACAGGAATATCATTATCAGATTTCTTTAAACCAGTTTCTGTAACAGGACAAGGATTTAGTGAATACAGACCAGGTGACAGAATAAGACAGGCTGAAAGAGAAAAATTCCCTATGTATGATGAGTTTATGGAGGAAACAGAAGAAACACCAGAAGGTGTATTATTAGCATCAACAAATGTAGAAGGTTTAACAATACCAAAACAAAAAAATAAATCTGAAGGAGATGTAGAATTAGATTTACCTACATCAACAATAGAAGAAGAAATATCAACAGAACCAGAAGGACCAGTACGAACACCAAAAGTTAATGAGCCTGATACAGAAGTAACTATGACTGATCTTGAAAGAGCTTTAGGTTTAGACGATGCTAAAAAAGAATATGTAGGTGATGCATTAGCAGCAGTATCAAAAGCATTCTTTGAAGGTAAAGGTTTTGGTGCAATATCAGATGCAGCAGCTGTTAAGAGTAAAGCACCAGACATTAAGAGACTTGCTGGTCTTGAACAATTTAAAGCAGACACAAGACAAAAAATGTATGAAACTAAATTAAAAAATCAAAGTTATGCACCAGGTAATGCAGAAAAAAATTTTAAGTTTTATATATCTCAAGGAATGAATAAAGATGAAGCGTTAAATTTATCAATGAAACTAGCAAGAAATTTTGATTCAGCATTTT
>WLWF01001838.1_pt1 | contig 16374 bp, 11 predicted proteins | sample 6718331 | NCBI WGS metagenome assembly WLWF01 (sample SAMN12718692, study PRJNA515312) | sponge metagenome | isolation source: marine sponge | host: Mycale hentscheli | place: New Zealand: South Island, Marlborough, Capsize Point | collected 2003-05-01
GGAGGCGCTGCTGCCTCACAAGTTGCACAATCTACAAAAGTCTCTGATCCTGTTGGCACATCAATACTTGATATTGCAGAAACTGATGTAGGGGTTTGATAACATACTCCTTCATATCTAGCAACAGTTGGGAAAGAAGTTCCAGTTAAAGCTCTAAAAACAATAGTGTCTGGGCCTTGACATTGAGTATATCTAGTAAAGTCGTAAACTGATGGGCTTGGCGGCCCAGGTGTAACTCTGTTTGGATTTCTATAATCGTAAATTAAATATAAATGGTTACCTCCAGCTGGCACTGTAAAACTACCTGTATATTTATCGGGCGCTGCTAAATTATTTATAGGTATAGTGGTTTCTAAACCAACTAATGTTGTAATGTCTGTTATATTGTTTTGATACAGAGTAGTGCTTCTATGGAAACCTAATGAATTATTAGCTGTGTCAAATACAAAATCATCGAATTTTATTTTGTTGACTCCAAGAGTCATAACTGAGTTGTCTGTTGGTATAATACCTACTCCTTGATCTCCTACAACAGATTTATACTGAGAAATTACGAAAGCCCCCGTTCCTGTTCCAAATGTTACTAATTCGGATTGAACATTTGACAATAAGAATCCATCCGACCAGCTTGCCTCATTGTGTATAAATTTACCTGCATCTAGAGCATCTGTTAAACACACGCTATAAACATTTAATAATGTCCCTGATGGACACTCTACGGTAACCTCAATAGTATCATCAACAGTAGCAGTAGATGTTATTTCAATAACTACTTGATTAACAGTAGTTGCGTCTTTTTCAAAAGTAAAAGTACCGCTAGTATACACTACGCCTGTCGTAGTTTCAATATTATTGTAATATGATTTTATTGTGTAACCTATAACACCTATCCCTCCTTCTGTTTCAATTAAATCCCCCGCTTCTGTTTCAATATTTTGTGATGTAGCTTCCGTAATCATAGGTTGAGGCCCTTCAAGTGGCAACTCATATCTTACAACTACTGTTCCTTCTTGAGGCTCTAAATCAACACAATAAATAAAAGTTTGACCAGCGGGCACTGTAATGTTTCTTGTAACACCACAAGGTGTACATTTAGCAACTTCTGGTTTTAAGATAGTGTTTGATGTTAAAACAAACTCATTCATGTATGGATCATACGCTCCTAGTTTTTGAGTTGTAAAAGAAGAGGTAAACAAGTCTCTAAAGAAGCTTCTCATTCCAGCTTCCGAAATAACAATTAATTGTTCGTTAGCCATAGAGCTACCTATTAAATGAATTACCGCACTTCTTTTGGCATCAGTAAAATATTTGCTTTCACCCCATACAGCAAAACTTTCTGGATTATTGCTAATACCATAATTTTCTATTCTAGCTATTTGTTTTCCTAATACCGTAGGGACAGACGTTAATTGTCCTGTTCCATCTGCATCAGTAAGTAAGTTTTTACCTGCTAGCACATAAGATATTTTATCTTCTTGTAAAACTAAAATGTCGTCTCGTCTCGCAAATAATATTTCTACATCTCCAAATGTTTCTTCAAGGGGTTTAAAATTTGCTAACCCAAGGTTAAACTCGTTAAGCTTATTTACATTAGTTTCGTCGTTAAAAACTCCACTATATGTTAAATCAGCAAATCTGTGTGCTTTTTGATATGTGGTGTTGTTTGTTGTAAATGTTCTGTTACCTAAATTAAATTGTTTTCCAGTTGATGAATCTTGAATTTTGTAACTTTCTACACCATTACCAAAAGTAAAACAATTAGAAAAATTTAAACTAACCGTGGCGGCAACTTCTTGTGCTATATTTTGATTAACAACATTTCCTAAATGTTGCCCTAAACTATCTATTTCAAATGATTGTGTTCCCTCATACCATAAGTCTGCCAATGCATCAACTGGCTTAGTCTCAAATATAACTTCAGCTTCTCTCCTAAAAACTGTTATGTTAACAGTTACTCTTGATCTTTTCTCAGTTCTATTCCCACAACATCTAGTACCAGAAACCATTAGATAATAGTTATTGGTAGAAGTGTCTTTATATAGCCTGTAATAGTTGTTGTCAGTTAAGCTTCCTGCAGAAGACGGGCTGTCTGTGTCTCCTCCAAACACTGTAGACGCCGTAAGCTCATTAAAAGTACCATTTTTTATAGATGTCCTTGCGCCTGATGCAGATGCAACTGAATTTAAAAAAATATTACCGACTGGATTGTTACCTAAAAAAGCAGCATTAGGATTAATTATGGCGTTATTTTCAATAACACCTTCAAAATTTTCTCCATTAACAAATTCTTCCCAGTTAGAATATGTCTCACTACATACAAAAGTATGCTGTAGTATGCTTTCCCTTAATTCACAAGATGTATTAAGTCCCTGTCTTAATTGAACAACATCAATTCTTACCTCAGAACCAATTGGTAAATCATAATTTCCATTTGTTAAACCTGTCACACTGTTGTCAAACAAAGGATAAGCAAGCATTGGATATTCATTATTATCATCTGCTACCAATGGGTCAACTTTGACATCAATTATATTGCCTACTGATGTTTCAGCTGCAAAATTAATGTTATTTAATTTCATGTAAGTTCCCGCAGGAACAGGTATATCATTACCCGAAGAGTCTTGAGGTTTTGGAATTATAAAATCTCGGCTTTCAACTGATATCTCCAAAACTTGAGTTTTAGTACAGTTTCTCATAGAACCTGAAACATCTCTTTTTACTATTAAATCATCTCCAACACTTACTTTATTAATATTGTCTCCTTGCAGCAAAAAGTAAACCTCATTAGAAGTGGTGTCTTGAAAATATAAAGAAGTAAAAATAGTATTATACGTTTCTCTATCTGCCTTTATACAAAACTTATATCTTGTCGCAAAACTTGGCGCTCTTTGACTAGAAGGAATAGTTACGTTTATAGTGTTTTTTGTAGAAGATGTTGAACATGGAAAATTAACGGTATTGTTCTCACTTACCAAAGCGGTTGTAGCCCTATTAAAAGCATCCATATATATGATACCGACCTCATACCCCCTGTTACTATGCAGGCTAGAACTATTACTTAATCTTCTAATAGATACATTAGCCGATGTAAATTTAAAATACTCTATCACAGTATTTGAACCTCCATTTTCAAGGTATTGTGCAGCTAATATCTGTATTGTCAAAGCATTAGAGTTTGTGCTGTCTTGTAAAATACTTAATGGCTCTCCTTTATTTGGTAATGCAGCTGTTGAGCTAGTTATACCTGTTTGTTGTAAATTATAAAGCGGTGAGCTTAAGCCGGATAATAAACTATTATTAAATAAATCTGTTAAAGTTACACCCGTTCCTGCTTGAGCGTTTGCTACAGTTTGAATTTCTGCTACAGCTGACCCAAACTTAGCTTTGAAATCATCAGTAGCCACCAAATCACCAAGTGGATCACTTGATGCTGTAAAGTCTTGAGATAAAATATAAGTAAATCCTATATTAGTGCTCGGTGTTGTTCCGCTTGGCTGATTACTTCCAAAAAATTGAGCATGTGTAAAAGTAAAATTTATGCTTATTTGCGCTCCAATAATAAAATCGCTAGTAGTATTGGTAAAATCTAAAATTAATTTTGTCTCAGCTATATCTCTGCTATCTCCAAAAGCTGTATATCTAACTCCCTGTTCTATAGAAGTAGGAACCACACTTTCCCCTATTCCTTCACTAGATCCGCTTGCAATAAAATCTAATCTTGTTTTTTGATTTAATGTGTCAATAAGATCATACCCCTCAAAATAATTACCATACACTAATCTATTAGCCATTAAAGTTTGAGCTTTAGCTAAGGTTGGCACATTGTCATACAATCTTAATATTTCCGCTTCAGGAAGTATTGAAAATATTTTAGCAGCGTCAAAAGTTATTTGCTGATTAGGATTGTTATTAGGCATCGAAGCTTCAGCTTTATCAATTCTTTGTATTACTTTAATTGTTGGATCATTAGCTTCTTTAAATAAAATATCTATTCCTTTCACTAAAGAACTTCCTGAGTCAAATATTACATCACAAGCGTTAAACTCATTTAACATTCCATCATTTGCAAAAGTAGAAGGTGAGAATCTAAATCCGGAGGGTGAGAATGCAGGCTCACTAAACTGTGATGTTGCTGAAAATTCTGAATTACTATATCTATACCTATAAGCAAAACATATAAAATTATCCGTTAAATATGTTTCCTCGCTATTTGATTTAATCAGTCTTACTGTAGGTGCTGATAAAGGTGGCCCTTTAATAACTAAAATTTCTCTTGAATCAAATTGATCTATATTGTTTACAGGGTTGCTATAATTACGATTTATATTTATAACCCTAGGGGGATTGGTGTTGTCCGTAAAAAATAATAATTCATCTATAATGTTTATTCCTGTGATTAAAAATTCTGAATTAAAATTTAAAGTTGTGTTTTGACCTAAACCATTATCAATGCTAATAATGTGATAAGTTAGCCCTCCTGTTTCAACATTGAATGAAACAATCATATCTAATTTACCGGTCGCTCCTAAAGTAAACGCTGGGTCATGTATAAACCAATAAATAACAGCTTTAGCGCTATCGTCAAACGCCCCTATACATTTCGCTGAAGCACTTAAAGGCACTCCGTTAATATATACAATATCAGTAAGCCTTGTATTACCTTTAGAGTTTTCTACAGAACCAACCTCTGACAACTCTGTTGATCCTAATCTTACATTCAAAGCATCCGTATACTCTCCGTTAGGAATAAGCCTTTCATCAAGGCTTTTATTCATACGCCCTGCTATAAAATTTCTTTGAACGTTTGCCATTTTATTTTATCCACTTGTTTTCACCTCTTAGATTCATTAATAATCTGCTAGGGTGAATATTGCTAAGTCTTATTTTTGAATTTCTTAATAAAGCAAGCTTGTCTTTTTTAGCTCTATTAACAATATATTCTTGGACTCCAAACTTATTATTTAAAATTGCATATTTAATATAAGCATATACATATTCTTCAAATAATTTATTAACACTTATTTCTGAATCATTTCCATTCTCCATTCCATCCGAAATATATTGAAGTATACAGCTTTCGTTTGCCATAGTAGAATCAAAATTTATTACCCCTGCTTTTTTATCAATTGTAAATGTAGGATTAAAATTAGCTGTTTCAGTATTTAAACCATATCTAGCTCCTATGCCTTTCTCATATATATCATTGTCAAAAGACTGAATATTAGCTGGATCTTCATTTGCATTATCTGTTAAATAAATACTATTTAAACTTCCATTAGTTCTTGATGTATCAATGTTAGAAGTTTCGGTATTTGCATTATTGCTTGCATCATAAGTAAATGTTGAGGATCCCGTTTGTATGTATTGAGTAGCTGATTGTACTTGAATATTTTCAACTAAATCTCTAACCACATTGTTTTTAAATAAAGAGAGCTTTACCCAATTTACATAATCGGAAGGTAAAACAAATTTTAAATCATCATACACCGTTAACTGTAAAGACTTTATTTCTTTAAACGCATCATAGTTTAACTCTTGAATTGCACGCTTTGCGTGAAACAATATTTTAAACCTGTTTACATTGTTTACTAAATGGTGATTACCATTGTACATTAATAAAAAATTTGTCACTATGTCTGTTAATGAAACATATTGATATGAACCCCAATTAGTATCCGTTGGATTTACGCTATTGTTTGTATAATATTGTTTTTGATTTATATACGCCATAATTATTTTTGTTGATCTTGTTGAGTTTCATTTGTTAATCCAAATTGTACTACATCTGCTTCTCTAATTGATACTCCTGCATATTGCAAAATCTTTGCAACTAAATCATTTGAGTCATCTATAGGTAGTTCAAAATCTTGATAATCTGCCGCGGTTTGATCAAACATAGGTTCTCCATTGTAAAGAGTTATGTAAGTCCATTTAGGGTCTTTAGGATACCTTATGTACTCTGCTTGCACATCTTGTCCACTATTAATTGTTGTAGGGAAAATGGTTACCGCATCTCCTTGTTGAGTATAAGCAGGAAACGTAGTGTTTGGTGCTGTAAGTAAAGAATTATTAAGCAAGGTAATTTTGCTATTAGTTACTTTTTCAGCTTCACCTAATAAATTACCTGCAGAAAAACATAATACTTTATTTAATAAATAGTAATCTGATCCTGTAGTTGACACAGAAGGCAAAGAGTATATGCTTGTATTAAGGGTTTTTTGAGTTAAAAAAGCTGTTACAGAAAAAAAATCTATTACCTCTTCATAACCTAACTTTAAGTTTGCATAGCCTGTTCCAGACAATCTAGCATTTTCTTCATTTATTTGTTCATTATAATTATAAAAATACTCATCAAACAAATCTAGTTGAGCTTGTTTAGCAAACAAATTGAAATCACTAGGAGAAATATACCCATAGTTATTCTTGTTGATAATAGCAAGCACAGTATTTCTTACAGAATTTATCATTTGAAAATCTTTACACAAAGATACACAAAATAAAAAAGCACCCTTAAGTTGGGTGCTTTGATGTCTATAGTAAAGGAATTGTTATATTGTTCCTACTGCTATGCTTGTAAAAACTAAACCTGGTGATTTTGAAACTGGCACCGTAGCATTAGTCCACGCTGTTTCAGCTGCTGTTACTAATGCAGCATTTACGTTTGCACTGAATCCAGATGTTAAACCTGTTCCAGTAACTGTCATTTTGTGAGACCCACCATTTAGGTAGATTTCTCCAGCAGTTGAGCTTGCTGTTTCACAATACAAAATATCATTTGTATTAATGTGAACAACGCCATCACTAGCTGTATCTAAAGTTATATATTTTGGCATGTTATAAAAATTTTATGCGTTAAACAAAGAACAAAGTTACGAATTTTTTAATAAACCTTTTAAGTGTTTATAAGACTCTATTCCTTCGTCAGACTCAAAAAATGAAGCTACCATGTAAGCGTAATCTTCGCCATAAGGAACGTTTAACATTTTCTTTTTATTAGAAGGTGTATTGAACCAAACTTCTTTTTTATTGTTTCTTAATTGCAATAAGTTTTTAGCAAATAAATTTTGAATCAAAGCATTCATTTTTAAAGCAGGATCTTTTAGTAATGTAAGAAATCCTCTAGGCTCTTGTTTAGCAAATATTAATATATCTCTACGTAATTCAGAAGTTGATACTTTTGTAACATCTTTTTGAAATAAAACTCTAGCTATGTTTTCTACTTGGTCTATTGTTAATTGCCTTGCTTCAATCAATGCATCCACCTCAAGATTTAAATCTTCAACGACTTCTTGAGCTTCTTTCGCTTTATTAACTTCAATAAATATTTTTCCATTGCCTGGGTGATAATATAAAAACTTTTGAAGAACTTGATTTTCTTTTTTTACAGTTAAAAATCCATCTTCAAAAATAACCGGCTCTAATATTGCGTTGCTATCTTGCTCATCTAAAAAAGGAGATTTTTGATTTCTTGCATATCTTAATGGCCTGTTTTCACCCGTGCTATCATCAAAATACATTAAAGGAAATCTTTGAGTGTGCCTTGATGCTAATATTAAAGACAAAGGAGGAGTCTCCTGTTTTAATTTATAAGTTTTATTAATAAACTTTGCAATAGGTTTTTTTGGAGTTTTGATAACTGGACTCTTAACAGTTGTTTCTTTAGTTAAAAGGCTTGTAGTTTCTTCGCTTTCAACAATTGATTTTATATTTTTTTTCATTTTATTAAATTTAAATTAAGTTAAAAAAAAAGGGGCACACAAGGTGCCCCCTTTATTAAATGTTAATCTTGAAACATAAAGAAGTTGTTTGCACCTAAAACACAAACTGCTCTTTCTGACAAGAAATTAACTTGCATGTTGTCAATATCGTTTGTTCTTGCACCACCAGCTGAACCAGTTATCCAAGTTTTATAACGTCTGTCTTCAGTTTCTGAAGCTCTATATCTAACATGTAAGAAAGGTCTTTTAGCGTTTTTACCAAGGATTTGGTCATAAACACTTGTTGAACCTGCAGGCACTAATAGTCCATTTACTTTTCCTGAACTTGCACCACCTGGTAATCCACCTCTCATAGTAGGATCATTTAGGTATTTCCAGTCAGTTTTATAGAAATCGTAACCTCTTCTAAAACCTGAAAAACCTAAGTTTAAAGCCATTTCTTCATCATTGTCAAAAAGACCGTAAGAAGTACCACCTCCCCCGTGAGAGTTCTGTGTAGCTAGCATGTCGTCAATGTCAAACCCAAACTGTCTGTCTACGAATAAAACATTTTCTTCAATTGCTCCTTGCTTGTCTAATCTACTAATGATAGAATCAAAATCTGCTAAAGTAGTTGGATTACCACCATCCCAAATATTTCCTCTGTTTGTTACAGAATAAAATACTCCATCAGATCCTGCACCTTGTGCTCCTGCACCAGTGTTAAGACCTATTGCGGCAGTAGCCCCTGAACCAACTTCTGCTGGCACAGCTTCTATCATTGCTGTTTCTAAATAGTCATCAAACCTTAACCTTGTTTCATGCTCTGATTTTAGATACCAAAGGTATCCTGTTGCACCATTTTCAGTTGTAACTTCAACCCAACCTATTTGAGCCATATCAGAACCTGACACGGTATACGTGTCTTTGATTATAATTGGTTTATTATCAAAAATGAAATCATTTGATTCTAATGAACCAACCATTCCTGCTGTACCTTTTTGGAATTCTGAACCGTAAATAAATACAGTTACATCAGAATTTCCTGCACCAGTACCAGCTGTTACTAATCCAGTGCCTTCATAAAAAGCACATGTGAATGTTCCCCTTGAACCACCTGCAGCACCTGTTGCTGTTACAACAGCTTTATTGATACCTGAGCCATCGTTTTGCACGATTGCTACAGTTTGACCAATTCTTACAACTTGCTCTGCGGTTGTTGGGTCTAACACGTCATTTACTTGAAAAGTAGCAGTGTCAGCATTTTGTGCTGCCGCTGTACCTACTTGAGTATATTTCGTGTGTAGTCTACCTTGTTCTGCCCATTTAATAAGATCTGAGTTAGTAGGCATTTCTGCACCAACCATTCTTAAAAATGAAGAGATAGTTCTATTACCGTATCTTTCAAACTCCTTTTCATAAGTATCCGGTAGATACTGATTTAAAAAGTTAAAATCTACAATATAATTTTCGGATGTCGGAGTTCTCTCGGAACTCGGAGTCAACGCAAATCCGGGCGTTGTTAATACACTTCCTGGCATAATATTATTTTTTTAAAATTAAACTTTGTTTATACTTCTAATTTTCAATCCCTTGCCCGAAGGTTGAGAGACTGATTTGACTCTTAATCCAGAGTTTGAAATAGGTTTAGCTTCAGAAGCGCTACGAGTATTCATGTCTATATTTTTAGTTTTCTTCATAACGTCTTCTGTGGCTTGTGACTTTCCTTGCTCATAAAAAAAACGAGCAAATTTTTCTGGATTCATAGCCATTGATAATCCTCGATGATAATTTTCTGCATCTTTTAAAAATCCTTTTTCATCAATAAATTTGTTTACAAAATTTAAAGGCGTAGAGTGATCTTTTTTAATATCAGCATAATTACCTGGTGAATAAATTAATTGTTGATTTCCCACGTCAAATTTAAAACCTTTAAAATTGTCGTTTAAAACTTCTTCAGTTTTTTGAGAAAACCACTTTTGCTTTTGAGCATTAACTTGTTCATCGTTTTTAGCATTATCTCTGTATTGCTTATATTCTTCTAGCTCTTCTTTAACTTGGGCAGAACTTTCTCTTGACTCAAGAGGCTGTTTGTATAATTCCTGTTGTTGTTTAAAAAACTTTTTAGCTTTGGCAATTTCTTTTTTCTTTGCAATTTTGAGTTTTTTAACTTCACTAGCGTCATCATGCTCTGTGTCGTAAGTAAACTCCTCCATTATAGAATCAATGTCTTCCGGATCTAATCCTTCTTCTGTGATTGTATAATATTCTCTTAGCAAAGAGTCTGGAGAATAATCAGAATAATCCGCTTGTAATTTAGCGTAGTCATCTATTCCTCGTCCAGTTTCTTTTTTATACTTTAGGTAAGCAGCAACGTCTTCAGGAAGCGGTTCGCTTTCTTTACGTTCCTTAACTAATTCGTCAATAGAATTAATCTCCTTACCATATCTATTCTCAATATATGAAAGAACGGTTTGGTCATCTAAATCTAAAGAAGAAGGTTTTTCTTCTATAGGTGTTAGATCAGCCTTTTCTTTTTTTACTTCTTCAGCAACGGGCTCTTCAACCTTTGCTTCTTCTTGTGCTTCCGTTTGCGCTTCTTCTTTTACTTCTTCAGCAACGGGCTCTTCAACCTTTGCTTGCTCCTTACTCTCTTCTAAAGAATTAGGTTCTGCTTGTTCTTTTTCGTGTTTATCAAGCAGTTCTTGTTCAATTTGTTGTTTTGACTTAGCTTCCACTTCAGTCAAGTCTCTAACTTTTATTTCCATTATATTAAATTTTATACAAATTTACAGAAAATTTATATATGTTTTTACCTTGGTGAGAATTCAGCTAAATCAAACCCATCTAAAGAATCCTCAGTAGATTCAAAAGTTTTAGGAGGTAGGTTATTATTTCTCTGATTTATAAGTTGAGATTGTTGAGTGTTTTGCTGGCTTATTCGGCTGCTTTTAGCTTCTTCTTTACTAGACTCTCTTTTGCTTAATTGAGATTGAGCCATCCCTTGTAGTTGTAAATTATACTGAAACTCTTGCTGCATTAGTTGTGATTTTAATTGAGCTTCAGCTTTTTGCCTTTCTATTTCAAAAGATATATCAGCTTGCCTATATTTCATTTTAGCTTCAGACTCAGCATTAATTTTAGATATAGCTAATTGAGCTGCAATTTGTTGTGATTCTAGTTGTTGTTTAGAAATCATTGCTTGTTTAGCCATTGCATTTTTTTGATCTCTTTCTTCTTTAGCTTTACGTTTTACTTTTAACAATTGATTACCAAGTTTTATATTTTTAATTTCCCTAATGTCAATTGCATCTTCTAAATTAATATCTTGTTTAGATAAAGCCATTTGTATATTTTGTTCTAATAAAGCTTTTTGTTCTTCATCAGGGCTTACCTCTATAAATACACCAAAATCATAAATATATAAATCGCTAATTTCTTGCAGTATTCTTGTATTATACTTACCTATTTGATTTACAAACTCTTCTTTAAAGTCCGCATATTCTAACACATCTGCCACTCTATATGTAAGAGCTTCAGCTAAAGATCTATATATATAAAGACTTCCATCTAATATATGTCTTGTAGCGGTGTTAGAATTTAATGCGGCTAGTTTTTGTACACCAACTAAAGAGTCAGGGCTAGGTGTAGAAGCATCTCTCGCTTCATTTAAGCCTGTTACAGCCCGTATCATATCTAAATAGTGATTTAGGTTACCTATAAGCATTTGTGTCTTAGAAGCTCCTGAATTGCTTGTAAGCTGCTGTATAGGAACTTTACCTTGATTGTACTCTCCATCTTGAGTATAACTTCTTCCTATTACACTACCTGTTTGAAAATAAAGCCTTAAAGCGTCCTCAGGATTGTAAGCTGCGCCTGTTCCTAAATCTACTTCATTTAACCCGTCTGCATCTATGTATACTCCATCAGGTACAGTTCGTGATATAACTTGTTGTAATTTTAAATGTGTTATTTGTATTAAATCCGCATAAGGAATCATTCTTCTAACTAGCGACTCAATTACCCCTTTATACATTCTAGGGGCTATCGCCACATAATTAGGTAACGCATGCTGAGATGCGGATTTAGGCCTCACCATATTTTTAGCTAAATCCCATTTTAAAATAATGTTTGTTCCCATCACCATAACACCATCATACCAAACGTCAATCTTTTTTTCTACTTTTTCAAAATTACCCTCATCCATCATCTCGTCCGGTGGATTAAAAGTATCATCTTTTTGTATAAACCTAGAGTTCCCGTTTTCTAATTTCTTTTTTTTATATACAACTGTGTTAGTTGTTTTGTAGTTAAAATACATTAAAGTACAAGAGTCTCTATAAAACATATCATTCTCGTAATATTGAGCTGTATTATAATAATCATACCAGCTTTGACTGTAACGAGATATTTTTTCTAAATCATCATTAGTTAATGTAGGGTCTATTTTAATAAGCTCCGCAATAGGAACGGTTTTAATTTCTCCCCAATAAAAACAATCTTTAAAATAAGGATCCTCTGTGTAACTATATACAATATTAGCAGGATCTACATACGAAACACTTACCCCTGCTCCAGGTAAAAACTCATGTTTAGCCACCCCTATCCCTATTGTCATTATATCATAATCAATACGCTTTCGTGTATCGTTGTAATGATTCTCATCAAAAATAGTGTTAATCGCTGTTTCTTCAGCAATCTCTATAGCGGGCTTATAATTTAAATTCATATAAAGACTTAACTCTTCATCATTAGCAGGTAAATCATCAGGGTTCATTGTAAAAGGATTAAACCCTGTGCTTTCTTGGAGTGTCATCAAAGGTTCTTTAACTGCCATTTGAGCTTGAACGTTTTTTTGAAACTTGTTTCTTTTGTTTTGAGATAAAGCATCTTGAGCATAAGCTTCTATTTTAAACAAACGATCAGCCATTCCATTAACCACAATGTCAACAAATTTAGGAATTATAGGCACAGGTGTCCAGTCAAGATTTAAATAAGACAAATCTCCATCAACTGAAATTTCATTTTTATATTTAGCAACTGATTGCTCTCCTCTTGCGTATAAGCGTAGCCTGTTAAAGTCTCTAAATTGACTGTAAAATCTAGACCCGTTAGAATCTTTTTTAAACCATTCATATTGTATGGCTTGCCCAATTTGTAACCCGTACTCTAAAGAAGCTTTTTCTTCATCAGAAGCAAATTGATCAGGAAAATTTATATAAGGAATACTTATGTTAACTTCTTTCATTTAATTAACTCACTTAATGTTCCACTGTTATTATACCTTGCAAAGTTAAGGTTTATTTTTGATTGTTTTTCAATAGGCAAATAAACAGATTTTTGATTTGCCATTACCGCCAACCCCGAACTAATAGTGGCGTCAAACTTTGTTCTGTTGCTTACATCAAACCTAGCCCACTCCTCCAAAGTTCTAGTAAAATACATACTGCCCATTTGATCACTTTCTCTGTATGTCCCAGCTAAGTCTAATCCTAAATGTTTTTCAATATAGGACTCAACAGCTGATGCATGAGCTTGTTTTACTTCTTCTGAAGAATTAGGTATTCCTCCAAGTTCCTTTTCTGTTTTAGAAAGTTTATTAAATCTTCGGTCTGGACGATTCATAGAAAATCCTCTGTATCCTCTGTTTTTAAAATGATATAACAAACGAGGCTTATTATTCTCAATTAGTATAGGCATGCTGTAAAATACACAAGCCATTAATACATCTTCAAAAAATATTTCTGCTGTTTGAGGGCGCGCTACGTATTCTAAAAAAAACTCATTACTAGGAGCTTGATCCATGTTAAATTTTGTAAGACCGTGTAAAGCTCCATTAGAACCTCTTCCGCCAACTGTTCCCGATATATCATAGCTATCACAGCCAAAAGCCCCAATATGCTCATTAACTGGATAATATACTCCATTTTTCTTTATTTTTTTATTTTTTAAATTAACAGAAGGACTCCAACTAATTTTAAACCTTCCTCGTGTATCAGGAGTCCAAATAACTTCGGAGTCTAAAACACCATCTTTCCAATAAAATTTACCTTGAGTTACATGATGCTCCATTATTAATGAATCATTATAATCTATCTGCTGATATATCTTAGTTAAATTAAACAGTGATGACTTGCTCTCGTCTCTAAATGCGTGCGACTCAGTTCTTGGAAACTGTCTGTAAAATTCATTTAACGCGTCAGCATCTTTTTTTAATGATTCTACTTCGGCTTCCCAATAATTAATAGCGCCATAATTTATAAGCTCACCATCAACTCCTTTTACTTTTTCTTTTGGAGTATAAAAAACAGGCATGCCATATATATCTATAAACCCTTCCATATTCCATTCCATAGGAATAAACAAAGAATATAAACCGCTTTTAGTTTGCCCGTTTGCATTTCTAGTTATGATGTTTGAGTCATCAAATAATTTTTTAAAATTATCACCCCCTTTACTTAAAGCATTTGAAGTGGATCCCATCATACACTTTCCTATAACTTTGCTTCCTAATCGTAAACAAGTTTTAGTTACACGCCAATTGTTTTGAATGTTATTAGGCTTTATCCATTTACCTGATTCATCGTGTACTAAAAGTAAAAGTTTTTCTCCATCATAAGAGTTGTCATCCGTATTCTTCCAATCAATAGTTGTGTCTAAGCCGTCTAGCTCTTCATTCATCACTTCATGCATATTCTTTTTGGTAATCTTAGAAGCAGGAACTCTAAAAGCTAACTCTGTTTTAGGTTTATCCATACCATCTTGTATGGGTTTAAAAAAGAATGGAAGTCTATTTGCAATAGGAACTACTTTGTCGGTAAAAAGTTTTTTAGCGTCAGCACCTGTTTTAGACAAAATGCCTACCCTTGAATCCTTAGCAAGCGTACCTTTATTTACGCACTCAGAAGCACCCATAAAAGAAAACCCAGATCTTCTAATTTTCAAGTAAGACATGCCAAAGCATCTCTTATCTGCTTTGCAGGCCTCCCAATAAATAAAAAATATTCTATTTGCCTCTCTAAAATCTGGATAACCAACATCTATATTTGTCCATTGCAAATACATATAATGAGAGCCTGTAATATAAGTAGGCTTGCCATTATTATAATACCAATAACCTTCATCTCTTTTATCAAACTCAGTTTCAATATAATCAATCCATTTGCTTTTAAATACAGAGCTCATTTCATTCCATTGAAAAATAGAATTTATTTTAGATAATTCTACAGGGCATTGATGACGCTCCCAATATTGGTTGGATTTTTTATCTGATCTTTTAAATATGTTTTTTGGTTTTACAGGCAACCCTATAGCCAATCCATTTATATTTATAATAAGACCTACTTGCCCGTTTTTAGAAATATTTACAAAATCATATTTTTCATTATAACCATAAATCCATGTCCTAGCTTTATTTTTTCTAGATAAAACAGCAGGCGGAATATAACCCTTTATTTCTTGATATAAATTATTTTGATTTTCTTTCTGCAAAACCTTGGTTACTTACTTTAACATTCACGTCTTTTAAATTTTCTTCTTCAACGTCTATTTTATTTAAAATCTCAAACGCATCAAATATAGCAAGCTTCTTAGTTGCTGCTGCGTTCTTTAATCTATCTGCTGCCAGCTCATCTTCAATGTCTGGTTTTATAATATCCTCTTTAGCTACTTTAATTAATTGTTCTACAGCCCTTCTTCCTGCTGAAACTATTTGTCTTTTTAATTCGTCTGAATTCATATTTTTAAAGTAATTTGATGGTCATACATTCTGTAAAGCTTTTCATTGTCTACAATAAACTCATACTCGCTATCAGGCTTAAAAGAAATAGTATCTCCGCTTTCTAATCCTTTAGATTTTAAAAAATTGTTTGCATATTTTAACACACCTATTAAAGGCTCTTCTGTTCCTAGTTTAGAAATAAAAGACTCTTGTTTTTCTACAGGCTGAATAAAACAATACCTATCATGGCAATACCATTTACCTTCACTTTTATACATAAAAAATTGATCATTATCAATAAAAAACAAATCATCTTTAAAAAAACTTTTACCACTTTTCTGCCTGCCTTTCATGTCATTGTAAAATTTAAAAACATTATGATGGACTAATAGTAAGTCCCCTTTTTTTATCTTCCCTTTATATCCTATTGGAGTAGAAAACACAACCGCTTCTCTATTAGAAGACTTATGGTTTTCAATGGAAGTGCTAGTAATAAAATCTACCCCATCTATGTTTTTAGTGTTTTTATACCTTTTGTTTTTTAAAGGTTTTACTATAAAATAAAATGGTGATTTCATTAAAAGTTAATGTTAAATTCTATTACCCAAGGCATATTATTGTTAAACTCTTTCCAGCATAAAATTTCATCTTCTTTCTTAATCCATATTTTTATACTTTCGGAATCTTTTTTAATTAAATGTATTATATGGCTTCCCCCTAATATATTTTGCCCGACAATATAATGCATAGAGCTAGACTTATAATCAGCTCCTATTGAAATTTTTCTAATATCCATTTGATTAAATTTAATTAACACAAAGATATAAATAATTTACCTGCCTTGACCTCTATATTTTTTTTGGTAATACTTAGAAGATTTTACTTTAGAAGATTTTGTTTTTGCGTGAACTCCCGGTCTACGAGTTTTTGGTTTCTCGTAGTGCAGAGCAGACATTG
>WLWF01001843.1_pt1 | contig 16361 bp, 23 predicted proteins | sample 6718331 | NCBI WGS metagenome assembly WLWF01 (sample SAMN12718692, study PRJNA515312) | sponge metagenome | isolation source: marine sponge | host: Mycale hentscheli | place: New Zealand: South Island, Marlborough, Capsize Point | collected 2003-05-01
GTAGACAGGAATAGCTTCATCGCTCTCATACATATACGCCTCTATAGCCAATACGTGAAGATAATCTCCAAGCATATTTCTGAATCCTGTTGTCTGAGCAACAGTAACAATGGAGCCGTTATCTGCGTCTGTAATGGCGGTAATAGACGTTGTAACATCGACAACTGTAGGAGAAGTTACAGTAACAACCGTAAAAGTCTGTCCAAGGTTGGGGTAACCTGTAGGTCCTTCAACCGTGAACTGATCACCAACTATCAAGTTGTGTTCTGCCGAGAACGTAAACACACCAGCAGCAGTTGCGGAAGCAATTGGAACTGGTGTTGTTCTGAATCTGTTATTGTTGATTACAAGAAACTCATCTATGACCATCAACTCAGACAGTTCATCGAACTCCTTCTGAGTATCCATACCACGATACTTGTTCTCAATAATACGTAGGAACGCATTGTCAAACGCACGTTGCATCTTTGCATCGCTGACGTAATCCGAGTAGCTGTTATCAATCTTGTCCTCGAATAATTTTTGAAGATCTAATCCTGTGACCATAGAACAAAGATACGCAATGTTATGGACACATAAAAAGAAACCCCGACCTTACGGGGTCAGGGCTACTTTCATTTGTTGTCCGATTATTACTCAGACAGCTCTATACCATTCTCCTCCTCATAAGCGTGGATTCGTTCAATCGCCTTATCAAGGTCGTTAGGGAACTTACCCTTTAGCTTATATTTCTTGTATAGCTTCACAAAGTGCGCTCTTTTTTCGGCAGGAGTGATGTCATCTTCCTCAACCTCATTTAGTTCGTTGAATGCTGTGTCATCTCCACTGTCTGCAAGAGAACGTACAAGGTTATCATACATCTGTGGGTTGTCCTTGAAGAACAATGCAATGTCATCCTCATCCTTACCGATAAGAACGTCACCGATGTAGAACTTATCTGCATCTTCTGTAACAAAGCCAGATACAATTCCCTTGTTCACGTACACCAACATCTCAACCTTCTTGGCTACTGAACTCTTGTTCAACGAACCGAATGTCTCAATGAATCTTGATGTGTTAGGCTCTCTAAGAAGTAGACCTCCCTCAATATCAACAAGTTCAAGAGTGATGTCATCGTCAGACATATCTCTTGGGTCTTGCTTGAAGAAGTACATTACATCCTTTCTCTCAGCCTCTGTCATTCCGTAAATGGTTGATACTACACGGTTTACGCTTACAGTCTTTGCTCTCTTCTTCTCCTTGGTAGCCTCAATCACTTCGATTGTGAACCTGGCTCCGTCCTTCCCTGTTCCGTTGATGTCTTCAACCATTGGGTGGTTCATCCAAAAACTGATTTGATCCTCTACCTCCTCAACTGACTCACCGAAAATCTTGCTCTCTGTTGCAAGTTCCCCTGCGAATCGGATGTCTCCTCTGTTGGTATTTAGGTTTCCAGACTTAACCTCACCATACTGATTTAGCGAGATGTTTCTACCTTTCAAGTTGTAAGTTGCAGTAAGCGTTACAGCTTGTTTAATGTGATTTACGCCCTTTGGCTTAATCACCGCAATTTCTCTTTCCATTTTAAAGTATTAGTTAATTAACAACGTAAAGATAAAAAAAAGAGGTGACAAAACTGCCACCCCTTTTTACAAATAATAACCGATTTACTATACAGGCATTTGACCAAGTAATTCGTCAGATCCAGTACCTGATGGGTTAAGACCTCGAAGAATATATGTAAGATCACCAGTAGGTCCTAAAAGGTCAGCATAAGCTGTAGCATCGTCTTGAACATATAGCTTCAATGAAACTAACTGATCATCTGTTTGATGGTTAAATCCACCGTGACCCTTTGGAAGCATGAGATTCCAATCTACAAGAGTGTATTTAACACCTGACGTTGGAAGTTCTGCGTCAAAAGAATCCTTGATTCCTTCAGCAGCTAAATCAGCTCCTGCATTTACAGCAGCCACCCCATCTGTAGATGTGGCGTTCAAAGTAACGGCAAGAGAAGAGTTTGATACAGTCATCAAAGGACTTCCTGCTACAGATGTGATAACAACCGTATCGTCAGTAACAACATCGGTAGCGATAGCTGTAGAAGCAGAAAATCTTCCAGCTGATATATGTGCATCGACAATTGCCTTCAATCCAGCAGCAATAGTGGCAATAGTGTCCCCTGAAGACGCAGTGTATGCGATTCTTTCAGTAATTGACTCTTCACCAATCTTTTGTGTTAGAATGAACGAGTATTCATCTCCTGCGGTAGCAGAATCAACTCTGGCTCTTTGAATAGCCGCTACTTCATCCACCCCCAAAGTTGTAGGTGCGCTTTGAACTTTTGCCCATCTGAATTTGAAAACAGAATCTGCTCCAGCATTTTTCAGAAGTGAAATAACTCCATCTACCGCTGTTACTGCACCAGCTACAACGTCAGTTGAGTTAAGAATGATATTGATATCTTTATTCATTTTTTCTAAGTTTTAAAAGTTATAAATTAAGCTACCAATTCAATCATTCCGCTGAACTTACCGATCATGTCGATTCCGTTGTCAGCCATTACATCACAACGATGTGCGTCAACTGAACTTACGATATCAACAGAGTAATCTTTGAAGTTATCAGCCGTAGGTACACCAGCGTCTGCCATACCTTTAATGTAACCTGCGTAGAACTCAGAAGGTCCTCGGAAGATTTTTTCGATAGCAGGAGCAAGACCACCACCTTTAACTTCGATTGGATCCAAGTCAAGAGCGAATAGCGTGTGCTGCTGACGGTATGGGTTAGACAATCCAGGAATTGTAGTCAACTCTGGGAAGAACTCAGTATCGTTAAGAACTGGAAGCTCCACGAAACCAACTTCAACACCAGCGATTGAGTAAGTACGTACATCAATTCCTTTTACTTCAGTACCACCGAATGTGTTCATAGAACCAGCATTCTCAATGTATCCATCAGTAAAAGTTCTTTGGATGTGTTGCATCATTCCACGACCCATGAACAATGTCAATGGAGTAGTACGAGAAGCCTTACGTGACCATACGTTAGCAAGGAAGTTGTCGAACTGAGCCTGAGTCAAAGCAGAAACAAGTGGAAGGTACTCACCACCTCTGTTCATAATAGACCATCTTACACCACCGTTCAAGTCAGACTCTCCACCTACTTGAGATGTGAACTGCGCTCTGTTTGAGAACAACATCTGCTTTTCCATCTGACGAAGGAATCTCTGTACCATTAAGTCCAACTGAGCATCTCCCCAGAACTTGTCCTTGTAATATACACGAGAAGCGATATTCTCTCTACGTGAAGCCATGTAAGTGTCACGCTTAACAGCAGAGTGGTTGTAAATCAACTCTGGGAACTCATATAGTGGAGATTTTCCATCAGAGTAGAAGTTTGGAGAACTATCTCCCAAAACCTTTACATAAGCGTTAGGTGCGAAAGCCAAAAGCATTTCTGCAATTGTAGATTCAGTAGCCTCAACAGTAAGCGATCCAGCAGAAGCTGAAATTACTTTACCAGAGATACTGTGATCAGCCGCCACGATAACATCTCCAACTCTGAAGCTATTATAAGTTGCATCAGATAGAGTAATAATAACAGTGTTTCCTGATTGAACAACAGCAGATACTTCAGCAATAACGTGTCCACGACCCATTACTGATTTCTCGTATCTGTCAGTGTCAAACTGCTTACCGCCTCCGAAAGGCATATTCAAAATGTTAACGATCATTCCGAACTTGTTATAACCTCCTGAAAGGTCATACACGTTACGGAAATCGTTACGGTCAGACAATGACCGAATAGTCAAGTTGTCTGCTACGTTTAAAGGGCTTGTTTGTGCCATTTTAGATTTCTTTTAAATTTTTATCAAAGAGTTATGTTCCCTCCATTAACCCCTCTTCTTCCTGCGGCATCGCCTCTTGCCTTCAAGTATGCGTTGTAATCATTCGTTCTGCCTCCTACTTTTGTGGTTTTTAAACCCGTTCTCTTCGGTGCAGCACGTTTGATGAACTCTGCCTTCTGACCTTTGACCTTGCCCTGTTGAACTTTATTCTGAAGGACATCCTTCTTGAACAAATCCCAGGCTGCAAAGTCAAACATCTTATTGACATTCACAGTACCATCTGCATTAACGAAACCTATCTTACCTGAGACTACGTGATCGTGAATGGCTTTGGTCATGTCTTCGGTGAGATTTAAACCGTAATAACCCTTACCCTTCATTGAATTAGTAAGTCCCACGAATTGTTCGTGATTTTTTCTTTGTGTCTCTTGCATTCTCTTCTGCTGCTCAACCGACTGTTCGTTGGTTTCAAACGCAACATTCTTGATTCTATTCTCCTGCTCTGACTTCATCTCTGCTCGCATCTTACGAACTTCAATCTTTCTCTGTGCAGGTGAAAGGTCATCAAACCTATCCATCTCGTACTCAATCTCTTCCTCTGTTAGGTCAAGCTTCTTGATACCCATTTCATACACCTTCTTGTCAGGCATGGCATCATAGTCTTTGTCTAACTCAAAAGACTTTAAGTACTCTCTGAAGTTACCGTTACCAGACTGCTTGAACTTTAAGTACCCATCAATCAATGGGTCGCTTAGTACAGACTCAGCCTGTGCAACCTTTTGCTCCATCTCTTGAAGCTTTTGGCTCTCAGTAACTTTAGGTTCTTCTTTGGCAGGTTCGTTGTCAAATGAGAATGGGTCTTTCAAGATTGACTCTTGCTTAGACTCCTCTTCCTCTTGGAGTACAATATCCCAAGCTTCTTCATCGGAAAGTTCGGAGTTACCCTCACGTTCTTTTACAGCATCGATTCTCTTCAAGTCCTCAACCGCTTGATTCTTTTTGTCCTCAAGTGTTTTAGACTTTAGCTCCTCGATCTGCTCGGAGAGTTCGTCCTCTTCCTTGCCTGGGTTTTCCTCCATGAGCTTTGAGATGATGGATTGCTCCTCATCTTGCTCAAGAGATACCTCTACATCATAATTCAAAGAACCCTGTTCCTGTCCTTCTTCCGTGTTCGCATTGTTGTCTTCCTGAACAACATCGTCCTTAATTTCTTCCATTTTACAAAGTTATATATAATTTATTGATTTACAACACTATGCATACCTAACCTCAAACATACTCTAAAAAGAATTGAAACTTATACGTTTTAGTAGCCGCAGAAGAAGGAATAAACATACCAAATGTGTAATAGGCTCTTGAAAATTGACCACCAATACCTATTTGGTCATCAACTCCATTTCCACTACCTCCAAAAAGTTCATAGTATAAAGTTCCTGTGTCTCCTATTAAAGGAGGGGAATTAAGAGTGCCAATTTGAGATACAGATCCTTGGTAATTAGCTGCTTTATAGAAAATTGGAGTTATTCTTTGACCAGAAGTAGCCGTACTTGCATCAGACAAAAAAGCTGTAAGAACAGATGTTGATATTGCGTCAGGAGCTAAGTCTGAGTTCAAATCTGCTGGCAATATATTAGTGTAAACTTTAAGCCTTGTCATTGTAGCAACTTGATTTTCAGAAAGCCAATTTCCAGTCAATGTCAAATTACCTCCTGATACCCCAGCTCCTGCCGAGCTTGTAATTGTGGCTGTTGAGTAACCGTATGCATTTGTAGCACCCCCATTTGTATGAGCAACTTCTATCTCAACCCCCTGATATTGTGATGTAGCAGGTGCAGCAATAACATTCCATTCCCCAGGTAGAGGGTTCTCTGTACATATAAACTCGTAAGCCTTTCCGTCATTTGGTATAACCAATGGTTGGTCTATAGGTAGATTATTTATTCTCCCCCCAACATTAGATGGATGTACACTAATAGCCTGAGTTGACATATTTACAATAGTTGACCTTTTACCTGTTACAGGTTGAGGTAGCTTAGTGCAGAAGTCTGTTTGTGAAGCAGTAGTAAACACATTTACACCGTAATTCATTATGGATGTGGTTGTGTTATCCGTGCCTTCTGCTGAAAGATTTTTAAAAACATCTCCACCAGCAATTGTCGTAACTTGTGATAGAGTTGTTAAATCATTTGGTTGAGCAGCAGGTAAAAAACCACCAATCCTACTGTTTGATAATTCTTCTACATGGGTCGCTCTACCATTATCAAGATGGTCTTTTACTAATTTTACTTGTTTCATTTTTATATATTTATTTTATTTACAACCCTATGCACCCTGACCCTCAATACCTTGCTGCTGACGTTGCTGTTCTCCCGTTATTTTAGCTACTTCGTTTACGGCTGGTTGCATTGTCTTTTGCTCAAGTTTAGCTTCCTCTCTTATGTTTCTTCCAGCCTCCGCCATTTGCTGCTGCTGCATTGCAAACTGCCTTTGCTTCTCAGCTTCAGCTTGTTGCTGTAGCATTGCCATTTGCTGCTGCTGCTCTTGCTTCTGCTTTTGCTTCTTAATCTTGAGAGTCATCTTATCCTTTAACTCGCCATATGTACGTGCAGTTTCAAGTTCGATGTAATCGCTGAAATCAAATCCTGTCTTGTCTGCATTCTGAGCCATAGCCTGTGCGATGGTCAACAGTCTCTGTCTTGACTGCTCATCGATAACGTCTTCAATGTCAACCTTGACCATCATATCTTCCAACTGAAACTCGGTGGTGTTCTTGAAGAACTTGATAGCGTCTTCAGACAGCATTACGTCTGCCGCCTCTTCACCGTCCATATCCATCAACATAATCTTAGCCTTGTTAAGGATGTACTGTAGCAAGTAGGTGTAGTATGTCATAAACCCATCGTAGTATGTTGCCATACCCAACTGATTCTGACTGATAGACTGCTGCTGCGATCCGTAACCTACATAGCTTGTCAACTGACCCATAGATACTTTTGATGCGTTGATGATTTCTTTCATCATTCGCTCCTTCTCTTGAATCAACTGCGTGTAACGGATTACGTTTTGGTCAAGCGTCATATCGACTGTCTCAACCATTCTCTGTCCGTCAAGTACGTTAGGGTCTTCACCGTCCGAACCGTCTGTAACGTGCATTCCATACTTCTTCAAGTTGGCTACAAGTTCACGTACAGTATCTCCTTCTCCAAGCTTGTGTCCGTTTATCAAGTAAACCTTTCCAAGGTCTTTACCGATGTTCTGACGAATCTTGTACTCGTATGCATCGATGTCATCCTGTAGTTTCTTCATTCTATCAACTACAGAACGATTCATTCCCATCATCATGTTAGGGATGAATGTACGTACAGGTAGCATAGGGCGGCTTGGGTTCATTGAGTCATAAACCACGTTGTAGTCCTGACCGTAATCTGTAAGGATAGCGTTGCCGATCATAGTGGCTCTGTCTATTCTTAGGTATGTGTAACGCTCAGAGTCGTTTCCGTGGACAGGAGTAATGTCTTTACCGCCTTTCTTTTTGTTTACTTTTTTATCTTCTGGAACCTCTGTAATCCAAAAACCTGTAACAACAGCTACCTGTCTGTAGTTTCTTCCATCAGGACCGCCCCACCAGTTAAAACCGATGTCCGATCCGCTTGAACCGTTGTAGTGGTTTAGAAGTTCAAATCCGATACCAGGCGTAGTGATAGACATCTCCTTCACTAATTCACGCTCCTCGTCTGTAAGGTCGTATCTGTAGTAAATCTCTTCGGGTGTCATAAACGTAACCCAACCGACAAACTCTGCTGTCTCGTTGTAGTCTGAGTCGTTGCTGAAGTCTACGATAAGATTGTAAGGTGGAATAACCTCTGTGTATGGTCTTCCATGCATCTCGTCCACATACACTCCGCAGTATCTTCCTACAGCGCAGTCTGTAAACGCTCTCATCATTTGGTCTTTCAACCTGTTTCTATTGATGATGTCATTGATAAGGTCAAGACCGTACTCTTCCATCTCATCGATTGGAGACTTCATAACCTTCTCTACAGCCTCGTCCATATCGATATCGTTACCGATACCCTCTGGAAAGAACCCCATACCGAACTGCTCTTGAGTTTGATTGAAGAACTCAGTAAGTTCTTTCTTGAGTTTAATCATCTGAACCTTCTCAAGCTTCTTTGAGATTTTAGACGGCTCAAGACTCTCTATAGCAATCTTAGTGGAGTTAAGGACCTTTCTGATTCCTCCACGCATATACTCAATCAACTCAAATATCTGCTCTCCCTTTACGTAAGGAGCAGGAAGCTCACCACCTTTATCATCCTCAGTTAGGTACGCAAAGTTGAAGTTCTCTTGCGTACCCATAAAGTATCTGTAGTTATTTATAATTTGATCTACTGGAGATGCCTCTGCCCATCTCTTTGTACTTCTCTTGCCTTCTCTCTTTACCTCGTCTGTGTTTGAGGCTATGTTGTAGTGGGTGGCTATGTATCTTACATTCTGAGCGTACCAGTTCTCAATAGACCCATACTCTTCCTCTATTTTTTTCTTGTCAAAATAGCTGTCTGGTCTGTCGTAAACTATTTCAAGACTGTGGCTGTTGTCCAGTATCATCTGTTATGAATTTTAAAGCGGCTAAAGGAAGTTCAAATACTCTTCCATCTATGTGTCTTATTACTATTGCGTAAGTGTTTAGTCCATTGTTTATATCGCCCTTGTACCCCACTGCAAGGAACTCACCTGTTTTGTCGTTCCCATCTCTTCCTACCCACCTTACGCTTCTTCCTTTGGCGTTCTTGTGTTCCATATTCCTATACCTGTTTTTGTAGGAAACTCTTCTCCAACTTCAAATATCGGAATTTTCTTCCACTTTGTTACCCTTCTACCTGATTCATCGGTAGTTACATAGCTAACCTCCTTGTACTTTACAGACATCTTTTTGTTGCTCTTCTTGTACTCATCTCTGTCGTACAGTTCACAGGCAACCAATGCGTCTAAAAGGTCAGTGTTGCTAACATGGAAGTCTGGTAGTTGATTGATTATCTCCAAGAACCATATCCTGTCTGCGTGATTTCTAAGGTACTCGAAGAATAGATTGTATATCGTATCTCTGTTCCACTTGTCCTTATGGAATCCCTTTGCAGCCTTTCTGTCAAATGACTTTGCTCCTGTGATTACAGGTTGGTTTGCTATGTATGCCCAAGTTCCGTATTGTCTGTACTGATCCATCAACACCCTACCCTCGTTACGCTCGATCATGTTCTTACAGTCGTTGTAGTAACGCTGTAGCATCATAGTCTCTTGGTATATCGTAATAGGGTCGTTTGTTCTTCGCTGATAGAACGCAACATACTCTTGTGTGCTTGGACGCTTTACTATGGTGGAGTGTACGGAACGCTTACCACTACTCAACGCTTTTTTAGTATCCATACTGTCCGTGTCTACCATAGGGATAGGGTCAGTTCCAGCTCTGTAGTCTTCGCCTGTTACAGGGTGTTCAAGTATCGTGTAGTTGCCTTTGGTGTTGGCTATGGCTACAACCCTCCCTCCCTGCTCAACAAGGTCGTATGTGTTTACAGGTCTTGGTGACTCTACTATGACCTTCTTCTGTGCGTTTATCTTTGGTAATATGTCTTCAGGAATAATACCGACATTATTCATCTCAAAGATGTCATCGATAGATAGAGGGTATGACTTTACGAAACCTATGTAGTCACGCTTATCGTCAGACCTATCAAGATATTCTCTACGCTTCTCTACCCACTCTTTTGCGCCATCCTGATCAGACCATCCGTTCGGACAGAAATCATAGAACTTACCTGTTTGGTGTCCGTTGTCATCGAACTCAGGCGCACGACTGATACCCATTGTTCCAGGTATGAAAACAGTCCTGACACCCAATGACTCAGCCTCCTTCCACATTAGTTCAGCTTCTTTGATACCTTCCTCCGATACGATACCAGCAGAACCACCAAAAACCACAGGGGCTATCTTCTCAAAGTCATCCATCAGACATGACTGTATTGACTGACGCACCTCTGAAGCAAAGTCGTGCAGGAATAACTCATCGATAAATGCGTGTGCTGCACGTTCCGATTCAAAGTTGGCTGCGTCCTTACGACTATCGCTTGTCTGTCTTGCAAGGATGTTTGAGAAGTTACCAGTGGTCATACCCTCGTTGTCCTTGATGTCTATGGTCATGTAACCTGTAAGTCTTTGAGACTTCTTCTCAGGCTTTACCCATTCATCGAACTTGTCGTATGCTACGGCTACCTTTTCGTTGAATAGCTTTTCTGTTTTACTTCTGTTATTTGATGTCAGGAGCGATGTCGAACCTGGGCTTGTCATAGCCTTCCATAGCGACACTCCTGCCCCAAACAAAGCAGACAGTCCTATACCCCTACGCTTGTAGATACACAGATCCTGTCCGAGTCTTGTGGCTTCGTAGTATTCATCGATAACCCACTCGTCAACATCTCTCCACCAAGGGTGTATCAGTTGACCTCTCGGCTGTTTTATCTTTATCTGAGTGAGGTAGAAGTAGTGTAGACCTTTAAGACCTGCGTGTCCTTCCACCCATCTTTCCTGTTCCTGTAACCACCACTTAGCTTCTTCAGCCTTTGTCATCTTTGGCTTACCCTCCCACACGAACTTCGGTGGCTTTGGGTTTCCGTTGATGATTATTTCAGGACCCTTCCCTTTGGTCATTAAGATTTTGCTTTGTTACAAAAATAGTTATTTGATTTGACATTATGATTTTATACATTGCCAAAAATTTAGATATGACTTACAGTTACAAGTGCCAAGGAAAGTGTAAGATGGTTCAAGACCGTGTTCACGGAATGAACGAGAAGCCTGTATTCATGTGTTGCGGAAAGCAAATGAAGAAGTTCTTCGGCACTCCACCTATAGGTATTCACGGTGCTAACACTGGCAACAGAAAGGGTACGTAAATGCTTTGTTATTTTTACTATCTTTGTCCTGTTCCTTTCCTTTCTCCTTCCTTGGGGTAGTGCTTTCGAGTACTGCCCCTTTTTTATTATCTTAGCGGCATGGCAAACAAAAGAATGAGACTGTCTACAGAGGAGGTAGATTTGATAAACGAACACAGAGGCTCAAGCGTTACAAACATAAACAGTAACACAGCCCTTGACCTCCACCTCGCAGAGCGTGGAATAGATAAAGAAGATGTTGTATCTGTCAAGCATTGGCAGACGTCAAGCGGTGAACTAAGGTTCTCTGTAGTCACCAAAGAAGATAATCAAGTAAGTACCAAGATTCTTGAAAATACATTTGACGATATACTTGAGGATATCAAGCAGTGGTCACCTGTTTTCAAGAAGATGGAAAGAGTAACATCGGAAGACCCACATTGCCTGGTTGTAGACCCTGCTGACATACACGTTGGTAAGTTGGCTTCAATCAGCGAGACAGGTCAATCCTACGATATGCAGAAGGCAGTGCGCCAAGTAGATTGGGCTATCGATGGAATACTCTCTAAGGCTTCTGGGTTCAGTATCGATAAGATATTCTTTGTCATTGGCAACGATGTTCTTCACGTAGATACCCCAAGAAGAACCACCACAAGCGGAACCCCCCAGGACACAAGTGGAATGTGGCACGAGGCTTTCCTTGAGGCTAAGACGATGTATGTAAGAGCTATTGAGAAGATGCTTCCAGTGGCAGACGTACACGTTATATTCAACCCCTCCAATCACGATTATATGTCAGGTTGGATGCTGGCTCAGACCTTAGAGGCTTACTACAAATCTCATCCAAACGTCACGTTCGATGTTAGTATCGCTCATCGTAAGTACACTTCCTACGGAGTAAATCTTATTGGAACCAACCACGGAGATGGAGCAAAGCTTGATCAGTTACCTTTAATCATGGCGCAGGAGGCTCCAAAGCTTTGGGTGAGCTGCCCTATGAGATACATCTACTGCCACCACATACATCACAAGCAGACACATAAGTTTCTGTCTGGAAAAGACTTTGTAGGCGTTACAGTAGAATATTTAAGGACTCCAAGCCCTGGAGACTCTTGGCACAGTAGAAATGGCTACATAGGGGCTAAGAAGGCTGTAGAGGCGTTTGTACACAGTAAGAGACACGGACAGGTTGCACGTATAACTCATAACCTATGATGTCAAGGGAAACGAGGAGACTCGTTAACAATTCACTTATGATTCTTATCCTTATCTTTGCTTCAGCCGCTATTTGGCTGTTAACCCTCTATATGGCAGGAATAATATGGAAATAAAAATCGACCCTAAGAAAAAGAAGATCGTAATCAAGTACGATATTACGGAAGAATCAAAGAAGATCCTTTCTCAGGCTCAATCTCTTGCTGAGTCTCTTCCTGAGTATCTTGTGAAGATTCTCCCATTCTCAAAGAGTAAGAAAGATAAAGGAAGTCAATCCTAATATCTTCCCCTGTCTTTATCATTACGATTCCATTAACGCAGTCTTCAGCGGCTTCGTGCTGAGACACCCTTTCCCACATATTCTTTATTACACGCTTTAAGTCAGCTATAGACGGTGTTACACCGCCCCAATAGGCTTTTATGCTCTTATTTGACCTAATAATGTGCTTTACGTGCGAATAATCTATTGCTTCAATGAAAGCTTGTGCTATATTTGTGTCCATGATTGCAATATTACAAAAAAGTTTCCTGTGGATGAACCCAGGGACTGTATTTAACTTAAAGGCTCACGAACAACGTGCAGATATTGAAATATTTGTATGTGAAGAGCCTGACGATGAAGGAAAGGAGTTCTGGCTCTCTAAGGGGTTTATCCTCGGAGAGTTTGAAGATGGCTACAAGCCGTTATGCTGGACTCAAGACCTATTCCTCGTCATCTGATACAGTCTTAGGTTTTTCAATCCACCAAACAGCATCAGGCTCCTTTACAGGTCTTCCTGATGTCTTCCTGTACACTGAATTGTCAGAACCTAAGAACCCATCAAAGTAACGCTTACCGTCACTCCATACACAGTTTTTGTGTACGTCTGGTCTGTTCCAAAACACAATATTCCAAGACTTCTTATTCATGGCTGTGATTTATTCTGCTAAGTTACTGAAAATTAAGCGATTACAAAAGACTCTGCTTCAGTAGCTCTATCAGCCTCTCGTTGGCAGGGTAAATCTTCATAGACTTCTTATCTCCGAACTCCCACTTCTGATGGCACTCCAAGCATAAAATGTTGATGTTGTCCTTATTGTGTCTAAGTTTTGGCTGCGAACCCTTAGACAAAATGTGTGAGAACATATAACGCTCCCAGTTTTTACCCAAATCCTTATCACACTCCTCGCAGTAGTGGGGTCTTTCTGACCAAAGCTCCTCGTAGAACTTAGTATCAAGGTCGATTTTATCCTTAGCCTTCTTAGACGGACCCAGCTTCTTGTATGATTTGGACGCACAGGGCTTACATCTTCCTTTACTCCAAATGTAGTCTTCCTTGCCACACTCCTTACAGGTCTTCTTCTTTCTTGGTATCATACAGTAAATATAAAAAGAAAACCCCCACCGATTGGCGAGGGCTTCCTAAACAGCAATGAAAACAAAAACAAAAGCAAAGAACTTTTGAGAGTGAGCAAATTTAGTAATTCAGTTGAGAAACACAAAATAAAGTTTAATCAATCTCTCTAATTCTACTATCCCCTGCTCGGTAGTGGCAGCGAACTGCATATTATCATCGTAGAGCTTTACAAAGCCAAAGTCGTGCAGGAACATTATCTCCTCGTGATGCTCGTGATCCCAAACATCCTTACCGAACATAAGTTCCTTCAGTAGGCTCATTTTTAGCTCATCCTTCATCTCCCAGGTCGTAGTTCTTGTATCTTATGTCAAACTTCCTGTTCTGCATCTTCTCTACGAATTTTCTTCTCGCCTCGGCAGGATCGGTGTCTTTACTAACGTAAATGGTCGTGTTCCTGTCGATTACTACACGTTGTAGGTCGTTAAGGTCTGGAGACATACTCTCAGATACTTTTATAGCCTTGCTACGCAATTCCTTCAACTCTTCATTTCTTACTGCACCCTCTTTTTGCATACTTCTAAAGTTAGTGGTTTAAAATTGTTTTTTCAAATAGGGTCGCAATGTAGAAACTATTCCTAAATTAGCAAGCAAATACTTATCAAATGGATATAAGAAAAGCCAAACCAACAGAAGGGTATCAGATAGAGAGCCTGGTGCAGATATGCGCTGAACAGTCTGGTATGATGATGATAGACGCTGTAGATGCTCATGGCACAATATCTAATACCGTCCTATCGCCAAACTGCCATGTTTATGTTTCGCTGATTGATGACGAGATAGTCGGGGTTATAATTGGTATGCAGGGGACTATGTTCGCTAACCTACACAATATGGAGGTAATGATGTGCGTAAACCCAGCTGACTCAAGGATGGGAGTGGGTTCTATGCTAATGGAACACTTTCTACTGGAACACGGATGGAGAAATGTGTATGCGGAGGTGGTAAGCGACAACGAGCCTATCATACAGTTGCTCCTCAAACATAACTACAAGCTTGTATGCTCACTACCTAAGTTCGTGAACACAAGAAGAGGATTCAGAGACAAAATGATATTTACATACAATGGATAAACCAAAGAACTTCAAGGAACTGAAGAAGAGACTTCAGCCATTTGTCAACATGGATAACCAAATAAGGTTAAACCAAGAGTCTACAATAACCAATGTTGGTTATATGATAAGCTCTCACGTTAAAATGCTTGAGGCTAACCCTCGAAATAGGACGTTTATGCCCTACTACGACAGGCTTATAATGTTGCTAACACTCCTTGAGGCGGGGTGGGAATAGTAAATCGCTCAGGATCTATCTTCTTACATCTCTCAAGTATCAGTACAGACACCTTCTTGAATGCCATTCTCTCGGCAGGTGTAGTCTCAGTACCTATCTCGGTGTTAAGTCCAGCATCCAGCTCAAGTAGAATGTCTACCGCAGCCTTGTGTGGTGACTTCGTTCCTGACGTATCCAAAGCCCTCTTCAGATACTTAGCAGTATCAAGAACTTCTTCGTATGCGTGTTGAAGCCATTCTTCCTTGGAGTAGTCTTCCCTATCTACGGTTACACCGTACTCCTGCTTTCCTTTAATGTCTGAGGATACAAGGTCCTCGAATATTCGCTTACTTGTGTTACTTTCCATATCTCAAATATAAGGGTTATCTTTGTTATATGGCAAAGCGTAACTACAAAAAAGAGTACAAAAAGTTCCATAGCTCTAAAAAAGCTATAGAGAAGCGATCTGGAACGAACGCTGATAGAGCCAAGATAAACGAAGAGAGAAAGAAGAAGGGTCTTCCTCCGTTAAGAAAAGACCAAGAAGTAGGTCACTACAAGGATAAGAACGGAAAGGTGAGAACAAGAGTTGTATCAGCCAAGAAGAACCGAGGCTCTAAAAAAGATATGCCTGGCGATAAACGAGCCAGGGGTAAGGGTCAAAAGAAACGTCAGCCTAAGAGAGGGCGGAAGAAATCTTCTTAGACAGGTAGTCGTTCATTGCAGACATACAGTCTTTGCCTTTTCCGTATTCGACATTGTTCCTGTCCATAAAATACTTCATCATATCATCCTTGTGAAAGGAATACCATGTATCGTCATATGGGTTGTACGTGGCTAATACGCCATAGTAGTGCATTCTCTGTTTCTTTTTCATCTTACTTTGTTTAACCATTCAAATTCCTTTGTTCGCATTCCTGCATACATTACACCTATCGAATCAGCCATATGCTCCTGCTTCATTAGTGGGAAGTCATTTCTAATAAGCCACGGAGCTTCTGGGTGCTTCTCGTAAGCCCACTCTATCATCTCCTTCTTGCTGGCGTTCTTTCTTCCTACACTCGCCATCTTAACTTCGTGTGGCGTTACCTCCAAACATCTGTCTGGTAATGACGCAAGTAGGAAGCAACTAACACCGTAGTTCTTCATCCCACTCGCACTCTGACTACCGCTTGGTGTCTCTGCGAAGATAATCTGTGGTCTGTAACGCTCTATGAACTGCTTAGAACCCCTGTAAAGGTCTACACATCTCTCAATGAGGTCTGAGGACGCTCTAATCTTCTTGTTAGGGTTCTTTTGGGTCGTTACAGTAACTGAATCGATGACAATGAGCCTGTCACTAACATCAAAAGCAGTAAGACACGTATTACTTAGACTCGGATCTATTGCTACTGCTATCATAAACGCTTAATCTTTTCTGTTTAGAAGATATTATTCTCAGAGACTTCTCGTAAGACATTCTAAGTCTCTCATATTCACTCATGGTCGTTAAACCAAAAGCAGACAGTATCTTGTTTTTCATCTTGATTTAATTATCTCGTTACACTTCTCGTAATCCTCCACAGACTCGTAGTAGCTCAACACTACATCTGGGTCTTCGTGGTTCTCAGGCAGGTAGAACACCTCCTGCTCTGCAAGCTTGTCGTAGTCTGTAGCACCTATCAATAGCTGGTAGGCGTTGTGGTATGACTCTTCAATCTCGGTCATCTTATTTGTTTTCATTAAAAT
>WLWF01001844.1_pt1 | contig 16350 bp, 17 predicted proteins | sample 6718331 | NCBI WGS metagenome assembly WLWF01 (sample SAMN12718692, study PRJNA515312) | sponge metagenome | isolation source: marine sponge | host: Mycale hentscheli | place: New Zealand: South Island, Marlborough, Capsize Point | collected 2003-05-01
ATTAGTCATTTTAACTCTTTTAATTAAATCTTTTAATGATAAAAATTGTTCCATAGTAAAATTATTTTCTGGTCCGCCATCGTCAGCCATACCACCAACTAAACAAATACCTATACTTTTAGAATTAGCTGCTGGTGCATGTGCACCTTGAAAACCTTCTGGTCGTCCTACTTCTACTAAACCACCTCTTTTAATAATATAATGGTAACCTATATCATCCCAACCATTATCGTCTACATGCCATTTTTTTATTTCAGTGGCTCCTATATCCATTGATGCTTTTGTAGCAGCACAATGAATTACGATCATTGTTGTTTTTTTTCTTAACTCCATTGAGCACTCCTTTTAGGGACTATTCTACATTTTTTATTTATTAAGTCTACAGATAATATTTGTATACGTTTGTCTTTAATTCTAGCTGTTCTAGATATAATACTTCCATCTTTTCTTTTACCTACCATCTTAACATCAAAATAATGATGTTCTAAAGAAGTAGGATCCACGGCAATTAAATCAATAGGCGATTGTGTTTGACTTCCTTTAAATACATAAAAACCTTTTTCTTGTAACCAACAGACTGCTAAATTTTCACAAAGACAACCTTTATTTTTTTGAATCATGTAAGTAATTCTATTAAAGTCATTCCTAATCCACTTATAATTAATGCTGCAGCTCCTATAAGTATTTTTTCTAATCTATTAATTTGTACTGCTAATTCGTTTATTTTTGCGTGAGTTTGTTTTTGCATTATTCTACAAAGCTTTTCGTGATTATCTAATCTAATTGCTGTTGTAGTTTTTTTCATTATTTTAATTTTTCCTCAAAAACTTGTTTTTCCATATCTACTTCTTTAATTTCTTTTCCAGATTTCATATATTTAACAAATTGATTAACTAAATATCTAGTTTTATTTAATACATCTCTTTTAACACCGTCACCTAATCTACTTAATATTTCATCAACGGCTGTAAAAGTATCTGGTTCGCCTGCCATAACTCTATCTTCACCTTGTACTTTATCTTCAAGATATTCTTTTATAATTAAAGGTTTAGAACTTATGCCTTTATAATTTGTAGAAATTCCTATTGCATTTAAAAGTTTTTTAAATAAATTTCTATTAGAAGCTGATTTTGATCCTGAAAGAATATCTAACATTACATTGTAATTTCCTCCTAAAGCTTGTTTTTTTGCTGCCTCAATAAACATTTTATAATCTAAAAGTAACCCCATATTATCTCCACCTAATTTAAAACTATCCCATATTCTTGCTAATCTATTTACAATTAATCTTTTATGATTAAGTGGACCAGCAAATATATCTATAAACATACCAGCTTGATTAGCCATTTCAGTAACTGATTTTGCTGAAGCTCCAGCACCTAAAAAACTAACATCTTGTAAAGCAGTAAGTGCTTTAGCAACTGATCTATAAGTATCTACAAATTCTTTATTAAATAATTTTTCTAATGGTTCTCTATAAGCAGTTAAGAATTCATTTAACTTTACTCCATTATGTAATCCATTTACTTTTGTATTATCTAAAAAATCAATTACCATTATTTTTCTAACGTCATTTAAAACTGATCTACCTTCTAATGTACTATTTAAATTTTTTACTAATTGAGTAATATCATTACCTTTCATTTTAGTTAAAATTTGTTTAACTATTTCGTTAGGACTTCCTGAATCTATTACACTTACAGGCATACCTGGAAGAGCTTGTGATACACCTTGATTTACTTTTATTTGTGCTTCTACAGCATCATCTAATACTTTTAATGCATTTTTAGAATTAGAAGCAAATTTAGTAAATACTTCATCACCTAAAAGTAATCTATAATTTTCACCATACTTTGCTATAAAGTCATCGTGTGATTTAACATTATTTTTTACTGGTTTACCATCTACAGTTTTATAAACTTTATTAAAGTAATTATTATATAAAGCATTATTAATTTTATTTTTTTGTGCAGTATTAACTATCCCTTTTGTTTTTAATAATTCACTTAATTTAAAAGCTTGATTAAGTGATTCATTAGAACCATCAGTAAATTTTTCAAATGTAGTTCTACCTACACCTGGACTTTCTACTTGCAACATTACTTTTCTACCTGATCCATAACCAAAAGAATCAGCTAAATTGTTAATAAAACTATTTTTATAAGTTAATAATAATTTTTCATAATTATTATGTTTTGCAAGTAAATCAGAGTCTTTAGTTAAACCATTTTGAATAGCTTTATCAAAATCACCTTTAATTTTTTTTAATGGATTTCTTACAGCATCAGGTAATGATTCATTTTTTGATGCTGATCTTATAATAGCTTGCCAGCTATTTGCTTCTTGATAAGTCATATCATCAATATTATTTAAACCTCGTTTAAGAAGTTTCATAGTAGTAACAGTTTCCTCTCGTCCTACTGCACCTGAAAGTTTTTGATAAAGTTCTTTAACTGCTTGATTACTATTATACATTTTTACATATGATTTATCATAGATTTTTTTATTTGTTTTAGTAGGTTTTGCCATTTTAGATTTAAAAAGTTTAGTATCAAATTTTTCTAAAGTTTCTTTAAGAATTAGTTTTGTATCTTTTAAATTTAAATTAAATTTAAGATTTTTAGCTTTAGCTTCTTCTAATATTTCTGTTTCCATTTTTTTTAAAGCTGGTTTAATTCCTTCATCTGTTATCTGACTAAAAGTTATTCCCATATTATCTATTTCATTAATACTAGGATCAGTGTTTACAGGTCGAAGTTTAGTTACTTTACCCTCTGCTTCTTCAACTAATTCTCTTGCTATTATCTTTTCATTGTTTCTTATAGTTTTTAAATCAAGTGATACTCGGTCCACTATATCATCTTTTTGTTTTGTGCTTAAATTAGTTACATTATCTAAACCTGAAGTTTTTATAATTAATTCTCTTTCAGCTTTATTTGCTTTTACTGCTTTTTCAGCTAGTTCTGTCTCTGCAAGAATTTTAGAAGTTACGGATTTAGGACCAACTATTTGTGCTTCAGGAAAAGCTTTATTAACATTAGCAACTAAATAATCATCAGCTAATTTTTCATCTATTCCATGATCTTTTAATATTTTTTTAGCTTCATCTAAATTTTTAAGTAAGCCTTCATCTAATTTACCACCTGATTTAATTAATTCTTCAATAGATTTAGAACTTATTTTATCTTTTGCTGCTGTTAAAACTGCTTTTTTAATAGCTTGACCTGTTAATAAAAATACAGGAGTTGCAACTAAATCAATTCCAGCCATTATTGCTGCTTCTTGCATTGCTGCATTAAAATAATCTTCATCAGAAATACCTTCACCTAAATTATAAACGTGTCTTCCTATCATTTTTTTTGTCATCTCTGCGGTGAACGTAGCACCAGCAGAACCTACTGCGGTGCCTGCAACAGGAGTTACAAAACTTCCGCCTATTCCACCAGCTATTGCTGATCCTACTGTAAAAACATCTCCTGCTATTGCTGATAAATCACCTTTAGTTGGATATAATGTTGGTGCATTAGTAGCAGTCCATTTACCACTTCCACCTAGTTCTACAGGAACTTTATAAGTAAATACTTTTGTTTTTCCTTTTCCTCCAGCAAAAATATCTTTATCTAATTCATGGTATTTAAATTCAATCTTGTCTTTATATTTTTCTATTAATGTAGGATCTAATTTTTTATCTTCTATTAAATATTCATTTATATATAATTTTTTAGCATCATTAATTGTAACTGAATCATTTTGTAAACCTAAACTCAATGCTGCTCTTATTTCTGCTGGAAGCTCGTTATCAACTTCTGTATTAATTCCATAAGCATTTAATAAATCTTTTTTTCCAGGAGTATATTCTGCTAAATACATACTTTCACCTGATGGATCCATAGCCGCTGCACTATTATTCATATCGTCTATTTTTTTATTTACTTTAAATTTAGTTTCATCTATTAATTTTACATCATAACCACTATTTTCAATTAATGATTCTTCAGTTTCTGTAGATGATGTTTCTTTTAATGAATTTTCGTAATCTGCAGCAGTTAATTCACCTGTGGCTAATTTATTTGCTGTGTCTTCATCTATACCTTGAGAAAGGTAAATGTTAAATGATTCTTTTTGATAATCTGTAAGTTCAGCCATATCATTTTATTTTTCGTTTTCTTGTCTATCTTTAATTATTTCAATTATATTTTTATCTAGGTCATCTTTTTTTTCTTTAAATACTTCAAAGTATCCTTTCTTTTCTTGATCTTTGTAAACTGGTTCTAGCTGTTGATGATAATAAGCATTAACAATTTGAAAAGGTGTATTATTTTCGGCAGTTCCATAAAGTTCAATTAAAGTTTCTGAACTTACTTTATCTTTAAATTTATTAGCTAATTCTTTTGCAGCAGCATCTTGTGATTCAGCTCTAAAGTTAGAATTACCATCACCGGCAAAAGCAATATCATATGATTTACCAAAAGCAATATCACTAATTTCTTTTGCTGCTTTTTCAGCAGCAACTAATGCTCTTAAAGCACTAGGAGATGTACTAATATCTCCAACTGTTTGTAATAATATTTCAATGTCTTTATTAGATACTGGATATAATTCTTTTACTTGACCTACAATTTGTCTTTTTGTTGCAGCACTAAATATTTGTTTAAATTTAATTAAATCGTCATCACTAAATTCTTTCGTATCTTTATTTCTGCCTATTAAAGCATTTGCTTCATCAAGCAAACCTAGTTCATTTAATACTTTTTCTAATCCTGCAAAAGATGATTCTAAAATACCAGTAGGTGTTTCTTTTCCTCCTTGAGCTAATTTATATATTTCATTAAATCTAGTATCTACTGATTGATAATTTTTTCTATTAATTTCAAAATCATCAGCATAAGTAGTATAAAGTTTTTCTAAAGCAGTTTCTTTTCCTCCTTTATATTTACTTTTAGCTGCAGCTATAGATTTTAATTTATCTGCTTCTATTTTTGCTTCTGCTAAATCTTTAGCAATAAAACTTTTTTCGGCTTTTAATAATCCTTCTGCAATAGAACCTACTGTTGATTTAGCTTGACTAATAGGTCTAATACCAGAAGAAGCATTTATAATTTCTAATCCTCTTATAAAGTTTTTACTTTTAACAGGGTCTTGTGATATTTCTTCTATTTTTTTAGGAACAGCTTCTGCAATTGCTTTAAAGTTAGAACCAATTTCATTTGCAAAAGCACTTACACCACTTCCTACATTAGATAAAGCTCCACTTACATCAATAGAAAATTTACCATCATCAGAGATTTCTTCTTTAATATTAATATCACCTGACTGATTTCCTTCTTGCATTTCAATATCTTCTTTAGCAACTGCTTTTCCAGCTCCGTCTTTAATTACTGATAAAGCAGCTTTATTAATTTCTTCTTTATTTTTTTCTATATTTTCTAAAGCCATTAAACCTCCTTAAACTCTACATCAAGTTTAGAGTAATCTACCATTAAGTAACCAAATTGATTAGGAGTAGATGCTTGTGGTACTTGATGAGCCATTACACCTTGATATGTTTTATCATCACCTAAATATTTAAAGTTATAAATTTTAATTCCTTTAGGAGATTTACCAACTAACTTAATATCTTTCTTTAATCTTATATCAGACATAAACTGTGCTCCAGCTAATGCTGCACCTGATACTTGACCAAAGATACTTGGTCCAGCTACAGGTGTACCTACTGATCCTGATCTTTCTTCTCCATAACTTCTTATAGGAGCACCCGATAAAGCTCCAACCATTTGTCTTATTTGTCCAGCAGGATATTCTCTTGCTTCTATAAAATCTCTGTAACCTTCTGCAAGACCAGCTTGTTCTATACCACGAGCTGATTGACCAAAAGCTTGAAGTCCTTGCGAAGCTGATTGTAAAGCACCTAGTTGAGTAGTCGCTCCTCCCATTTGTGCTGCTCTATCTGCCATAAATCTATTTGCACCTGATTCAAAACCAGCTTGTCTTAGTCTTGCTGATGTATCAGCTACTGAATCTAAATATCTTTCTTGTCCTAAAACATTTTCTATACCTTGTCTTTCTCCACCAAAAGCACCTGATCCTATTGCTTGAGCACTCATTGCTTTTCTAGATTGTCCATAAGCATCACTTAAATCTGTTAACGCACCAGATATTACTTGATTTTCATAAGGATTAGCATAAGCTTGTGCAGTAGCAGTATCATAAGTTTGATTTGCAATATTAGCTAATTGACCTGATTGAGGAATAATTTGATTTTTATAAATATTTTCTGCTTGTATTTCTGATGGATCTAATTGAGCTATTCGTTGACCAGTGTAAGCAGTATATGGTTGACTAAAAACATTTTCTGCTGTTCTTAAAGTTCGTTCTTGAATTTCTTTAAAATATTCAGGTATATCATAGCTAGTCGATGACTGCGATGGCGCCTGTACTACTGTTGTGCTTGGTTTGAAAATACTACCCATTGACTATATAAGTTCCTCCGATAACTTTAAATCCTAATTTATTAAAAGCTTTATCTTTTCTTTCAACGTCTTTACCTTGAAAGATTTCGCATATCGCTGTAACTTTATTAGCTAGTGCGTATTCTTTGAAAACAATCATTATAGAACGAAATATCCTAAAGTTTCTATGTTTAGGATTAACATGTAACCATAAAGTTCTCATAAACTTTTTGTCACTATACCATGTTTCATCGACTGTAGCAGCCAATGTTCCTACAATAATATTTTCATGTTCTACTACTATAACAAAACTATTCTTAATGTAAAACACTATATTTTCTAGAGCTTTAGTATTATTAGTATTTCCAAAGTTAAAAGGAGCTTCTGTAAGCCACGTTTTAAGTAATTCTCTTATTCGAACAGCGTCAGATATTCTAGCTGGTCGTATTGTATATTTATCTTTTTCCATCTTGTTTTATATTTACTCTCAACGTGCCAAATCTCCAGTTATCTCCGACCGCTGTATTTTCTATTTTTATATTAGATTGTCTACCACGAATACGTGTATTTAAAAACCCTGTTGTGTTACTGACTGTTAATGTTTCTCCTACTGTTGCTGTATCATTAGGATAATCTTTAACACTTAAAGTTAATACAGCGTTTCCAGTTTGATTTTGAAAATCTGGTATAACTTTATTAATAAAACTAAATGTTTCGCCATCAGCTATATCGCCATCACCAGATTGTATAAAAGCTTGTAAAGCAGCTCCATCAGCATCTACACCTGATTCTTGAGCATATATAATACTTCTTCCATCTGTTAATCCATTTATAGTTGTAATTGTACTAATATTAGAATTAGGAAAATACTCTGTAGCTAAAGGATTTAGTTCAACTCCATTATCTTGATATGTACTTCTATCCATTGTTCCATAATACCAAGAATTTTCTAAATAATTATAAATTACATAACGATCATTTTGAGAAGCTGAACTAGAACAATAATACCATATTACTTCAGAGAAGTTAGAATTTTGTGCAGCATAGACTTGTGCATATTGAACTTTATTAATATCATCAAATACGTGATTAAGAATACTGCAAGGTATTTCTTGAACAGCACCAGCATATCTAAAAAACTGTCCATCAGACATCCAATAAGCTACATCATCTATTACTATTGCACTATTTAATCCAACAGCTCCACAATCATTACCTAATTGTCTAAAACCAAATATAAAAGGTGGACCAATAAAAGACATCGATTGCATTGTAGTATCTGTCCATACAAGAATAGTTCCTTTAGCAGGTCTTGCACATCTAATTTCACTACCACCAGCTATTCTTTGTGATCCAGCAGAATTAGTTACATTAGGTGTCCATTGATTATAATCTTCTTGATCAGACCATCTAATAAACATTTTATCTTGAGTAGCTGTATTTCCAATAGATGTTTCGGTACCCATACATACAACGTGTCTTGTTTCTGTAGATACTAAAGATAATGTAGAATTAGTAGGAGCATTAGCTACAATTGTAGCTCTATTATCTGTCATTCCATCAGAAGTATCCCATTCATAAGTTCCACCATCTTTTTGAGTTATAATTAAATCTTCTCCCCAATTATTAATAGACCATAACCTTGCATCAATAGTAATTTGAGATGTAGTTCTAGGAGTATTCCAAGTACCAGCATTCCAAAATCCAGCTCCCCAACCAAAACCAAAACTTTGTACACTAGGACCAACATTTAATTGATAGGTAACTGTACAATTACCAGTAGGACCAGCTGTAGAAGTTGCTGTTGCACTACTTTGAATTATATAAGCATCAACGTTAGTTACAGATAATATTTCATATTCAGCATCAAGTGTTGCTGCTGCAATTCCACCAACAGCTGTACTGGTACTACTAATAGTTACAAAATCTCCAACAGTTGCTCCATGAGTAGTATCAGAAATAGTTATATTAGCTGTTGTATTAGTGGTAGTAAAAGCATTAACTAAATTAGCTGTAGCTCTTATAGGAGTTATATCTTGATTAGTTCCTGAAGCATAAACATAAACTTTTCTATCTGTTCCTAAAGCTTCATAACGTGCACCATCTAAACCAAACCATTGTTCTAAAGCTCTTCCAACACCTACATAATAAGCTGTACTAAATTTAGTCCAACCTCCTATTTTTTGAGGAAGTCCTTTACGAAATCTAATTTTATCTCCATCAGTCCATCTACCTTCAGCACCTGTTTGAGTGTTTTCGGTATCTATCCCGGGTTGAAAGTTTAATTGAGTCAAAGGCATAATTTATATTATATAACAAAAATAATAAAATTATAGTAAAATATAAAGGAGTATGAGGGTGGTCCCATACTCCGAGATTGAGTTGTATATTACTTTTTAGGTAATGTAAAGCCTTTAAACCAAGCAGGTAATCCTAATAAAGGTCTTTTGTCTAAGTAATTTTCTTTAGCTATTTTAGAATTAGCTTTGTTATAATGTAAAAATACTTGACCACAATCTTTTCCAATAAATTCTTCTCTCCAATGTTCAAGATCACAACCTGAATAAATTAACATATCACCTTGTTCAAGTTCTACTTTAATACCAGCTTGTCCTTTTTTACCTGTAGGGTCAAGATATATTGGCCAAGAATCACCACCTAAATTTAATGTAGTAGATATTTCACATGAATATCTATCTTTGTGTCTAGCTAATACATCTCCATTTTTATAAATTCTTGCATAAGAATAAGTTTCACTTAATTTTAATCCTGTATGTTTTTCCATTACTGGTTTAACTTCTTGCAGTAAAGTTTCCATTACAATATCGCTATAATGTGAATAAGTATTAGGAACTTGATTGTCATTCCATACACCAAAATAATCTGTAAAGGGTGATATGAATTTATTATCAAATAAAAATCTTGCAACTTTTCTTTTGTTTAAAAAATATTTATAAACAAAATTTGCAATCTCAGGTGAAATTGCATTTTTTAATACTGTATACTTATTTTTTTTAAACGACATTTAACACTCCTTTAGGTATTGCTTGACAGTTCCAATGTATAAACCTAAATGGATTATATCCCATATCAACTATATATTGATGTGGAATATATGATGGAAAAAATATCATCCTCCCTGGTTTAACTTGATAACTAATTTGTGATGAGGCATAACTTATTTTTGTTTTATCTTTTTCTGGTAATAAATTCATAACATTACCCGGTCTAGGATCTTCAAATAAAGGCATTGATGTAGATTCATCTGCTTTTAAAAAATAAAAACCAGACATATGACCGTTCCAATGTGTATGTAATGTATGATGTCCACCACCTTTTTTAGCAAACTCTTGTACCCACATTTCTGTAATAAACACTTGATATTGAGATAAATCAAAACCCATTTCATCTAATAAATTATGTGATGTTGCTCCTATATAATCTTGTAATTGTTTAAAATTAGGATCACCAATTAATGTTGTTGAATGAAATACATGACCCATATCTCCTTTATTACCAAATTTTTTATTACGTTTATTAATACTTGGTTTCATTTCTTTTTGAGCTGCTACTATATATTTATCTGATGCTTTATTTAAATCATTAACAAATTTAGGTTCGTCAGCATACCATATAGGGCATTTAAAATATTCTTCTCTATTTAATTCTTTAGGAAAAGTTATTGGTTGTAATTTTTTAATTTTATTTTTCATTTAAAGGGATATCCTAAATTCCATACTACTAAACTATTTCTTTCTCCACTTTTTACTGGACATACTCTATGCCAAACAAAACTTGGAAAAACAACTAAAGAACCTTTAGGTAATATTTCTTTACATTTATATACATTTGGTTTTTTATCAGGATCCATATTTCTAAAATCAAATTCTAATTCTCCACCTTTATAATTTTTAGGATCTGATAAAGTTACAGTTATAGATAATTTTCTAATCTTACCACGTGTTGGATCACCTTCTTGTCTTTGGTAAGGTTGATCCCAACTATCACAATGCCAATCATAATACTGTCCTTTTTTATATTTTGTAAATTGACAAGCTTCTGAATAATCCCAATCAAAATTCCAACCAGCATTTTCATTTGCTTGATGAACATAAGGTTGTATTTCTTTATAAACCCAACGATCAGACATCCAAACGATGTCAGAATTTCTTTTCTTTTTTAAATCTTTTGTTTGTTTTTCGTTTAATGGTTTATTACCATAACCTCCTGTAACTGCTATTTGATCTTGCATTTGATGACCATATTTAATAATATCATCACAAATACGTTCTGGAATAACTGATTGAAAATACCAAAAGTAATTAGTTAAATTCATAAATTACTTTTATTTAAAATATATTATTTTTTAAACAAAATTATGTAATTGTTAATGTACCTGAAACAGTAAATGTTGCTACTTTACATCCTCCAGCAGGTGCGGGTAATGTTGCTAAACTGTTAGTTCCTGGTGCAACACTTGCGCCAGTATCTCCTGGTACACGTACTACTACAATTCCTGAACCACCAGCTCCGCCTGAACATCCTGGTGATGGGAAATTACTTCCACCTCCGCCACCTCCAGTATTCACTGTTCCTGTTCCACCAGGAGTTGATCCAGCAGCTCCACCTCCAGCTCCACCTGAACCTACAGAACCTCCACCTCTAGTATCATAACCTCCGCCACCACCACCAGCATAAGTTACATCTGAACCTGTAATTGTATTAGGTGCTCCATCTCCACCATCTCCAGCATTATTTCCAGAACCAGCTTCACCTACTTCAGTTGCTCCACCACCACCTCCTGATCCTCCCGGATCACTTGTTGATGCTACTCCTCCTGGATTTCCTTGTGGAGGATCTGTTGGAGGTGTATTACCTGCTCCTGTTCCTTGACTTCCTGGATTTCTAGGAGCTCCTGATCCACCACCTGAACCTCCATCTCTACCTGGTTGTGCTGCTGGCATACCTCCACCACCTGCAGTAGATGTAATTCCTAAAGCTGATGAATCATTTCCATCAGAGCCATTTCCGGCAGCTGCTCCTCCTCCAATTGTAATTGTATAAGGACCAGGTGTTATTTCTACAGCACTACCTTGTAATGGACTTGGGCCATAACCAGATGCACGATAACCACCGGCACCACCTCCGCCACCTCTACCAGTTCCACCACTACCACCACCAGCTACTACTAAATAATCTCCAGTTAATATAAATTGTGGCCATGAATTACCTTTTCTTGCTTGAAATTGACTTTTTAATGACCATACACCACCAGCTTTATTTAATTCTTTTACGATAACTATTCCTGATCCACCTGCTAATCCATTAGAGCCGCAGTTATTACCACCACCTCCACCACCTCCAGTATTAGTTGTTCCAGCAGCTCCAGAAACTCCTGGTGTAGCACCTCTACCTCCACCACCTGAACCTCCTGTTCCACCTGGTTGATCAAATCTTGCTCCAGCTCCACCACCACCTGCAAAAACTCCACAGACACCACTGCCTGTTCCATAATCAGGGCTAACATCTAAACCTGCACCTCCAACTCCACCTCTTCCAGGTCCTGGAGTATTTCCTGTAACAGCATTACCACCTACAGCGCCAGCTCCACCGCCGCCGCCTGATCCTCTTGTATCATTACTTACTGGTGGGCTTGCATTAGCTCCTGTTCCTCCAGGATTTCCTTGACCACAAACTCCTGCTCCACCAGCTGATCCAGGTGCACTTGGAGGACTACCGCCTCCACCACCGCCTGATCCACCAACAAGTCCAACTGCTCCTGATTGTGCTCCACCACCACCTCCACATGAGGTGTAAGTTACACAATTAACTACTATTGATGAATCAACTCCACTAGTTCCTGGGGTTGTAGGAGGACCTGCTCCAGCTCCACCTCCACCAATTACTACTGCTCCTAAAGCAGTGTTTCCACATACATTTAATTCTAAATTTCTTAAACCACCAGCTCCACCACCTGCAGCTCTATCTTTTCCACCTCCACCGCCTCCAGCAACAACTAAAGTTTGTATAACTCTTGTCCCTGGTTGTGTTGTAACTGCACTAGGTGTGCTTGCTGTTTTTACAGTTTGAGTACACTTTCCGAAAGAAGTTTTATTTACTTTACCAATTATTCCGCCATTTGATCTGGCCATTTAAGTCTCCTATTCGGACACCCAAGCTGTGCCATTCCAATTATATTTGGTAGGTGTTTCCGATGTATCGTTTGATTTAATTGCTTCCCAACCTTGTGTGTTGTCAGCGTTGTATTTTGTTTCGTTCCAAGAAATTATATAACTATCCTCAATTGTTGGATAAGTTATTGGTGCTTGCCAATCATCATTAACATCTAATGCCCATGAATTATGAGGTTGTGGACTTATAAATTTATTTTTTGAAGAATCATAAGTATAACCTACACCTGCATATTGTTTTCTAAAATTGTTATTATAAGAAGTTTGTTTCCAAGTTCCACCACTAAAAAAATTAGTACACCATGTTTCTCCATCAGCATGCATGTCATTATCTCCAAGAGTTCCGCTACCTGCAGCAATATCATTGCCTACAACGACTACTCTTAATACTATATTATTATTATCTAGTTCTGCAAAATGTGCCATTTTATTACTCCTTAGTATTTAAATTATAAACTATAAATTTTGTCATGTCTATAAACTTTATGCATTAGTCCAATCTCCTGCTTTAACTTGATCATAAACTTCATTAATATTCCAAATTCCAGGTGCTTGTGCGGGAGTTCCAAGTTCTTTTACAATTACTATACCGGGACCACCTGTTCCACCACTTCCTGGTCCACTATTACCACCACCGCCACCACCAGTATTTGTTCCTCCTGCTGTTGCAGACCCACCTGTGTTTCCAGCTCCGCCACCACCTGATCCGCCTGATCCATTAGGTCCAGGTTGAGGTACATATGTTGATCCGCCACCACCACCAGCAAAAGCTGTAATAGGTTGACCAGGATAACATCCTGATAAACAAACTCCTGCTCCACCAGGACCAGCATTAGAAGGTGAAGTTCCTGCAGTACCAACCGCTCCTGCTCCACCACCGCCACCACCAGCATAACCGGGTTCAGCACCTGTACCAGATCCTCCAGCATTTCCTTGATTACATGGTTGTGGGGGAGTATTTGCTGCTCCACCAGGAGGACCATTAGATGATCCACCTCCAGAACCTCCAGGACCACCAGCTCCAGCACCAGCTCCAGCACCATAACCACCACCAGAAGCTGTATAAGTTGTAGGACTTATAGTAAAAGAAGAATTAGTTCCTGTAGATCCATTAGTAGTAGAACCACCACCTCCACCGCCACCTATAGTTATAGGAAAAGGACTAGATACACTTATACATGATAAATTTCTTAAACCACCAGCTCCACCGCCACCAGAACCAGATCCACCAGGAGTAGTTCCTCCACCACCGCCTCCACCTGCAACTACTAAAATATTAGCTTTTGTAGTTGTTGGTTGTACAGTGTGAGTTCCTGAAGAAGTAACTGATGTAATTGTGTCTGCTACTGCGGGTGTAACTGTTTGAGTAGGTCCGATAATTCCGCCATTAGCCATAGCTAGTTATCTCCTTAATCCGATATTACTTCATACGAAATCAAACATTCAAGATCACTATTTGCAGAAGCTAGACCAGAGATTTTTTCATTTTCTTCTAAATAAAATCCGTTATTTTTATCTATTAAAGATAATGTAGCATCTGCAGGTACAGAAATTGTACTTGCGATTGATCTTGTATTTGATCCATCAAAAAATTTTATTGAAACATCTGCTGCATTTGTTCCATCAATATTTGCAATCATAATAGAATTAATTTTAAAAACAGTATTTGCTGTTGCAGTTACTAGATTTGCACTAGTAGTTGTTAAAGCAAAGGTATCTGTTTTTCCATTAATAGTTGCAACATTAACTATGTTTGGGTTTGCCATATTATTTTTCTCCTATTATCCAAATACTATTGCCATTGCAATAGCTTTACCTGTTGTTATTCCAGCTGAAGCAAAAGATAAAGTTTTACTTCCATCTGTCACCAAAGCTTGTCCACTACTACCATCTGAAGAAGGTAATGTAAAGTAATTTGATGAACCTTGGTTACCTATACCTTTAACATTTATATTACCTAAATCTGCCATAACATCAGCCATAGCTGTTCCAGTTGTATAAACAATAGATTTAGTTCCTTGAGAAACAGCAACACCGTTTGCTGCATGTCCTGTATTTCCAAAAGTTAAAGTATAAGAACCTGTTGTATTATTAAATAATAAATATTCACCTTCAACAGCATCTGTGAATACATTAATATTAGCACCTAAAGCACCTGTAAATTCGATTACTTTATTGTGTACTTGATCATCTGTAGAACTATCATCAGTATTACTTGTTGAATTATTTGATACTAAAGTAACATTAGCTGATCCTGCAACATTAACTGCAACATAACCTCTTACTGATGAATCAATTCTGTTAAGAACATAGTTTACAAGATTACCCCAGTTTCCTGAGTTTGCTCCTGAAGCTTGACGTTCTAGTTTTAATCTAGATGTAAAAGTTGAAGACATAATTTTTTATACTCTATTAATTTATTTTTGTAAATAATATATATTTGTCATGATTTGTACACTAAATATTGGTCCAAATTTCAGTATTTCCATCTGAAATATCATCCCAAAATCTTAAATCTACTGGAGTAACATTGGCTTGTAAACCAGTCATATTTATAAAGTTATTAGAATTAGGTATAATAGAAGCTAAGGATACTGTCATTTCTTGACCTGTCATATCTAAAATTTGATCTGTACTTAAAACAAACGAACTTACATTAGCATTAGCATTTATTCCAGTTATAGGAATAAAGTTTTCAGTGTCGGTTGTAATACTAGATAAAGAAGATGTTAAACCTTGTCCTGTAATATCTAATGTATTAGCAGTTCCTGTAGTAATACTACCTAAATTAGATGTTAAATTAAAAGCTGGAGTTACAATAGTAACAGCACCACCCGCAGCTATTGAATAAGTTCCAATAAAAGTATTAGCTAATAATCCTGTAATTTGATTTACTGTTGCAGCTGTTGCAACTACATTTCCTAATTGTACATTAGCAACTTGACCACTAACAATAATATTAGAACTAGCTTGTGCAGTTGTAAAATTTAATGCAGTATTAGCTTGTTGACCAGTGGTTTGAAATATAACTCCATTACCTGTTAAAACTAATCCTATAGGAGAGTTCCATGCACCTTCATTCCATGATTCTCTACCCCAACCTTGACCAAAATTAACAGAGGGTAAAATTTGTTGACCAGTTATAACAGCAGCTGAATCAGGTGATGAATTCCATGCACCTACATTCCAACCAAGTCTACCGTAACCTACACTTGCACTCATAAGGAATTTCTCCTTATGCTATTCTTATTAGGCCAGCAGTCGAGTTAGCAGTAGGAAATTGTAATTCAAAAGTTCCGTTTGTAGAAGTTTTAACTCCACCAAAATCTAAAATTGCAATTGCAGAGTTACTATTATTTGCATTGTATAGTAATGCTGCTTGTGCAGAAATTGTTGCATTTGGAAAAGTTACATTATCTGCATCAAAAATTGCTGTAGTTCCATCTACAGTAATTGCTACATTAGTTAATGTATTTCCACCTGCAGTGTAATTAGTTCCAGATGATGATACTTCATTTGCTGTTGCGTAAGCAGTTGTGTTTGCTGCTAAAGAAGCTGTGTTATCATACAAAGCACATTTTAAAGTTTGTGCTGCAAGGTTTCCGCCAGGCGACATTAAGTCTTGTTTGAATACAGTAGCTATCGCTTGTGTTATTGCCATATTTATTGTCCTCCAGTTAATGTATTTGTACCTAGTGGGCTACCAGGAA
>WLWF01001845.1_pt1 | contig 16335 bp, 20 predicted proteins | sample 6718331 | NCBI WGS metagenome assembly WLWF01 (sample SAMN12718692, study PRJNA515312) | sponge metagenome | isolation source: marine sponge | host: Mycale hentscheli | place: New Zealand: South Island, Marlborough, Capsize Point | collected 2003-05-01
CTTAACACAGGAGTAAGAGAAGAAGAATTTTTCGGTGCACCAGGTTCTATATTTGTAAGTGCGGCACAAGCTGTAGTAAACGAGGGTATAAGAGAAGGTAATTATGGGCAAATGGCTTCTAAATTTGTACCAAACTTTATACGAAATGCGTACAAGGGGGGCTTGTATGCTGTAACGGGTGAAGCTTATAGCGGACGTGGAGTGTTATTGCGCGATGATTTAGGATTTAGTGATGCAGTTTTACAAGCGGCTGGTTATACTCCTGCTAAAATTTCGCAGGCTAGAGAAGCATTGTTTTTAGAAAGAAAAATGGGCGGCGCTACTAGTGCTTACAGAAACAAAATGAATGCACGAATTACAAATGCATATGTAGAAATTATTCAAGGTAGTAAAGAAGGAGACACTTCAAGGATGAGAAGAGGGCAAGCTACTATTCAAGAATTAACTAATGAAATAATTAGATTTAATTCTAAAGTGCCCCCTAATTTGGTTTTCACTCCAGACTTGGAAAGGTTGTATGATTCTGCTTTACAAGCAGTTAATCCGCCTTATAGATTAGAAAAACAGAATAGAAAACTGTTTAATGAAAAACGTCAAATGAGAATTTTGTTGGGACTAGATGGTTGATTAATAGAAGATAAACTTGGTGCTAAAGAAGATTAGCCGCCGAGCGGATTGCTGTTTAAAGTTTTAACTTCTTGTATTTGAATATCTTGTAATTCGTTTTCTTTAGCAACGATTGCTACTTGTTTACTTAACTCTTCAACATCTTCTTCTAATTCCCAACCATATTCTTCTAACATTTGAAGTTGTTCTAGAATGGGTTGCAGGTTAGTACGTTCTGGTAGCATAGCTATCTGTTCTCTAATCTTGCCAATTTCTTTAAATACTAAAGTTAAATCTGTAGGTTTAATCTGTTCTTCTACTTTAGCAATTCTATCTATAAGGTCTACTTTATACTCATTAGCATATAACAAAGCACTATCTACTTTTGCATTAAGCTCTTTATCTTTTTCTTTTAATGGTGATAAATCTACAGATGGTGCTGATTCTATTGCATCAAGTCTAGTATTGAACTGGCCCCAGGTATAGAAGCCCCCACCGATTGCGCCTATCACACCTATTAGTGCGGCGTATGTTGATAATTTCTCTATAATTTTCATTGGCTTTTTAATATTTTTAATTCTAACATAATTGCTGCTTTTTGTCCAGACAATAAATCTAATTTTTGTATCCTTTTTTCTATTGGATCAGAGCCTGTATATTCAGCCAAAGTGGCTCCCACATATATCTCCATAGAATAAGCGCCTAAATCAACCTGTGTATCAAATAAACCTAGATTACCTTCATAGATACTCTTGGATTTATAAAAATCTTGGTCAACGTAAGCGCTTAAACCCTCATTATTTTTAAAAAATAATTCTTCTTTTGTGAGATTCTTCGTGTTTTGTTTTACTATCTTAGCTATTTGCTTAGCTACATTCTTTAAATTCTTATTAACTTTGCTCTCTATTTTTGCAACATTTGTAGCAATCCCGTCTTCGGAGTCCACTTCTCGTTCTTCCTGTTGTACAGTTTCTTGTTCTCCATCTTCTTCTGATTGTACTTCGGTGTCCTCAGCGCTTGCGCTATCGGATTCCTTTTCTTCTGATTTGTCTTGTTCGGGCTCTTCGGGTTCTGATTCATTTTTTGCTACGTTATCTTCTTGTTTAGTCTCTGAAGCTGGTTCCTCCATCTGTTCTGGCTCCATTGCCTCTGTCTCATTCTCAGCAACCTCTGATACGCTTTCTTCGTTCGCTGGTAATTCATCCATTGGCTCGTCAATCTCTTCAAAAGATTCCTCAGTAAGTTCATCATTAAACTCCTCCTCAGCTATCTCTTCAAAAAACTCCTGCTCAGTCATGCCTTCTTCTTCTAGGAACGCCTCAAACTCTTCAGCCATTCCAGATTCTTCTAAGAAAGCGGTAAACTCTTCTTCAAACTCCTCCTCAAATATTTCTTCTATTATCTCAACATCACCATAATCTTCTTCAAAAAAATCTTCTGGTGGTGCCATATCGAAATCAGTTTCTTCAAAAAACTCAAAACTTGGTTCTTCAAATTCAGTGATCTCAAACTCTTCAAAATCTTCAATAACTACTGTATCAAAGTCTTCGAAATCATCTATGTAATCATCTTCTATTATAACATAATCATCCTCCCAAGACCAGTCATCTTCGGGCATATATTCGTAAGAATCATCATACCAATCTTCTGGTATGTCGGGTATGTTATTTTCTATATCATCTATAGCGTCTTGCGCATCTTCATTGATAGGGGGTATCTCATTATACGTTACGTTTAATGTAACATTATCTACATCTGGCCCACGATGAGAGTCATCATAAGCTGTGCCTGCTGTTTCATTAAATAACTCTGCTCTAATTGTAATATCGGTTTGGGTATTTGAACCTTGAATGTATACATTTGTATAATTTGTAAACGTGCCAACACCTGTAGTGCTGTCAGTTATTTCTCTAACTTGTGTAGATACTGAACCATCAGCTCCTGTAACAGTTTGTTTAAGAGTAAGTGTGTTTTCTATATTGTTCCAAAACCATACGTCTGCTCCCATGGTTGAGGTAAAACCTTGATTCATTTCTGGTTGTGTTAAATGACCATCATCAACTAAATCTACATCTTGATATACATTATCTTCCTCATGCCCTTCAAACGCTAATACTCCACCGCTATCATCCATACCTGTTTGATATGGAAATCCATTCCAAGCACCATGAGTGTGAATACCATCGTCACCACTTGTTGACCAACCAGTTGTAGTTGTAGTATCGCCTGTTCCAAAAGTAGAATTGGTTAATATATTACCAGTGTCTATTTCAGTAGAGAAAGCTTTGTCCCAAGCAAACAAAAAACTAAAAGTAACTAAAAATGCTATAAGATATTGCATTAGTTATGTACGTTAATTATTCTTTGTTCCTTAGTTTCTAAATCAGTTTCAACTATTGTTTCTTTCAACCTTAGTTCTTCTGCCGCTTTTTCTTCAGCTAGTATTCTTTGACGCTCAGCTTCTTCTTGTTCTACAATAGCTTGATCAATTTTTGCCTGCTCAATAGCTGCAAGTTCTGCATCAATCTGAGATCTAGTTTCTAACTTAGATACATAAGCTTGATAGTCTGGTCTTTCAACATCATACTTTTCCCATTGGTCAATAGCTTCTTTACCAATCTTACCTTCAAACGGACACGGAGTTCCTGCCATAAGCATCGCTTCAAAAACTCGCTCATCTTGACACAAAATTGACACAGCCGCTACCTTCATGCCGTAGTCAAAAAGTACCTTAGATAATTTTATGCGTTCACAGTTCAAATCTCTGACATGTTTGCCCCCCGAAATACCTAAACCCAATGTAGATACGGAACCACTAATACCCATAGAACATACATCTTGACTCATTGCTGAGTAAGAGGGGGCATTTGCCGACCCTACAGGTATGTCAGATCCAGTAGTTGAATTAGTAGTACTGTTTGTTGTGGTAGTAGTATTTGTTTGACCATCATTGTTGTTTGTTGTAGTGGCTGTATACCCACCTGTTATCTGAGTATTACTGCCTGATGAATTTGTTTGCGCGTTGTTATCATTTGTTGAATCTCCCCACGCAGGTACAGAACTCACAGTTAGTATAAAAGTTAGCAAAACTGCTAATAGTAAATTATTTTTTAACAAGGCTACCTCCAAAGTATAATCCAATTATAGCTGACATTAAGTGTGTATCTAATGGTGTAATAATTAAGCCATTAAATGATTTATCCATAACCAGTTCTTTGCTTTCGATTAAGAATAAAAACCCTCTAGTAAATTCAGTCCATGTCAATATGACTGTTGTATCAAAAAACACAGGGGCAATTTTAGGCCATACAATAATAGATGCCACAGCAGATAATGCTATGATTCTTCTAGTCCATTGAAAGCCTTTGTTCTCGTATGCACGAGCTTTGTCAATGTGTTTCATTTGGTTATCAGCTCTAGCTAATAACATTTTTTGTTGGTCTTGTTTTGCTTTGATACTCTGGCCCCAAATGGACATTACTCCACCAAGAACACTAGAGCCTAGCATTGTAATCATTTCTACTGGTAACCCACCTAACATATTATACCTCCACCTATGTATTAAAAATATTCTTCATAAATTTTATTGGCTAAATCCTCACGATTGCCATACTCCGTTTCCATTTTTCCTTTTTCAAAAATGGTATTAAAATCTTTTGCTATTTCAGCTACGTTGTCTTTTTTAAAAGACTCTTGTAATTTTTTAACATTACCCCCGCCTAATATAGGCGCGTCTCTCTCACCATCAAAATAAGTTATCTGACCTTTTGCTACGTTGTCCATAAAATCTATTTGTGATTGCATGGAATCAGTTAAATCATTTTCTTCTAAATATTTATTATAATACGGCATCATTCCGCCAGGGTCAAATTGAAATAAACCATAACCTGGCCCTTCATCTTCTTGTTGTTCGTAATCAAAAGTACCACCTGTTTCTAATTCTATATTAGCTAAAATACCAGATATAGCATTATTACTATAGCCTTTATCTTTTAATATATTTATAATTTCTTGCTGGGGAGTACTTTCTGAAAAACCTAAAATGTCAGCTATTTTTTTTAGTAATCCGAGTCCTTGATCTTTAATATCCGCCATCCCAAAGTCTTTCTGATTCTTTGTCAATTTCATGTTCACAGTTAGCACAGCCACAAGAACTGCAACTACCACCGTTCGAGCAATGACACCCATGTCCACAATTTTTACAGTTGCTAACTGTCATAACCCATATCCTGCATTCCAGGAATAGCAAAAGATTCAAACTCTAAACAATGAGCATCTATTGTTGTTGTATTTTTGTAACTCTCTGGTTGCATTTCGTAAAAGTTAAGAAAGTCTACTTGTGCTTGTACGCACATACCTTCATTCGGATACACAAATGCTTGTGTTCTAACCGATGGCCATCCAGGTGATGACATAAAAGCAACAAGTAACCAAATCTTAATCATTATGCTTTCTTTGTTTTCTTTTTCATTTTAGCGGCAGTAATAATATCGCCTCTAGTTATTTTTTTAGGGTCTCCGTACATAGCCGCTAGCTTTCCTTTTTTGCTTGTTGCTGCACGATTAAATAATGAAGGATTACTTTTCCTCATCTCAGCAGAAGTTTTCTTTTTAGTTGTGCTTGCACCTGCTGAAAATGGATTAGGTTTACTACCTTTTCCTTGTCTTGGCATTTTGGGTGGTCTACCTTTTTTACTTCCATAAGTTCCTTTACCTTGTGGCATATACTTCTCCTTTATTTCTTTTTCTTATTTTTTTTATATGCAGACATTAATGTAAAAGGCACATCACCCTTCATATATTGTTTTCCTGCTTTAGCAAATTCACCTTTTTTAAGATTTTTTACTAATTTTTTTACTTTACCTTTATTTAAAGCTTTTTTATTTTCGCCTTTTTTACCAGCAACATCTGCTTTATTTGGCCCAGTTTTTATTTTCTTTTTAGCCATTTTTCTCTCCGTTGTTTTTGTCATCTGACTTCTTGTTATCGTCATCTTTTGGCTCCTCCACTCTTACAGCGTCTCCGCCAATCTTTACTTTACCCATCTGAAAATCTACAGGTGGGGTCATTTTGTTATTTTCCATGAGTTCCTCCGTTACTACTATTATAGCAGACAAAGGGGGCACATACAAGACCTGCCCCCCTCGAATCAGCTTTTAGGATGCCCATTGTAGCCACTCTTTCTTTGGCACCTTTGGTACGCCTTGTTCGGCGATTACAGGCACTTGGAAAGTCACCCCGTACTGAGGATGTGTGAACCATAAAGCTTGTTTTGGTATCTCAAAAGCGAATCTATTACCCATCGCGTACTCATCATAGCCTTTGAGTGAGCCATTAACAATAGCTCCTTTAATCGAAATATACTGATGGTAATGCCCCATAATAACCATATCAATGGACTTATTAAGGTTAGCGTATTCCGATCTTACCTTTTGGACTCCACGCGCTATAGGGCCTAACATCCCCACGATACCAGTACCACCTCTCACACCGAGTCTATCTCCGTGTGTAAGTAAGTAACTAGTATTATATACTTTATAGTACGTATCAAATCCAACAGGAATTTGAAATTGGACTCTATCATCTTTAGCCGCAATATAATGTTTCTCTAACATATTATACAGCAACCAATCAAAACTTAAATGAGCCGCTTCTTTGTTTCTATACTGTTGATACATACGAGAGTGATTGCCGTATGCAGTAGGTACAAAAACTTTACCGAACTTGTCAGCCAATGCATTGATTGCCCAGACTAACTGGTCAAATAATTCCAACACATGATCTATAGAAGTTCCGTCGTTTGTTTCTGTTAGTTCATCATGAATAGTACCAGACATCATATCACCACCGAGAGCCAAGACAATGCCTGGGTACTTAGGGTTTACCATATGATTCTGACACAAATCAATAGCTGTTTCTACAGTTGACTTCAATCGCAACTGCGAAATCTTTTTATCAAATTTATTTAGATTATTCACAGCGTCGGGTTTAACTACTTCACCATAGTGAAAGTCACTTAGGAATAAAGTAGGAACACCTGGTGCCCCCTTTGCGGGTGATGATTTAATCAACCATTTAGGTGGTTTTGGATTGTATTTACCTAACTCAAATACATGCTTGCGTATATAACTAGAGGTTACATTCTGCAATGTAGCTTCTTCTAGCTGTCTTTTTAAGTCCTTAACTTGTAAATCATTAGCCATTTTCTGCTCTGCTAAAGCAACTTCTAAGTCTGGTGATTTAACTGTTGGTGTGATACCAGCACGTTCTGCCGCTTCCAATCTACTCACTAAAGTGGTGCGTGGTATTTTTAAGTTTCTTGATGCTTCGGACTTACTGCCTTTGGCTAATACAACAGCATTAACCGATTCTTGTAGTGTGTCTTTCATCTTTTTCTCCTGCCTGTTTTCTTAGTTTTTTAAAGTATTTGCTCTCACGCTTTTTAAGTTGAGCGATACCACGCCACTCATCTCTTTCTTTAAAGTCTAGTTTATCCCAATGTGATAAACCTTTTTTGGTTCTACGAAAATCGTAGTATAGTTTTTTCGCAAAGCCATCATGCTTCGTCTCTTTCTCTTGGTACACATACCCTCCCAAAAGCATCTACAATTTGACCCTGTCTTTCTGGATCGCCAGATGCTAATACTTTAAAGTATTTCACCAACCTGCCACCAGGCAGATCATCATACAACCACGTATCGTGATTTACTTTATAATTAATATTTCTTACCATAGCTTGACAGTCCAGATATTCTCTATATGCTTTCGCAGATTCTTTTGGATCTGTCTTGCGACTACGGGATTTTGAATAAGCCTCACGGCCCCGTACTTGATATTCTTTAGTATACTTCTTTAGTTCGTCCTTGGAAAATTCCATCACACACAAAAGCTAAAGGGCACTCTAACTACCGCATCTTTCAAAGATAGTCAAAGCGCCCTTTTGTGCCCCCCTTATTTAGAATAATAACATACTTTTGATTTTGAGTCAATACTTATTTTTAAAAAGCTTCATCCCAAGTACCTGTAAGAGTACCTTTGGCATATTCTGTAGCTTTATTCTCAAAGAAATTTGTATGTTCTACGCCACTCACTATCCAATCGACCCATTCGAGAGGGTTATCTTTTACGCCATAATTAGGTTTTAGGCCTAATTGTAGCAATCTTCTGTCAGCAATATGTCTTATATATTGCTTTACATCGCTTGGTTCTAGTCCTTCTACAGGGCCTAAGTTAAATGCTAGATCTATAAACTTATCCTCAAGGTCAACCATTTCTCTACAGATCTGGTACAAGGTAGCTTTAAAATCATCATGCCATACGTGAGGCATTTCATCTAATACACAATGTAATAACTTAATCATATTCTCCACATGGTGAGACTCATCACGGATAGACCACGCCACAATCTGACCCATACCTTTCATCTTACCAAAACGTTGAAAATTTAAGAGCATTACGAAACTAGCAAATAGTTGCAAGCCTTCGCCAAAGGCAGAGAAAACTGCCATGTCTCTGACAATCTTCTCTTCCTCCGTGCCCCCCTTATTACGCCACAAATACTCATGTTTGTCATTCATGGCCTTTATCTCTTGAAAAGCTTTGTAGTCTTTATCATCCATACCTATTGTATCATTCAACAAAGAATAAGAATGCGCATGGTTTGCTTCACTAGTTGCTATAGCAGACAGCATCATTCTAATTTCTGGTTGTTTAAACATAGGCATATAGACATCCATATAGGCTTGTGCTATATCTACATCACCTTGCGTAAAGAAAGTTAGAATTTGTTTTACTAAATTCTTTTCCCCTACATTCATTCTATTGTTCCAATCATTGACATCTTCATGAAGCGGTACTTCACTTGGTAACCAATGCATCTTTTGTTGCATATCATAGGCTTCAAATGCCCACTCATATTTAAATGGTTTATAATATGATCTACTATTAAATACTGACATTTTTTATCCTTTCTATGCCTCGCACATTACGCATTCTTCTTCACTATCTGCCCGTACTTGTCTTTCGACTTTAACAGATATATTTTCTGCTCGTCTGATAGCTTCACTGCGTAAGTAATATAATGTTTTTAATCCTTTAGTCCACGCACGTTTGTGTACATTATTTAACCTTCTGACTTCTACATCAGGTGGGAAAAATAAATTTAACGATTGCGCTTGGCAGATGTACTTTTGTCTTTCTCCTGCCAGGTCGATAAGCCAGGCTTGGTCGATTTCAATAGCAGTTCTGAATACATTTTTTTCTTTATCATTGAGGAAGTCCAAGGTGCTAACGCTTCCTCCAGAAGTAATAATAGTTTGCCAAACATCTTTTGTATTTTTTCCTTTCTTTTCTAATAGTTGTTCTAAGTACTTATTCTTAATTAAGAAAGTACCACTTAATGTTTTTTGTGAGAATGCATTCGCACGTAAGGGTTCTATACTTGGTGAAGTGTTGCCACATATAACAGAGCTACTTGCATTTGGTGCAATAGCAATCATGTGTGCAAATCTTTTACCAGAACCTTTCATGTCGGGTGCTTCGCCGCGTTCTTTTCCTAATAACAGATTAACTTGATCTGCTTGTTTTTTAATATGTTTAAATATTTTTAAGTTAGGGCCCATCGCCATAGGACTTTGTAAAGCTATGTTATTTTTTTGTAAGTATGAATGAAAACCCATAGTACCTAAACCAATAGAGCGTTCTGACTCAGCACTTTTAGATGCTCTCCACATGCTAGAGGGGGCACTCTTAATAAAGCTAGTCAACGTATTATCTAACATACGCATAATGTCTTCTATAAACATTTCATCTTGAGACCACTCGTCAAAGTATTCTAAGTTTAAACTTGATAGGCAACACACTGCTGTTCGGTCATCTGCTGTAGGTAAGGTAATCTCACTGCATAAGTTAGAGTGATTTACTTTTAAACCTTTAGCTTTTAATTCTTTAGGTAAGTGTTTGTTAACTGTGTCAATAAACATTAGATAAGGCTCGCCAGTTTGCATACGTGTTTCCATAAGTTTAATCCACAAAGTTCTAGCTTTTACTGTTTGTACTACATCTTTGCTGTTCGGATCAATAAGATCCCAATCTAAATCCTCTGTTACAGCCTTCATAAACTTGTCTGGTATGTTTATACCATGATGCATGTTTAAATTCTTTCTATTGATATCGCCGCCTGTAGGCTTTCTCATTTCGATAAACTCTACGATTTCTGGGTGTGATATATCCATGTAACTAGCATATGATCCACGTCTGGTAGAACCTTGATTAAAAGCAAGCATTTGGCTGTCCACTACGTGCATAAAAGGAATTACCCCTGTGGTTTTATTACCTGTGCTAGTTGACTGTCCCTGTGAGCGAATATGACCCCAATAACCACCTATTCCGCCCCCCATACTGGATAACCAGATGTTTTCATTGTAATGATCTGCCAGTCCTTCACGGCTGTCTGGTACGTAATTTAAGAAACAAGATATGGGAAGACCTCTTGAAGTGCCCCCATTTGATAAGAGTGGTGATGCAAACATAAACCACAGATTGGATACATATTTATATAGCCTCTCAGCATGTGCTTTATTGTCAGCAAATGCCATACAAGCTCTAGCAAAAGACTCTTGTGGGCTTAATTCTTCTGGTAACATGTACCTATCTCGTAAGATATCCACAGCATTCTGAGGCAGCAGATTATCTTTAGTCATATCAATTTCTAATTTCATAATTTTCCTTTATTTTCACACGCAAAGTTTGCAGTATAACATTTTTCATTTTAACAATCAATCACTTTTTACAAGGAAAGACTAAATTACCATCAACTTTTATGTAACCAGAGTCTTCCATCGCTCTTATGGTTTGATCTAACTCGCCAGGATTGGGAATCTTTCTAAGTAACTCACGTTTAAAAGCACGCATATTTATGTGTGTCTTTTTACCTGCAAGTGTGGCATCTAACCACATCCTCATGTCGTGAGCAATACGCCCAGTTCTTGCCATACCAAAACCTTCTAGTGCTTTGGGCATGTTCTGTTCCATATCAAACATAATCTCTTTAGTAAGTTCCCAGTCTTCCAGCATGATCTCACGAGACGTACGTCTTGAAGCAGATACTGAGATTGCTATTTTTAAGAAGTGGGATACACGTCTTTGACAATACTCAGATAAGTGAGGGTCTGTTGGCTCTGGTTTTAAGTTGTAAAAAATATCTTCATTAGCTTTATCAAAAGCATCTTTATGAAAAGTCATAGGCCCATGCATCTTAGCAATATGACTTAAGTCATTACGCAAATTGTTGAGCATACTTTCACTAATAACTTTTTGATTTAAATCTTGTGGTATTCTTTCGCCTTCGTAAAAGATTGGTATTATACGTGATAGTAGTCCTTGTGATCTAGCATCTTCTGGTAAGTTATCTACAAACTGTTCTGGTGTTGCACATGCAATCCAATTCAAGCAAGGCCCTTCAATTAAATATTCTCCAGACGTTTTTGTTTTGTGACTGTACTGATCTTTCGCATCCCACATATCTGTTAAAAACATTTGTAAGTATCTTTCGTTCCTGCCCATGAATGTACCAAACTCTGAAGTTACTAGAGTCAAAGATGAATCATAAAATTCTGGATTGTCTTCTGTACATAAACGTAAATCCATACGAGTAATCTTAGTCATGTCAACCGCAAGTTTCTCTGGAGTAATTCTATCTTGTATAGAATACAAAGGATGATTGCGTAATCCATATGCATCTAAACCAGAATTAAAATTATGATCTTCTTCTGTTGCACCTACAGGTGATGTAAGTCTACTGAATACTTTTGAGAAAGGTACTATTAAACTTACTGATTTGTTACGACCAGGTGATGCAATTAGGATAACAAATAGGTTAGACCCAATGTTATAGTTAGGCATAGGAAACCAAACTTTTCTTCCCAACGCACCTGCGATTGATGAGATAGCTGTCCATTGTGCAAATGGTTTAGGAATGGGGCTATATTTAACTGCATCAGCACACGCCTTTATGTAATCTGGGTAGTTTCGTGCCATGTTTTCATATCCTTCCATGTGTCACCAATCTCAACTGAAGATGGTATAATCATTTTACGTCCATCGACCATCAATGGATTATGCATTCTTTCTAATACTTTTGGCATTAGTTCATCTATTTTATCGACAGGACATTGACCCAGTATTGCATCATGTACTTGACCCAATACTTCAACACCTTCTGTAGCTAATTCATTCCATACTCTGTACAAACCTAGATTAAGTAAGTCACCTATTGTTGATTGCGGTACATAAGCAATGGCTTGTCGTAAGGTAGAATTGTCAGATAATCTATCCCAAAACTGTCTGCGTCTACCTAGTGGAGTTGTTAAGCAACCTTTTTCATTTAATTCTAAGCGAATGGTACGGTGCCAATCTCTAATTCCAGGGAATGCCCCTTTAACTTTTAACATGTTGCCAGATAGTTTTTCTCCTTGATCAATCAATTCTCTGAAGCCCCCCTTGATGTCTTGTTTATGCCAACGTTCTACTGATTCTAATGATACCATACCACCAAAATAAAGCAACTGAAATCTTGTAGCTTGTGATACTTTTATTTTAATCTGACGTGCTAGCGAGTGTGCCGTAACACCATAGTTAGTACCATGTCCTGCTCGTTTACAAATATCTCTGTAACTGTGATGCAAGTAGTAAGGTTTGTCCGCTAGTGCTCTATCTTGTTTAGGATCTCCAGACCAACCCATGTTGGGCCAGACCATCTTAACAACTTCTGTATGTAAGTCTGTACTCTCACAGACATCTATATAGTTTTGATCACCAGCTAAGTATGCAACCGCTCTAGATTCTGCTTGTTCTAAATCCGCATAAAACATTTTCTGACCTGTATCTGGTATGAATACAGCACGTAAATCTTTAGTCACATTCTGTAAGTTAGTACCTGTACGCCAAGGACTTTCTGAAGACGACCAACGACCTGTCTCTGTGCCTGCCACATTGTATGAGCAACGAATACGTCCGTCTTTATCTCTTGTAGATGCCAGTACGGATAAGTGTTTGTCAATGTCACGTAGTGCCAGTATAGTATAACAGAATGGTTTAGCTCTCGGATATGTTTCTGATAATTGTTCCAACGCCGCTCTATCTGTAGATATCTTTTGCTTGCCCCCCTTGTAGGAAACAACAGGTGGTAAGTTTAGTTCTTCATATAAAAGTTTTTTAAGTTGGACAGGACTGTTGTGATTTAAATCTTTACCCCATACAGCATTGGCAAACAAATGTAACATACGTTCTAGTTTTAATCTGTTCTTCTTAAGAGGTTCTTTTATACTACGTACTTTCTCCTCATCTACTTTGAGTCCCTTTAACATCATACTCATCGCAGGTTTTAAACTGTTTAATTCAAATTGATATGTGCCCCTTACTTCTTCATCTAACTCTTCGTAAATCTTTGTCCATATCTCATGAGTAAGTGTGCAATCTAAAGCACAGTACACCCAATTCATTTGATTCTTAGATAACTCGTGTTTGCCTATTTCTGTATTTTTAATTATTCGCATATCTCTCCTGCAATAGCCGAGTACCCTACCATATCAATATATGTATCGGCACTAGGAGTTCCTTGTTGTAGTCGTGCAACTTTTAGTAGTAGCATACAGATAGCTACATCGTGGGCAGAAACTTCTGTCTTAAGATAAGCAGTCCAAAGTTTAGCTATGTTTTCATGATTGACTTTTTTGTTTCCGTATTCTTTTTCTCTGTCGCCACTCAATAGCTCTTTTGCTTTCTTCAAATTTTCGTTTATAGTTACTGCCATATACCTTCTCCATTAGTTTGTTAATCTCTGTTTTTGTTCTAGCCGCATCCAAATCAGCCAAGTCACACACCGATTCAAAGTCTTCTATATCTTTGCCAAACCATTGCCATGAATATATGTGAGCTTTCCTATCTTCTTTACCATTACCCTCATACAATAAATCTTGTAACAGTTGGTCAAGGACGGCTCGCCATAATCTTATGTAGGATTCAGATTGCTGATCCCACATTCTATCAATAGATTTAGCTGAGAAAAAGTTGGGTCGTTTCACTACTCATCGGCTTTTGTGCTGTCAGAAAACTTGGCTAAAGTTTTCCATGCACCCTCGTTAGTGTATGTGGAGCCCAGGAATCCAAGACCTTTTTCTAGTTCTGGTTGCAAAGAATGTTGTGCATGCATAGTGTCGTGGATTGTTCCTCTGACTTCTATATCTTGCATGTACTTCAACCATGACACATCATATGTCTGGTTCTGTGCAACTTTAACTATGGTCTCGTCTTCTAATAATCTCTTAACCCATGCCCAAGCTTTTTTCCTATCGGGTTCAGCCCAATAGTTATATGTAAATGGTACAACGATTGCGTGGTTTAAGGAGGGGGCAAACCCAATACAAGTTATCTGCCCGCCTGCTGTTTCAATGTCGAATGATAAAGGCTTGGTGTCACCCAAATCTTTGATGTATTTACTTTCAAATGTATATAAGTCTTCTATGCTTGGTTCTATCCAAAGTTCTCGTTCTTCGTAATTTATCTTTGATGTTCTTGATTCTCGTTTTGCTTTTTTATAATCTGAATAAAGATGATATCTAAATCCATAATTTTTAAAGACGGCTGACGGACTATAAGAAGGTATAATTTTGTAATTTCTGTTAAGAGAATCCGTAGAAGATTCAATCACAGCACCCCGATACACACCAATCTTATCGAAGCCCGTCAGTGCCCACAATGAAATACTACCCATTGCAATAATTACGTTAGGCTGTGCTTCATTGATTTCATTATACAAACGTTCTAAGTCTTGACCCATCTCCTGTTTGAGGTATCCATAGGTGGTAATCGGATAAGGCGTTCTCCACTCAGAGTCTTTGCATAAAGCTTTGTACTCACTTCTTTTGTGAAAGAAGTTTTGTAAGTTGTCCTGTGCAGGCTTTAGTTGGAATGCGTGGGTGAGCATGCATTTGTTAATGTCAATACCGACTTGTGTACAGATTCTGCTTATAATAAAATCACCTGCAAGTATTTTATTCAAACGTACTTCGTCGTTGGAAGGATGATCCATAACAATGCAGATCTGTGGTTTATCTACAAGTTGTGACGCAACTCTTCTGTGCACTGCATACTCACCCATATGATTATGCCGCTTTCAATATACGACTGACCGAAGCCTGTAGTATATCTTTATTTCTGCCAACCATTTCGTGTTTCACAACACCGCTAAATGTTTGACCAATGCTTTGCTCTAATGCTTCACCAAAGCCAACCTTGTCCATGCCCATAGCACTAAACAAGAAAGATTTCAATGAGATAACAGGGTTACCCTGTTTCAGAGCATTTTTAGTAGCCCAGAACTCCAATCTGGTTGGTTCGCAATTTTCCAAATCACCATCTGTGATGTCTGATTCCAGAACTGCTTGAGCCTTTACGTTGATACGCACAATCTCATTTTGCTTCTCACCAACTTTATCCGAACGATAACTAGTGATAACGAAATCGTAACTACCTTCTGGTAGCACCTGCGTTTCTGGTATATCGTCTGGATGCATGGTTAAAAAGTTTTGTATGTCTGCCATTATTTACCTCCTGTTTTGATGTTAATGACATTGTCTTTCGACAATTTTTTACGAGCACTTGTTTGAATAGCTTCAAATAACTTAGCTAAATCTAAAGGAACGTTTGCCTCAAGTAAACTTGGAGCCGTTACTTTTAAATCCATTCTATGATCTGAAACAGTTCGTAAGGTACGCTCAGTTCCCTTACTGGATGTTCTAGTATCTATTCTGCACACGCAGTTAAAATACCTACCCAGTTTAGTAGATAGTTTAGACCCGACACTAGTTGGGTATGCTTTGGAAACTCCTGTGTCTCCTTCCATGTATTGCATGTGTGTGGTCACTACCACATTACACGGAACTTCTGAACCTGTTATATATTGAACAATGTTTTGCACATCACGAGCGGCGGTTCCCCACTCTGGTTGAGTAGCTTGGTCAGTAGGCTTCTTGTTATTAAACGATAGTGCCCCCCTTAAAGCCGCTTCACCCATCAATGTTAAGCTGTCAATAACTAGAACGTCTTTACTTGTCCATTTATTAACAGGCCCAAAGTCTTCGTCACCATCTTTCCAATTACCAATTAAGTTTGCACTCTTACGAAATGCATCTGCTTTGCCTATTGGATCTTTTAGTGTTACGAAACTTACTCTATCTACCGCTGAGTCTAATAAGAACTCTGGTAAGATAGCTAACCCATCATCAAAGTCTAGTATGCGTAGGTTGTAACCTGCATTAGCTAGTGTTGCTAGCGTTGCAGTTTTACCTGAGCCACTATCTCCAACGAGAAGTAGTTTAGTTACATCGGTTGATGTATGATTTCTAATACTTGCCATATTTATCTCCTGTATTGTAATAATAGCATATTGACAAAAATTGTCAACAATTATTTTTTATTTTGTTTTTTAAATAAATCTTCTGCATGAATCAGCTCACCTTTTTTATGTAGGCTTTCATGCACTTGCCTATCAAAGTCTTCATTAAGCAATGTAGTTCTATGTTCTGGTGATTCGCCACACACTTCTCTAAACTTACAACCACCATAGTTACCACATGCGGTAAAGTTTGCGGGGTAATAACCTGCATCCCAAAAAGAATCGGCTACAGATAATGAGTACTGTGCATCCATGTACCATTCATTGATAGAAGTT
>WLWF01001847.1_pt1 | contig 16330 bp, 14 predicted proteins | sample 6718331 | NCBI WGS metagenome assembly WLWF01 (sample SAMN12718692, study PRJNA515312) | sponge metagenome | isolation source: marine sponge | host: Mycale hentscheli | place: New Zealand: South Island, Marlborough, Capsize Point | collected 2003-05-01
AGATGCAGAAGCTTTGGCAGACGTTCAAGACGCAAATACAGCTACTAAAGCAGAGCATATAAGAAGAGACGTAAATGTGACTGTAGAAGAGATAAAAATTGGCGCTGGATTTAATATCAGCGATTGATTATTAGGAGAAAACCAAGTAAATTAGTAGATCATGGGATTATTTAAAAAAGCAAAAAGAGCAATTAAAAAAATTACTAAACCAGTATCAAGGTTTTTAGATAAGATTGTACCAAATGAGATCAAGCCTTTCTTACCTTATGCGGCTGCAGCTTTTCCATTTTTAGCACCTACAGCTTTTGGAAGCGCGGCTTCTGGTATAGGAAGTTTATTAAGAGCTGGTAAATTTGCACCACAAATAGGAGGTGCAGTATTACAAGGTGGTTTAAATATAGGATCACAATTAGCTCAAGAAGGTAGTGAAGGAGAATTTTCTGGTTTATCTGCATTGTTAGCAGCGGGCCAAGGAGCGGTATCTGTTCCAGGATCTGCCGAAGCATTTGCAAAAGCAGGAGCAGATGCAACGGGTTTATCCAAAATGGGATTAGGTGCATTGGAAAAAGGTGCAACAAGTATGGAAGCATCTCAAGGTGTATTTAAAGATTTATTTACACCAGGTGCTGAAAACCCAGGAATAATGAAAATAGCAGGAGCATCCATAACTCCATTTACACAAGGATCAGTAGATCTTGGTATGGCCACAGCTAGAAAAGCTTTACAAGATTATGAAGATGAATTAGCAGCTTACGAAGCTGAAACAGGAGAAGCACAAACAGCCTCTGATGCAGCTAGAAGATCAGCGATTATTGCAGCAATGACGGCAGGACAACACTCACAAGACGTTATTGATGAGACATTAGCATTGTTAGGATTAAAAGATGGAGGTATTGTTTCTTTTAAAGATGGTGGTATAATGAATCTTGGTGGCAATGAAATGGATATGAGAACCGGGGGTTTCATACCTATAGGCGCTAAAGAAAGAGCTGACGACGTCCCTGCAAGATTAAGCAAAAACGAATTTGTAATGACAGCCGATGCTGTAAGAGCAGCAGGCGGTGGAGATGTTAATGAAGGTGCAAAGAGAATGTATGAAACAATGAACCGATTAGAGGCAAGAGCATAATGGCTGAAGAAACAGTATCAATAACACGACCGGCACCGGTACTAGAAGCATCACTTACTAATTATCTTAAAGCATTAGATCCATTAGTAGCACCACAAATTAATACAGCTGCATATGCACCAAAGATAGCAGCAGAATCTGCATTGCAACAACAAGCAAGAACTGCGGCCGGCGGATTGGGTTCACTTACAGGACCACAAGCTTTTGAGGCTTTTATGTCTCCATATCAACAACAAGTAATTGATACAACTTTATCAGAATTTGACAGACAACAAGCAATAGCGGACACAGCTAGACGTGATCAAGCTATTCAAGCAGGAGCTTATGGTGGTGGACGAGAAGGTGTTATGGCAGCAGAGTCTGCAAGAGGTGCAGCACAAAGCAGAGCAGGATTACAAGCTCAATTATTAGCACAAGGATTTCAACAAGCACAAGCAGCAGCAGCGCAAGACTTGGCAGCAAGACAAGGTTTAGGTACTTATCAAACACAATTAGGTCAAGCTGGTCAAGCACAACAACAAGCAATATTAGATGCAGCAACTTCAGCAGCAAGAGAAGCAGAATTTGAACCATTTACTAGACTAGGTTTAGTGGGTCAACAACTTGCACAAGTACAACCTGGTGCATTCCCGACTCAAACAGTCGGATATCAACCACCAGCAGCGCCAGCTAGTCCATTATCAACAGCATTAGGTGTTGGTACAGGTATAGCTAGTATTGGTTCTAAACTAGGATTATTTGGCTAATGAGTAGAATTTTAAGAAGACCGATGTTTAGAGGTGGTTCAGTAGATAGCTACGGCACGGGGATCGCGAGTGGTCTTGGAACTAGATCACAATATAGAACGGGTGGAGTATCATATAATCCGTATAACAAAGCACAAACAAGTAACTTATTAGGAAGAAATACTTCTAAAGGATTACCTGACTTATCACAATTTGGAGAAAGTAAAATTTCAAGTATTTTTAATCCTGTGCAAATTACACCACAAGGTTTTCAAAAATCTTCCCCACTACCTGGAAGCGATCAATACGCTATGTTAATGAAAAATTTATATCCACAATCAAATTATGGTGAACCAATAAGTGAAGAAGATATTGAAGAATCTTTAGAACAAGGTGGAATATTCGATAACTATGGAACTGCAAGTTCAATTAGAAGAGGTGAAGGTGAAAAACTTGAACCATCTTCTAGAATAAAAGAAGGTTTATTTGGTTCAGGTGTATTTGATGAAAGTGACTTTTTTAGAGAAAGAGAGGCAACTCGTATACCTTTTGATAACGTTCAAGAACTTCGTGATGAACCTGCCTCTACATCTCCAGAACTAGAAGCTATAAGACAACAAAATATAGCTGATCTAGAAAATATAGATAAGATAGACAACTCACCAAAAGAAGTTAAAACACCAAAAATAAACGAAACAGATGAGACAGATGAGACAGAAGTAACTATGACTGATCTTGAAAAAGCTTTAGGTTTAGACAAAGCTAGACGTAGAGATCTTGGTGATATGTTAGGTAGAGCATCTGCAGCATTTTTAGGTACAGGTGATGTAAGAGAAGGGTTATCAGAATTTATGGCAGCAGAAGCAAAAGCTGGACCAAGCAGAACTGAAAGAATTAAATCTATTGCAGGACTAGAAGAGTTTAAAGCTAAAAAAGCACAAGAACTTTATGATAAAAAAACAGCTGCTCTTTTAAAACAAAAAGAAGGAACTAAAGGAGCTTTTCAAAAAAAATTAGAAACAATTACAGATCAAAAAGAAAATACTCCAGGACATAAAATTGCATTAGCAGAATTAAAACTTGAGCCAACTATACAAGGTCAAATTCAATCAGATACTATAGATAATAATTATACAAAACCAAGTGCTGCTGTAATTATTGGATATATGGATTTATATTATCCTCAATCATACAAAGGAACAGTTTCTGCAACAGATGAAATGACAGGAAAAGAGGCAGGAACTTACATTACAGAAGATGCAACACAGATAATTTTTTGGGACGGCACCGACGCAAGAACTCAATCAATTTAAAGTTAGGAGACCTTAATGCCAACGGTAGCAGATCTTTTAAAAGCCAAAACAGAAGTAGAAACAATCGCACCAGAAGATAACAACGAAGTAAGTACAATGGCTTCTATCTTTGCTGGTATTGGATCTGGTTTAATTGACATACCAAAAGGTTTATTCTCACTAGGTGCAAGTATCTATGATCTTACAAATGATACTAACAAAGCAGCAGAAATAGAAAAATACTTTGATGATCTTACAAATTTAGATGAATTAGCTGAAGCCACAGCTGCAGGTAAAATTACAAAACTTTTAACAAACGTTGGTCTACCGGGTGGTATTGCATTTAAAGCTGGAACAAGTTTAGCAGGTAAAGCAGTACAAGCTAAAAAAGCCGGTAACTATTTTAAAGTAACAGGTGCAGATGGTAAAGCATTGCGTAATGTTGCAAACACAGCAGATCAACTAAATAGAAAAGGTAAGACTGCAAAATTTATTGGTGGTGCTACAGCAGGTGGTGTTGCTGAAGGTGTATTTGTTGGTGATGTAGAAGAAGCAGGTACATTTGGTGATCTGTTTGGTGGACCTACAGAATTAGAAAGAGGAGAAGATGATGCAGATTACGATCCAAATAGAGAATTAATTAATAGAGTTAAGTTTGGTACAGAAGGTGCGTTATTCACAGGAGTGATTGGTGGTGTTGGTTCTGTATTAAAAGGATTAGCTAAAAGAGGCAAAGATATGCGGTTCTCTAATTCTAAATTAGATAGATTTTACGATAAGGTTGCATCTAAAGTTAGAGCTAGAGGTGGTAAGACACAAGAATTTTTTGATATAGAAAGAGGACAGGTTGGTGCAAGATCAGCAGATGTAAACTTTGCACAACAAGTTTCAAGAGAATTAGATAAAAACATAGATGCTATCTTTCCTGCATTTAAAACAGTTACAAACAAATTAGTTGCAAAAGAAAGAAATGATTTATTAAGAGCTTTGAATGAAGCAATGTTATCAGGCTCACCTAAAATTGGTGAAAAAACAGGTAAAGTTGTATTCGGTGAGATAGATGCAGCAAAGAAAAAAGTTGTTGATGATTTATTAGATAAAGCAAAAGCTAAACCAAATGTAAGAAAAGCAATTTATGGTAATCTAGATTCTATTAGAACTGGTTGGGGTGATATGTTTAGTGCGTTGGGTGGCAAGATTGCAAGAGATAAAACAGCATTTAAAGAATTCAAACAATTATTTGGTAAAAAATTTCAAGATTATCTAGGTTCTACATACGATAGATTTGCTAACAATTCAGTGTTACCTTTTTTAAGTTATAAACCTACAGACGAAGCTGTGCAAAAAGCAATAACTTTATTTAAAGATGTTGCAAGACAAAATGGTAAAACAATTACAGATACTCAAGCAGAGTATTATGTAAATAGATTAATTAAAACTGCGCAACTACCAAAAGGATTTAAAATGGATAAACCATCTAATGTTATATTTAAACTACCAGATTTCTTTGTAGGTAAAACTGTTTTAGATGATGCAGTTTCAGGAAAAGGTTATGCAAATATGGTAAACTTACCTAAACAAGCGCAATCAGTTATTAAAGAATTATTAGGAGAACAAAAAAATCCTATGCAAACAATACTTGCAGGTACAAGTAGACTATCTTTAGTTACAAGACGTAATGAATTTTTTGATGACTTGGTTAAACAATCAAATGTAGACAAAGCTGCGGGTAAACGTGGTATGTTTTATGAAACAGAAGCAGAAGCATTTGATGCTTTGGGTCCAAATATTAGAAGAATAAATGTAGACCCAAACAAAGCATTAGAAGCTGGTATTACAAATCCTATTAATGGTAAGTATGCAATTGATGAGATAGCTGATGCATTAGAAGAAACAAACAAAGCATATGTTGATAAAGGCACTGGCGCACGGATTTACGAAGGGTTATTATTATATCCAAAAGCAACATCACAGATTGCTAAAACAATTCTATCACCAGTAACACACGCAAGAAACTTTGTATCTGCTGGTGCGTTCGCAACAGCCAATGGTATTATACCATCACCTATTGCAATTAAAGATGCGTATCAAGCATTACAAACAGGATTAAAAGGTACAAGAAAACAAAATGATTTTTATAGAAAACTTTTAAAATTAGGAGTTGTAAACTCTAATGTAAGATTAGGAGATCTACGAGGATTATTAGAAGATATTGATTTTGGCGCAACTGCCACTGGAGATAAAGCAATAAGATCATTATTAAAACCATTATCTAAATTAAAACAGGTATCACAAGATTTGTATACAGCTGAAGATGATTTCTGGAAAATTGTATCTTGGGCTGGTGAAAAATCTAGATTAGGTAAAGCATATGCTGCGAAAGGTATTACGAGGACCGCGGATCAGTTAGAAGAAGAAGCAGCTAGTATTGTAAGAAATAATATACCTAACTATGATTATGTAGGTTCTTTTATTAAAGGACTACGAAGATTTCCTGTTGGTAATTTTGTATCATTTCCTGCAGAAATAATTAGAACAAGCACAAATATTGTAAGACGTGGTCTTGATGAGATAACTATGACCATGAAAAATGACAAAGGAGAAACTGTTAGACCTTTATATAAAATAGGTATGCAAAGATTATTAGGTATGGGTGTAACAACAGCAGCTGTACCGTATGCAACAGTTGAAATGGCAAAAGCTTTACATAATGTAACTCAAGATGAATTAAATGCGATGAGAAGATATGTTGCTGATTGGTCTAAAAATTCAACACTAATTCCATTAAGAGACAAAGACAACAAATTAAAGTATGTAGATTTTTCACACGCAAATGCATACGACACAATCTCAAGACCAATACAATCAGTTATTAATGCAGTACAAGCTGGTGAAAAAGATAAAGATGGTATAATGGATGATTTTTTAAGAGGTATGATTACTGCTACATCAGAATTAGGAGAACCATTTATATCAGAATCTATTTGGTCAGAAGCTTTAGCAGATTTATTTGTAAGAGGCGGTAGAACAAGAAGAGGTTCTAGAGTATTTAATGAAGATGATTTACCGGGCACTAAAATGTCAGAAGGTATTAAACATTTAGTAGACGCACAAATGCCTTTTTCTGCAAAACAGTTAGAAAGATTAGGTCTTGCATTTAAAAATAAAGCTGAACCTGTAGGTGTTATAACCAAAGGTAAGTTTGATGATTATGGTGAAACTTATGAATTAGGTAATGAAGCATTAGGATTTATTGGTGCAAGAGCAATACCAATAAAACCAGAAAGAGCATTTAAATATAAAATTGCTGAATATCAAAGAGGAGTTTCTAACTCACGACAATTGTTTACAACAGAAGTTTTAAAAGGTGGACCAGTTACACCAGAAGCAATTGTTGATGCATATATAAATGCTAACAGAGCTTTATTTGAAAACACTAGAGATTTTTATAGAGATATAGAAGCAGCTAAAATTTTAGATATGCCAGAAAATGAATTAGCTAAACAAGCAATTGATAGATTGGGTAAAAGAACTTATGGATCTGTTACTAATGCTGTATTTAGACCTTTAAATATTTCAGATAAAGTAATGAGAGCTTTTCAAGAAAATGCAGATAGACTTGGAATAGAAAATCCATTTATACAAGCAGCTCCTATTTTAGGCAATATTAAATCAGAATTATTTCAAATACCTCTAACAGAAGAAGGTATACCAGATATAACAAATCCATTTGCAAACTTACCTGAACCTGATTTAGGTCCAGTAAGTCAATTACCACCAGTTGTTACTGGTGCAAATCCTTCGGTTATGGCTGCAAATCAAAAGCTAGTACCAGGGAACTTTAACAGCTTGACACAAGCACAGAAATACGAAATACTTTTTGGCAATAATTAATATGGCAATAGAACCTAAAAACACAAGAGAACATATCATATCGCTTTATGGACACATAACAGGTCTTAAAAAAGATATTAACCAAATTAAGAATAATCATCTTAAACACATACACGAAGATGTAGAAAAATTGGGCGGTAAGATAGATAAAGTCTATTGGGTTCTTTTAGCGGCAGCGGGAACTGCTGTACTTTTCGTGTTGGAGAAATTTATATGAACTTAAGTCGTAACTTTACTTTATCAGAATTAACCAAGTCGGACACTGCTATCAGGAAAGGCATTAACAATAATCCAAACGCAGAACAAATAGAAAAACTAAAAGCATTGTGTGAAAATATTTTACAGCCGGTACGTGACCACTTCGGCAGAGTTAAGATCACATCGGGATTCCGTAGCGAAGAATTATGTATAGCCATCGGCAGCTCGGTAAATTCACAGCACGCAAAAGCAGAGGCCGCAGACTTCGAATGTATTGGAGTTGACAACGCTGAACTGTTTGATTGGATTAAAAACAATCTTACACCAGACCAGCTCATACTCGAGTTCTACACTCTAGGCGAACCCAACTCGGGATGGATCCACTGTAGCTGGATACCAGATCAACCAAGAGCATCATTCTTACACGCTTTTAAATCAGAAGGTAAAACAAAATACAAACCTGTAATGGGTTCAGCAAAAGATTTAGTTTAACGACACATACAGCCGATAAAATTACCACTACCATCATTCATAATGTGTAAGTTTAAAGTATTTGCATAACCAGATAATTTTAATCTTAAAATATCACACAAATCAAAACAATTTATATCAGCTGTTATAACTATACCTTCCATAATTTGTTTTGTAACAGGTATTAACTGAAACAAACCATCATTTAAAATTATTAAATCCAATCTCTCAACTCCTCTCCCATAATTTCTGTAGCTATATTCATTTTTTTACGTAATGCTTTTACTATCTTTTCATCTACAGTTTTTGGTGTTATAAAATCCACATATGTTACCGATTTCTTTTGACCTATTCTATGTGCTCTATCTTCTGATTGTAATCGCTTTTCTAAATCATAACCATTAGAATAATAAATTACATTGTTAGCTGCAGTAAGTGTTATTCCATAACCACCGGTCTGTGGATTACCAACAAAGAATCTTGCATTTGATTCTGGGTCTTGAAATTTTACAATATTTTTTTGTCTAGTTTCTGCATCTATTGCACCATAGTATTGAACGATAGAATCTTCTCCAAATTTTTTAGAGATAGCTTTTACAATTTGTTTAATGTCATACACATAGTTAGCCCAGATAATTACTTTGCCTTCAACTTCATCTAAAACATCAAGTAATTCATTCATTCTATTATTCTTTATTTCAGTGATTGTATCGTCATCATTCTTTAAATGACCACAACTAATCTGATGTAAACGCATCAATTGTGTAAGTACGTGAGGTGCTGTAGCCATCTTGCCTTTTAGTTGAGCGAGGGCCGCGGATTTCATAGTAGAGTATATTTGTCTTTGTTCATCAGATAGTTCTACTTCTCTTTGAATATATATTTTGTCTGGTAAATCTAAGCAATCTTCTTTCAATACTCTGTAAGAAAACTTTTTCAAAGAATCTGACAATTCATCTAATCTTTTATAGCCACCAACAATCTGGACCCTACGACCACCAAAGTTTCTATCTATCATAGTGGCGTATCTATTTCTAAATGTGTAATAAGAATTAAAACCAAGTAATTCTTCGTGTAAAAAATTACATTGTGTATACAAATCTAATGGTGATTTAGTTACAGGAGATCCTGTAAGTATTCTTCTATACTTTGCTAATTTACCAAGAGCTAAAATAGCTTTTGTTCTTTTAGCAGTAGGTGTTTTAATTGTGGTAGATTCATCTATAGCCATAATTGTTTTGTGGCAGTTGATAAATTTTGTGGCAAATTCTAGACCTTTTTTTGTCGAGAATGCTTCTACATTCATCACAAGGATGTGAAGGTCGAAGTCTGTTTTAAATAATTGTTGATACTCTTTATCCTTTGTTTTAGATGTAGTCGCAGTCCATAGTACCGTTTTATGATCTATATGACTAGCTAAATGATTTGGTATTTCACCAGAAAACCAGTTTCTATAAACACCCTTTGGTGCTATAATTAGCGCCGCATTTATTTTACCTTTATCATATAGCATAGCAATATTATCTACTAACACTTTAGATTTACCTGTACCCATTTCCATAAAATATCCATACTCTTCTTTATCCCACGATTTTTCTAACGCAGTAATTTGATGGTCGTATGGCTTTGTCTTAAATTTATAATTCATAACTTTTTTCTACTTTCTATGTTGACAATTATATAAACACTATTATATAGTCTGTCAAGAATTAAGAAATGAAAAATAAAATATTTGAGTTATACAAGCCAGATTCTTTAGCAAGCTTTTTAGAATTTTATAAAAGCAATCCTAAAGAAAAATTTGTTTATGTAATTCAACAACCACCACCTAATATAAATATATTAAGTGCATCTGATTTTGGTTATCTTGTAATATGTTTGCCTAATAGAGATCAGGCAATATTTTCTACTGCACCTTATGTGCATAAGATGAGAAAAAATTTACAGAACTTTCGTAAGGAAGATTATTTACTTGCTGTTGGAGATCCTGTAATAATAGGTATCTCAACTTGGTTAGTAGGTGAAACTACAAATGGACAATTTAATATGTTGAAATGGGATAAACGAGAATATAGATACTATCCATTAGAAGTGGATGGATATCAGAAAGGATAATATGTCAGACATAAGAGACGAAATGATTAATGATTCAAAAGATTTTTTAGATACAGTTGAGATCACAACTATCGCACAAGAATGTGTAAATCTAAAAAAAATAGAAGATGAGATTGCAGAGTTAGAAGAAAGACTTAAAGATAAAAAGTCAGATGCTGATCACATTAGTTCAAAAGTAATTCCAGAATTATTGGCAGAACAAGGATTATCAGAAATAAAATTAGCTGATGGTTCTAAAGTTTCTGTTAGAAAAGAATTTAGGGCAACTCTTCCTAAAGATGAAGTAAGAAGAGATGCAGCCTACAAATGGCTTCGGGATCAAGGTTTAGGAGATATTATTAAAAACAATGTTTCTGTGACTTTTGGTAAAGGAGAAGATGACAAGGCTCAATCTTTGATTGACCTTGCGGTTGACAATGGTTACGAACCAAATCAGAAATCTGATGTGGCTTGGAACACATTAACAGCCCTATATGAGGAGCGTGTCAAGGCCGGCCTTGATATGCCCTCTGATGTCTTTAGTCTTTGGATTAAAGATAAAACTAAAATAAGTCGGAAATAACAACAAAGGATAAAGAAAAATGAGTAAAGAAGTAATGAAAAAAGGATCGGGATCAATAGCTTTGTTCGGCGACGATGTAGCTACAGGTTTTGATAATATGACGCAAGATGACCTTGCGTTACCTTATGTCAGAATCTTGGGTCAATTATCGGCGCAAGTGAATGAAGGAGATGGTAAATACATCGAAGGTGCTAAACCTGGAATGATTTATAATAACGTTACCCACGAAATATTCGAAGGTAAAAAAGGAATTAAAGTAGTTCCTTGTTATTACAAAAAAGACTATCCAGAGTTTAGTGACAAAGGTGATGGTAATCCTATGAAAATAGCTACCCATTTACCAAATAGTCCAATAATTAAAACAGGTAAGAGAGAGGGTGCCAAGATTAGATTACCAAATGGTAACTACCTTGAAGAAACTGCTTATTACTATGTTTTAATGGAAACAAAAGCAGGTGGTATGACACCGGCGTTGATTACTATGAAATCATCGCAGCTTTCTGTCAGCAAAAACTGGAATTCTATGATGAAAACCATACAAATTGATGATGGAAAAGGTGGATTTGTTACACCACCAATGCACGCAGTTGTGTATAATTTAGCTTCAGCAATACAAAAGAACGACAAAGGTTCTTGGTATGGTTGGGCTGTTACACAAGACCGAATTATGGGACAAGAGGATGCTTCTTTGTACAAAGATGCGAAGAAATTTTCTTCAAATGTCTCGGATGGAAATGTGCAAACAAAAGCAGATGCAGAAGAGAAAGTATCGGACTCAACTCCATACTAAACTAAAACAGGGGGATTGTGAGATCCCCCTTTACAAAGAAAAAAGAAATGATAATACAAAAAGATAAATTCAAAAATATATTTAGTGGACTAACTATAGCATATGGACAATATCAACCTGGAGAACGTGGCGAAAACGGAAAGCAACAAGGAAAAGCTTTTATTGTACGTGGTGACGTCACCGATGAACTCTGGGAAAACCATCTTGAAGGAAAAGGTGCAGCACTTGGTATCATCCCTATTACACAAAACAATGATTGTAGGTGGGGTTGTATTGATATTGACGAATATAACTTTGATCACACTAGCCTCGTTAAAAGTATTCGGAATCATAAACTCCCCTTAATAGTTTGCCGTAGTAAATCAGGCGGCGCACACGTATTTTTATTCACAAAAGAAAACATTCCTGCATCATTGATGCAATCAAAATTAAAATCAATGGCAATCATACTTGGGTATGAAGGGTCAGAAATATTTCCAAAACAAACTGAAATACTAGTGGAACGTGGTGACACTGGTAATTTTTTAAACTTACCATACCACAATCAAATGAAAGGACTACGTTATGCTATCAACGATAATGGCGCCGGTTGTACACTTGAGGAATTTTTTGAGCTCCATAATGTTTATGCGTGCACGAAAGAACAAGTCGAAGCAATCAAAACGGAAGAGAAAAAAATAGAAGAAGCATTTCCTGGTGGACCACCTTGTCTAAATAAACTTGCAACAACAGGTTTTGGACAAGGGTCCAGAAACAATGCATTATTTAATATTGCAGTTTACTACAAACAATCTAATCCAGATACTTGGGAAGATAAAATTGTAGAAGCAAATTTAAAATATATGGAACCTGCATTAAGTAACAGTGAGGTTCAACAATTAATTAAATCAGTAAACAGAAAAGGTTATGACAAGTATAGATGTAAAGATGCACCTATCAATGCAGTATGTCAATCTGGTTTATGTAGAACAAAAAGATTTGGTGTAGGATTTGGTGAAGAAGAAATGCCTATGCTAGGTAGTCTTACAAAATATTCTTCTAAACCACCAGAATGGTTTTTAGATGTAGATAAAAAAAGAATACAATTAAAATCAGAACAACTTTACAGTCCACAATTATTTGCGTTAGCGTGTTTAGATCAAGCTAATTTAGTTGTACCTGTACCAAAACCAAAAGATTGGAAACAACATTTTTTAAAACCTATGATGACAGGTTTACAAGAAGTAGAACCTTTAGAATCTTTAGATCCTGTCAATGAATTAACAGGACTCTTGCAAGACTGGACAACCAATAGACAATCAGCAAGAACTTTTGATGATATATTAAATAAACTTCCATATACAGATGACAAAAGAGAGTTTACTTATTTTAGAATGGAAGACTTTTATAATTTTTGTAAAAGAAATCACTGGGAGAAAGATAAAAATCAGACAGGTAATTTAATAAAACAATTAGAAGTTTTTATAAATGAAGAGAGAATCCGTATTAAGAAACAACAACCAAGATTAATTAAAATAAAAACTATGAAACAAGTAGAAGCAAGCACTACACAAGAAGCTTATCAAGAGGAACATTTCTAATGAAATTTTCAAAAGATTTAGGCAAGAACTGGCATTTAAGATTTAGATTAATAATACAAGAACTAACAGAGGAGTTAGAACTTACACAAGTACAACTAAAAATAGCAGAAAGGAAACTAAAGAAATATGAAAACAATAATACTGGGTCCACCAGGAACGGGAAAGACAACAACGTTGTTAAATTTAGTAGACGAATTCATACAAGATGGAATAAGACCTAAACAAATAGGTTACTTTTCATTTACTAAAAAAGCCGCAACTGAAGCTGCAACTAGAGCTTCGGAGAAGTTTGGTTTAGATATAGAAAATGATTTACCTTTCTTTAGAACTTTACACTCTTACGCTTTTAATCAATTAGGTATGACCAAAGAAAAAATGATGGGTGTTGAAGACTACAAAGAGTTTGGTGAGAAATGCGGTATTCCAATCAAGGCTGCAAGATTTTCTGATGGTGATGGTACATTTAATTCTGATAACGAATATCTTACAATTATAAATACAGCAGTTGTAAAAAGAATGGATCTGTTAGATTATTATGATTCAAGACAAAACATATTAGACATAGAAAGAAACACATTATTTTTATTAGCAGAAGAACTAAAAAGATTTAAAAAAGAAAAAGGTTTAAAAGATTTTAATGATTTAATTGAAGACTTTTTATTAAAAGAAACTATCAATAAATTTAAAGTATTATTTATAGATGAAGCACAGGACTTATCTTTGTTACAGTGGGAAATGGTAAGAAAGATTTGGTCAAAAGCAGAAAAAACTTACATAGCTGGTGACGACGACCAAGCTATATTTAAATGGGCTGGTGCAGATGTAGATCATTTTATTGCACTTAAAGAAGAAGTTGATGATATACAAACATTAGATCAATCTTATAGAATTCCTGGAGGACCTATACACGAACTATCACAAAAGATAATTGGTCAAGTACAAAACAGGTTTGATAAAAATTATAAACCTAGAGAAGAGCAAGGAATTTTAAAAAGATATTCTGATATTACACAAGTAGATATGAGTAAAGGCAATTGGTTAATTTTATCTTCCGCAAATCATTTTTTAGATTCTGTAAAAGAAGTATGTGAACTTCGAGGTTGGTATTATCAATACAAAGGACGTAACTCTATACCATTAAAATTATTATTAGCACTAAACAATTGGGAATCTTGGAGAAAAGGTTCAATGTTAAATCACCTAGAAATAAAAAATATTTATGAATACCTTGGATCAAATGTATTAGAAGGATTTAGAAAAGGTAAAACATTACACTCTGACGACAAATATAGTTTAAAAGAATGTCAAGACAACCACGGTTTAATTACAGATAAAGTTTGGTATGAAGCATTTGAAGGACTAGATCCTATCACAGAGAATTACATTCGTAATATGAGGGCGAATGGAGAAGAGATAAATAAAAATCCTCGTATAATAATGTCAACAATACACGGAGCGAAAGGAGGAGAAGCTGACAAAGTTTTATTGATGCAAGACTTAACGAACGCAGCACTTGAAACATTTAGTTATGATCCAGATGAATTACATAGATTATTTTATACTGGAGCAACAAGAGCGAAACGCGAATTGCATGTATTAGATCCAAGAGATTTTGATCGAGCCTATATATTATGACAAACAAAGATATATTTAAAGAAACTACTTATGATTCACTAGAGGATCAGGTAGGCGGGAAACACTATCGAAATATGAAGATTCAACCTGCATATTTTATTAACGAAAACAAGTTGCTTTTTGCGGAGGGCAACGCTATAAAGTATATCTGTAGACATCAATCTAAAGGAAAAGAAGAGGACGTGAAGAAGGCAATACACTATTTAGAAATGATATTGGAAAGGGATTACTCGTGAGAAGTACCCAGATACCGTTGTTTACTCCCGAAACAGAATGGGTTATGCCAGAAGAACTAAAAGATCTTCGAGGACATAAAGAAATAGCAATTGATTTAGAGACTAATGATCCACATTTAATGACTTTAGGGTCAGGTAATGTTACCGGTAGAGGCCACATTGCTGGCGTTGCGGTGGCTGTAGAGGGCTGGTCAGGGTATTTTCCTATCCACCACGAGTCTGGTGGTAATATGGACAAAAAATTGGTCCTATCTTGGTTACAAGATATTTGTAATCAACCTGATACTACATTTATATTTCACAATGCAATGTATGATATCTGTTGGTTAAGAGCTGCTGGTGTAATTGTCAAAGGTAAGATTGTTGACACAATGATCGCAGCATCTTTGATTGATGAAAATAGATTATCTTATCAATTAAATTATTTATCAAAACATTATGTAGGTATAGGTAAAGATGAAAGTGTCTTAACTGCAGCCGCAAAAGAATATGGGTTGGATCCTAAAAAAGATATGTGGAGATTGCCTGCGCTTTTTGTAGGCCAATATGCTGAACGTGATGCTGAAGCTACATTGAAACTTTGGAAGAAATTAGAAACAGAATTATATAAAGAAGAGTTGTGGGATGTATTTAATCTAGAAACAAAATTATTTCCTTGTTTAGTTGATATGAGATTTAAAGGTGTAAGAGTTAATTTAGACAAAGCAGCTAATATCAAAAAAAATCTTATGGAACGTGAGTCTAAAATCATAAGTAAAATCAAAGACTTAACAGGAGTTCACGTAGAAATACACGCAGCTCGAAGTATCGCAAAAGCATTTGATAAATTAAAACTTCCATATGACAGAACAGAGAAAAGTAAAGAACCAAGTTTTACAAAAAACTTTTTACAAAACCATCCACACGAATTACCAAAACTAATTGCAGATGCAAGAGAGATCAATAAAGCACATACAACTTTTATAGACTCAATTACTAAACACGCAGTTGATGGTAGAATACACGCAGACATAAATCAAATACGATCAGATGCCGGCGGAACGGTGACTGGTAGATTTAGTATGTCAAATCCTAATCTACAACAAATCCCTGCAAGACATCCGGAACTCGGACCGATGATAAGATCTATTTTTATTCCAGAAAAAAATACAACGTGGGGATCTTTTGACTACTCACAACAAGAACCTAGAATTTTAGTACACTATGCGAAGTTACAAAACTTATCTGGTGTAGATGAAATTGTAGATGCATACAATGCAGGTGATGCAGACTTTCACCAGGTTGTTGCAGATATGGCAGGTATTGAGCGTAAGCAAGCCAAAACAATTAACCTTGGTTTGATGTATGGTATGGGTAAGAATAAATTAATGGCAGAGCTAGGTTTGATGAAAGACTCTGCAGAAAAACTAATTAGACAATATCATACGAAAGCACCGTTTGTAAAACAACTGATGGATAATGTATCTCGTAAAGCAAATGATAGGGGTAAAATAAGAACGCTATTAGGACGTGCGTGTCATTTTGATTTATGGCAACCTACACAATTTGGAATCTTTAAACCATTACCATTAGAACAAGCTAGAAAAGAATATGATGAACCATTAAAGCGTGCATTTACTTACAAAGCTTTGAATAAATTAATACAAGGTAGCGCAGCTGATATGACAAAAAAGTCTATGGTTGCACTGTATGAAAATGGTATA
>WLWF01001848.1_pt1 | contig 16325 bp, 10 predicted proteins | sample 6718331 | NCBI WGS metagenome assembly WLWF01 (sample SAMN12718692, study PRJNA515312) | sponge metagenome | isolation source: marine sponge | host: Mycale hentscheli | place: New Zealand: South Island, Marlborough, Capsize Point | collected 2003-05-01
TACAAACCTTGATTTATCTTCTATATCGGGATCTGTAAGTGATTTTTCTAAGCTTACCGCAACTGTAGTTGGTCTAAATAAATTATTTATTTTATACTGACCGCTATCAAATGTTTGAAATGATGAACCTAAATAATTAGAATCATTGGTTTTAACTCTCCATAAACCATTTGTTTGATTACTAAATGAATGAAAAAATCCATTAGAGTTATACTTCCATACAAAATCAGATTCTTTTATAAGGTTATATATAAGGTCTACCATCTCATTACCTCCTACAGCTATATTTGCTTTTGAGGTTTGAGCAGACATAAATGCTTTTAGTATAGTAGGTATAGCAGCAAAACTATTATCACCTTTTGTTTCATACTCTTCATAACCACCACGCATACCTGGTGAATTACCAAATGCTTGTTGTGCAGCACTCTGAATTTTTTCAACTGTTAAGTTAGCAGCACCACCAACCCATAAATCAGCAACCGCACCAGCAGCATCTAATAGCTCATTTAAAACAACATTTATTACAGATTGACCAGTATTTATAATTCCATTTGCAACACTATAACCAATTTGTGCTGGGCCGGGTTGATTAAAAGGGGCTAAGGGTAAACCTAAACCTGACTGTGATGTCATATTACCAGATGCACCAACTCTTTTACTAGAGGTAGTACCTCTTACTTGACGTATTGCATAACCTAAACCAATTACAGCTCCAATAACAGCTGCACCATTTCTTAACAATTTAAATTGTGGATGATCTTCTGATTGTATAAAATAACCAGATGAGTTACCATGTACCTGACCATATAATCTTGTTTCATAAGCATTCAAAAATGGCTTTGTAAACATTAAGTCTGGTGATGAAAATGTAAATGCTTTTCTTGAGTAACCTCTTGGTTCACCGTTTACATCAGGTCCTGCACCTAATGCAGCATATGTATTTATAGATTGTATAAAGGAGTCACATCCATCAGTTCTGTTAGTAGATCCTGCAGCAACACCATCATGAAAATATGGATCAGGTCTTAAATCATTATATGGATAGTTAGGATATAAACCTTGTACGTTACCTCCTATTAAGTTTTCTGCATTAGGTATATTATACTTACGCATATTTCTGAATATACCTTTTGCTAAGATAGATTTTGCACCTAACCTTGAACCTCTTAGAATTTCATATCCTACTATATTTTCTATAACAGAGCCATCATTATTTTGAGGTCTTTGTATGTTAGTAAACTCAACGCCTAGTACATTTATTTCATCTCCATTTGTATTACTAATATGTAATGGGCTATTAGCTCCACCTATTTCTTCAGTAGGCATTTTATGGTGTCTAATAAACTTACCACATAAATCACCCCATATATCAGGTCTATCAGCTGGGTATCTTTCAGTAGATTCCCAATATCCCATATCACCTTTTGCAATTGTAAATGTACCATCTTCTAGAGGATCTGTAGATGTAGAAGTTATTGACGCAGTATTATATACTTGAAATAGTTTATCACCATCTGGCCCTAAAACATTATCACCATATATTACTTCATCTTCATTGTAGGAGCCGCTAGGAGTATTAAATAACCTTGGTGCCCTACCTGGGATATGATAGGATGAAGATCTTTCTCCTGTATTGTATATCCATCTAATAAAGAATGCGTATTGTTCATCACGCAAAAACCCCATCTTATTACCACCTTTAGCATAATAGTTTGTAGGTAATGAGTTAACAACCCATTGTACTTTTATATTATTTGCTAGCGGTTGATAGTTAAAATCAAATTGTTCTACCGGTCCTTGTCTAATAAGCCAATCATTTACAACAAACATTGACTCAGACTTTTCATATGCTGGACTACGTAATGGTATTAACTCAAGACTAATAGCAGGTAATGATTCATCAATGTAATCTAAACCTATATCTTGTTGTTGTGTACTATAAAGACCAATTCTTTTAGCTGACGTTTGACCTTGATTTCTTCTTAATATAACAAGTTCATAATAGTCATAATCTTTATCTAAATTTGTGACTGTAAGATTTAATGCTCCACCTGATCCAGCATGTGACCATAAAGTCTGTATATTAGAAACTCCTATATAATCTGTTACACGTTGTTCATTTTCTGTATATGCTATAAATGCTTGGTATGCACCATTTACTAACATACCACCGTCAATTGATTTACTTAAATGAATACAAGGTGTATCTAATAATGGAGCTAGTCTTATTTTTTCACAGTCTAATTGTTTTGGATCAATATCTTCATATACAGCACAATCATCTCCATTAATACCTGGACCCGCTGTTTGAATTTGCTTATAAGGGATATCATCTATGTTCATAGATCTTGATGGATTATTACCATCATCCCAATATACCTGCCAAGTACAATCAAAATTTTCTTTTGCTGCACCTGTAATTAAAAATTTTCTGTTAAAGTTTAAGCAAGAATCATTAACAAGTGTTTCATACTTACATTCACTATCATCAAACCGTCCTATCTCAGAACTTACATCATCAGTTGAATAAACTATCCACTCATCTCCATATCTGTGGATAGCACCAATAACAGTATATGGAATTACACCACAAGAAAGGTTAGCAGGTTCATTACCTATAACACCTAAGTCACCATCTTCAGAATTATTTGCAATATTGCGTGCATGCCACCATGCCTGGTTATTTTCCAGGGATGGGGTAATATCCTTGTTCATCCCTTTAATAAAGGAATTTGTTTGAACAGAGGAACTATTGCTGTTTGCCCTTTGACGTCTGCTAGAAGAAGGTGTTCTTTTTTTTGCCATATTACATTATATCTTTAATAAGATGATCCAGATGTAGTTGAACTACCTACTGCTGTATTAGGTGCTGAAACAACTCTTGGATTTTCAGGACCATAGCTTAAGAACATATTATAATAGTTATGATACTGTGCTCTCCTATTCATTGTCCATACCTTTTTCATTTCTTGGAAATCTGGTGTATTTACAAATGTTAGTGCATTGTTTCTAGAAGCTCTTAATCTTTGTTCTACTAATCCTAATTGCTGAGATACATTTTCTCCTTGCCAAATCATATTCTCAAGTATTCTTTGTTTCATAGCATACTCATAATACTCATTACAATATGGATGATCTAGCACAAGTAAGTCACCAAATGCATCTTCCATTGCACCTTGATAACTAATATATACTTTACCAGTAGCAAAATTAGTAAGTAAGTAACCATCTTTTATTTCTGCTGTATCTAGAGATTGTGCTCCTAAACTTGGACAATAACAAACTTTATCGTTTAAACTTGTTATTCTAAGTTGTGACCAATGATTAAATACTCTATATTGTTCTGCACCTATTCTCTGTACAAGTTGATATTCTTTTTTATTATCACATGTTTTAATAACACATACATCTTTACAAGTTGGATCTGTATTACATGGTTCTTGTTGACCAGGTGCTGGTTTATAAGGTACATCATTTGTTGTTTCAACATGAGTACCTGAAGGAAGAGATGCACTTATTTTATAACTACCACATCTAAATGCATAATTTACATATTTAAAATCTACAGGTAATTGGCCTCTTCCATGTTCTATATCTATAATAACTTCTTTAGTTCTATGTATTCTTAATCCAAGATCATAGTTAACTCTTTGAGCTACTTTAATAAGTTGTTGAGGTTCTATTAAACCTTCTAATGCGTATGTAGAAAAGTCAATGGAAACATCTTCCATCAACTGACTAAATGTTCTATAGTTTTGTGATACTCCCATTATTGTCTATTTAAGTTACGTTTATTATCTGAGTCTTCAGAAGGCACTTTAATAGTATTAAGCATTGTATTTACAACCTGCTGTTCTATTTCAGCAAATAATGCTTCAGGTATATATATCTCTTGCTCATACCTTGGTGTACAATCATTTTCTGTATCACAATCCCATTTAGTAATATCTGAGTCAAATACTCCTTCTACTTTTATTGCATCCCATTCTATATTAGGGCAATAAATATATCCATCTAACCACCAAAAATATTTTGTTTTATTATATTTAAAAGTTGTAGTTTTGGTCATTGATGTATATGTCCCTGGTTGTGTTGCTTGTAATTCTTGAGATCCATCTATTGAACTAATAGTACGGATTAAAGGCCCCCAATATCCTTCAAACATTGATGGTAATTTAAGTTTAGTTCTTTTAATAGTACATCCACTTTGTATACCTGCACAATGTGCTTCTACTTTATCTACTTCAATAAGTTCTACGTATGGTAATGTTTTCCAAACAGAGTTAAATTTAAGAAGCTTATTTGCATAATCTTGCCTTCTCATTAAGAATTGAGCATACTTTTCAATCAAGCTGTATATATATCTATCAGTAACAAAGGCATCTTGCACTTCTGCTTTTACCTGTCCCCTGATTCTAGATATTGTTTGTGCTATTGTTGCCATTCTTTTTAATTTTCAAATTCATTATATTTTTTTAATGCTTCTTTGGTTTGTTCAGGGTTCTCATCATAAAGATGTGCAACTCTGTATTTATTTTGCATAACAACATACTTTGTCCAATTTGTAGGATACTGCTTTGCTACAGATCTTTTAAAGTCTCTACTAGCTACAAAATGCCATAACTCTCTATTTTTAAATCTATACTTTGTAGAATAGTTTGTATAAAATATTTTACCTATGTTACCATCTGTTTCCCAGTTTTTGTTTTGTAATACTTTACCATATTGCTTTGATAAAGCATAATTAGTATTAACTGTCTTAGAAGGCTTACAAGTTCCTATGAATAAATAACCTAGTGAGTCAGGTAATTCTACACCATCTCTACTATTAATTACTTCATTCCATAGTTTTACATTGTATAGCTTTATTATCTTTTTTAGTTTAACATTATCTATCTTTGAGTATAAAGGTTTTTTTTCTTTAAACTCTTTAATTGTATCCTCATTCAATAACCCTAATCTCTTTTCTCTATACCTTGGAGCCTTAAGATCAGGTTTTTTAAAATTATTTATCATATGGTTACATTTATAATTTACAAAAAAAACCCCAGTAAATGAAATTTTGCTGAGGTCTTTATAAAGCTTGATAGGTTAATTCACATATATTTCCCATAGTAGGGTGCTGTAACTCTAATTTACCTGATCTTCTATTACCTACATATTTATTGTGATAATGATAATAGTCTGTATTTCCTATACTTGGTAGAGTCTTATGTATAAAACCTGTTGTCTCAGTAGTAGTCATGTATTCTACTTTTCTTTCTGTATGAAAATGCCCTGTAAATAATGTCCTATTTACTGTGTCACCCCATTCTCTAGGATACTCCGTAGCGTATACAAGAGGTGTATTCTTACTTGGTTTGTCACCATGTTCAAAAGCATTAAAGTTATTATGCCATACATGTACTTTTCTTTCTTCATACGTTATATCCCACTCAATGTTTTTACTTTCTATTGATTGTGAGAGAGCATGAACTAAATGAAAGGATGATAATCTATCATGATTACCAGGTACATAAACAACCACAAGATCATTACAAAAGTTCTTAAGATATCCTATTGCCCAATGCATAGCATCAAATGCCTGCATATAAGCCTCTGTAGCAGTCATACAGTTCTCTAATGGTGTTCCACTAGTGGTAGTACCAGTAAAGGTGTCCATGTTGATTAAATCACCTCCTACAACAAAATAGAGCTTTTCTATGTAATGTGATGGAGTAGCTCTATGTATCAAGTTTATAATAGTATCTTCAAAATCTTTATCTATAGTTTGATTACCTTCCTTACCAAAATGTATATCCTGTATAGACATAATACCACACACACCCTCACCATTCTTTAAACTTTTAAGGTTTGGCTTAGGTAACTTGTATGTTTTTGGCTTCCAATTCTTTAAAAGATCTTCTAAATATCTCTCTTCTGAGTTTTTAATTTTTGAAACTAGAGCTGATACCCTCCAGTGATCTCCCATTTGTTTATTCCAATATGATGAAAGTTTCCATATACTTGTATCTATTTTAAGTAAATGGATAATCTCCTGTGGACTTTTTGGTTCAAAGTCAAAGGTTCCTGATAGTTTACCTTCTCCCTTTTCTAAGTCAATAGATTCTACTAGTTGAGCATTATCAGCAGCTTTGCTAAAAAACTTACTTTTCTTCTTCTCAACTTTTCTTTCATTTAATACTTCTTTCTTTAATTTTTTATATTGTGATTCTGAGATATTTAATTTTTCAGCACAATAACTTGGATGTTTTTTCCACTTTAAGGACTCTATTATCCTGTGTTTTAAGTAATTAGACATAATAAATTAGTATTGATTTCTGTAAATGTAGTTATAATATATTGATTTTGTTGGTATTTATATAAAAAAAGAGACTGGGTTACCCCAGTCCCTCCCAACGTTTGCAGTAGAAAACCAACAAACCACCACTTGTTGTTTCTTTTTAGGATGCAGGTGTAGAGAATAATATCTCTATTGGTTTGCAACTAGCTGAGTTACCAGCATCCTGCACTTTGACCTTATAAGCTGTACTAGCTGTAAGGTTAGTGATTTTATAATTTGATATAGTTGTTGCTATAGGTGTACTGTTTTGTAATACCCATCCTCCCGGAGCTATTTGTGTATCTAAGTAAACATTTATACCTGTGCTTGAACTCCAAACACCATTCCATAATACTTCAGCTGAGTCACTAGTAATTGTACCAGCATATACATTATATGGATCATGTTGTAGATCATCAGATGTACAAGCACCTAAGCCATTAGATAATATCATAGCAAACTTCTGAATAATAGAATCTAATCTTTCTCCTGAAGTAATAACTATTTTTTCACCTGCATCACCTATTTGAAAAGATGTACCACAATAGCTAACACATGCAGCACATTGTACATCTTCACATCTCTCACTACCTACACTACAATCAGTATAAGTACATGGGTTTGTTAAAGCTACATCAGCACAACTACATTTTTCTTTTTTACATGCCATCTTTTAATTTTTTATTTTATGAACAACCTGCTACTATTTCTGCACTAATTGTTGACGGATCATTACTTGTATTCCAGTTACCACCAGTTTGAGTAGCTAAATATTGCCATGGGAATACTTGAGTTCCTCCGCTTGGAGTAAAAGGTATAGTAACACCAGCACCTAAAACAAATATTTTAACTCCATCATTAACTGCAGTAACTGCTAGTTGTTGAATAAATGCCCAATCTGTGGCAGTGAATTGATCATCATCTCCACTTGCTTCATTATCAGTTATTGCAATTATATATTTAGCTACATTAGATCTAAATGCACCCAAGGAACCATTTGTCATAACTCTTGATATACCTAAATCTACTGGCTCAGGAAGCCCATCACCAGCACCTATTGGTACACCATTTGGTGCCACACCTGAATTTAATAAGTTAACCTGTGTTGTTGCAGAAGTTCCATTATTATCTGAGAACATTTCCCAACCAGTAATAACTTGTGTATGGTTTATACCATTTGATATTTCTCTTTGTAATGATGGTAGTGCTAAATAATCTGTTGAAGTATTATAAGTTGGAGTATTATTTAAACCAGGATATTCATCAACTGTCATTAGACCAATTCTATAGTTATTAGAACCAGAAGATGTATCAATAGTATTAACTAGTGATGCAAAACCAGTCTTAATAGCATTAATGCTAGTACCCATAGATTGTGTATAATCAACAACAAATGCTACATCCATACCATTTGAACATGGTGCTGCAGCAGAGTCAGTTGTAAATGTTGTTTGTGTTCCAGTACATACTTGTGTTGCACCACCAAATGTTACAGTTACTCTTACTGTATATGCTGTTCCTGAATTTAATCCTGTAAATGCATGAGTTACAGAAGATCCTGGATTATTTGCTGTATGAGTAGCAACTACTGTACCTGATCCATCTAATACTTCTATTAAATAAACTGCTGTTGTTCCTAATACGTTAGGGAATGTTATTGTCACACCTTCTGAAGTTATTGCACTAGTTACTGGAGTTACACAAGGTACTATACCACTTATAGTATTACTTTGTGTTGAAGCACATGTGTCTATACCATCTGTTACACTAAATGCTACTTGAACTGCTATATCTTGTTGAGTATTTAAAGTTCCTGTACTTATAGTAACACCAGAAGGGCTATTCTGCAAGTTTGATACACTTACTATTTGTGTTAAAGAAGCACCAAGAGCATCAGTTAATGTAACAATGCTATATCCTGATGTATCATTAAAGCTTGCAGGAATTGTAGATCCTTGGAAATTGAATATAATACTATCTACTATTCCGGTACTTGTAGTTCCAACAGCTGTTGTATATGCAAATGTAATAGCATCACATCCACCTGGACAACAGTTAGTTTGAATACTTGCAACAGCGTTATACAAATCATCTATAACAATCCAAGCATTTTGCACTGATTGTGCTAAAGTACTTGGTGAGTTATTCCACCCTGTAATACTTCCATAAGAAGTGCTTGAGTTAGTTAAGCTGTTATAAGAACCAGTAATAGCTGTTTGTGCAATAGCACTGCTAATTGCAGAAGGTAATCCAACTGCTGTTTGTAAAGCACAAAAAGCACTTTCAAGTGCTAATACAACTACTGATACATTTGTTAATTGTCCTACATTACTCACACACGTTGGTACAATCTGTACTTCCGTTACAGCACCTGAACATGGCAATACACATGCTTCTAGAACTGATATTCTAGTATCAATACTAGTTAAAGTAGAATTGATTGTATTTATACTAGCTAAGTTAGTACATACTTGATTTGCTATAAGAGTTGCAAATTCATCTAAACGTAATTCAGTTACAGGATTACCACTTGCATCATTATACTGCAAACAAGCAGGTAATGCCATCATTGGTAAGGCAGAGCTGCCTCCACCAGGGTTGGCGGGTACTGAAGAACTGTTAGCACAAATTTGTGTTACCATAGCCTGTAATACAGGGACTAAGGTTGTAGGAGTTATTCCTGGAATATTTAAACAGGTTAAATCTAGACCTGTTAAACTTGGATTAGCTGTTACACCATCTGTAATAATCTGGCATACTTTATCACCAATCTTTTTTGTTACTTCACTGATTGTATCACCAGTACAAAGATCTATACATGAAATATCTGGGCCTTGCCATATAACGCAATTAGATGAAATATTGTCACATCCATTTGTAGTGCCGCTTGAATTAGTTGGGATCATAAATATTTTTTTTTACTATAATGTACTGCTGACTTATGAACTATACAATTATAATATACAAAATTTTTTAAAACCAAACAAGAAAGTCTGGTTCTAAAAAATCTTGAAAAATATTTATAATAAGTATCTTACTTAGCTTCTTCTTCTTTTGGTTCTGCTATTTCACCATTATCAAGGTTTACATTAACACGCCCATATTTTTCTTCCAGCTCTTTTACTTTTGTTTCCCATAAACCTTTAGCTGATGCATGCTTTGATAGAAGATTTACTCTAGTAAGTTCATGAGCTCCTAAATCAAATATTGCTTGATTTAAATTACCTTGTGCCTCACGTACTTCTTTAAGTTCTTTAGCAGTCAATTTTTTTGCTTTTGCTTTTCTTGCCATTTTGTTGATTTTAAATTGTTACAAATATATAAATTATTTCCAAGATATTTCCGTCACAACTTTTGGTGTTTTAGAAAATAACCCTTCTTGTACTATTTCCTTCAAAGATAATAAATACTTTTCAGATATTTTAGATTTTAAATAGTTAATTACTTCTTTCTTTTCTAGTTCTTTATAGTCACTAGTACTTATTTTATCTTTAGGATCAAAAACTACAGCCAATGCACCTTGTGCAATAGCTGTCTTTTTTTTCTTGTATTTACCTACTGATCCATGTAATTCATATATAATTTCTTCTATGGAGTCATCTTGTCTTGTTATCAAGGATACAATTTCCCAGCTATACACAATATCTTTTATAGTGGGTTTAGTAGATTTTTTAACAACTTTCTTGGTTGTTTTTTTAGCCAGTGGTTTTTTTACCAGCTTCTTTTTGGTTTTTTTTACAGCCATTATATATAGAGTTTTCCCAAATATAATAAATTTATTTATTCAGAATAAGTAAATTTAAGAGTTTCTTCTTCATCTAAAGCTAGTTGCTCAACATTTGTAATACATACAGCCTCTAAAGGATCTGACTGAGGTTTTGCCCACTCTAATACTTTAGCTTCAAACTCTGCTGAATCTTCAAACTCTGTAAAGTTATCTACGTCTTCTGGTAGTAAGCCTATATATTGAACACCAGGTTCTGTATGTGAATATGTGCCGTCTGTTGCAGTAACGTCAAAGTAAATTTGTTCAATAACATGATCTTTACCTAACCATGTTTTTTTACCTTTCATTGCTGTTATTTTTACTGATGTTGTTATTGCCATAATTTATTATTTTAAGTTAAAGTTTGATCCACATTAGTTCTCCAAACGTTTTGATTTACTACTGTATATTCTACTGTAATATACCAAGTAGGTTGAGGACTAGAATTAATAGCTGAAGGTAACATTAATTTTACAGGAGCATTTACTGTACCCCTTTCTTCACTTGCTGCATTACTAAATCCAAATAAGTTATTATAAGCAGAATAATACCATGCACCATTACCACCTATAATAACAGATCTTGCTACACCTCCCAAAATTGTATACGCACCAGTGTTCATTTGTTGAATAAATTCTACAGCATATGTACTACTTGACCATCCTGAACCTATAGTACTTCCAGCTTTATGTACAAATATATCTTTAACTATTAATAGTTTGCCAGAACCTGGAGATGGTGTTACATTAACAGCATTAGCAAAACCAGAACCAGAAGGCCAACCACCTTGTTCAATCTTAGTAGTGTATCTATACGTTGCCATTAAGACTTTACCACCTGTTCCAAAGCCTGCTGTACCTCTTACTAAAGCTGTATTTGCACTACCTGATAACCAAGTATCTTTATTAGTAGGTGTATAAGCACCCATCTTAACATATCTAGGTCCAGATCCTCCTTCTACAAAAAAGTTTTGTTCTGTTGTATTACCTACGTTTAATTCATTTCTTGCTCTAAATGTTCCATTAACATCAAATGCAGATCCTGGAGTTGTAGTTCTAAATCCTGCTTTTTTATTTACTAAATCTAAATACCAAGTAGGATTAGCTGGATCAGCACCAAAAGTCATGATACCTGCCCCAGTTATTTTTGTTCTTAAACTATTGTTTGTTTTAGTTAGTAATGAAGCGTTATCTTGAGTATTAATTGAAAAATCTCCAGTACCTCTGTGCGTAATATCTGATGAAGTATTTGCACCAGTATTACCCCTAATCATTCTTAATCCATAATCAGTGTAAGTAGTATCACCAACAAGGTCAATATAAGCATAACCATTTCCTGATCTATTAGAACCTATCTCAATATTATATTCTGAATCTGAAGATCCTCCTATTCTTAGAGTACTACCATCCCATAAGAATTCAGAACTAGAAGTTATACTTGAACCTCCATTCCAATAAGCTACTCTACCTGATGCACCACTTCCAGTAATTGAGCCGTTTCCAGTACCTGCACCTATTAGTTCTCTAACTTCTGAAGCTGAAATACCACTATTTAAAGAAGGTGTTGATCCATTAGATAGTATAGCTGGAACACCTGTGTCTGGTGATGAGTTTGTAATTGTAACTGCACCAGTTGATGAGCTTAAACTTATTCCAGTACTAGCAGTAAGAGAAGTTACACCTGTATTAGTAATTGTAATTGTACCTCCACTTGAGGTTGATGTCATTTCTGACTGTATTCCTGTCCCTTGTGCTATTGTAACAGTCTCACCGTTTGTTACACTTGTTGATTCAGCACCATTACCTTCTTTGATAATCCATGATGACATTGATCCACTTCCGGTACCAGCACCAATTAAACTTCTCACCTCTGCTGCTGTAATACCTGAGTTTAGTGAAGGTGTAGAACCGTTGGATAAAATAGCTGGTGTACCAGTATCATTTACAACACCTAAGTTTGTTCTTGCACCAGCTGCAGTTGAAGATCCAGTACCACCATTAGCTACTGATAAATCAGCCCCACTCCAGTCATCATTGCTAATAGCTAATGTACCTCCTAATGTCAAGTTTCCAGAGGATGTTACTGTACCAGTTAATGTAAGTCCATTTACACTTCCAGTTCCACCAACAGATGTTACAGTACCACTTCCTGTACCAGCTCCAATATCACTACGCACTTGAGCTGCAGTTCTTGTTTTAACTATTCCACTATCACTTGTTAAAAATACTGATGCTGCAGAACTCAAAGCATTTAAAGTAGTAAGCTTTGTACCATTTGAACTGATTTGAACTCTTTCACCACCTCCAGTTGCAAATTCTATTTTATCAGCAGCAGAACTATACATACCTGTATTAGTATCTCCAGCTCCAGTTCCACTTCTTTGTCCAAAGTTAATACCTGGTTTAGCTTTTGTACCTGGTGTAATTTGTAAATTAGAACTATTTGAAGTACCAGAACCTTCAAATTCAAATATAGTTACCCCACCATCATTTTGTATTTGGAAAGGATAACTTGCTGTATCCTGTAAAAAAGTACCAGAAGCTGATTCAAAAAATCTTCCATTAGTTATAGAAGTTGAACCATTAAATTTTACACTTCTACCTGATGTGCCTGAGCCAGTAATTGTTCCACTGCCTGTTCCTGCACCAATTAATGATCTAACTTCAGCTGCAGTTATTCCGCTATTCAAACTTGGTGTAGAGCCATTAGATAAAATGGCTGGTGTTCCCGTGTCAGGAGCACTGTTAGTTACTGTAATATTACCTGAACTTGTAATAGGTGAACCAGACACAGATATACCTGTGCCAGCTGCAATACCTACACTTGTTACTGTACCAGAACCAGTTCCTGCTCCAATGTCACTTCTAAGCTGAGCTCCAGTTCTGTACTTTACTACACCGCTATCACTGACTAAAAACTTGTCAGTATCAGAACTAGCATTAGCTATACTACTAATAGTTGCTGATCCTGTTACAGAAACACCTGATGATGTTGTTTCAAACTTTTTACTATTGTTATGTCTTAGATCAACACCAGTATCTCCATTAATATCAATATTACTATTTGAATCTATATATATAGGGTGATTACCTTTAATATATGATACATCTGGTTCATGATAAATTTCAAGATCTAAAGAGTTAGCATTTACGGAGTTACCAAAAACTAAACGTGAATAATCAGGAAATCTAGTATATACATCTGGATTACCTGTTTGAGCCATACTACTATCTAATAGAAAATAAGTTCCACTAGTATTATCACCATCATCAATATCTGCTTGAAATAATATGTCTGCACTAGCTCCAACTGCTTTTATAACTAAATCTCTGTTTGTGCCTTGAGTAGTAATTTCATTATCATCAAACTTAACCGGTATAGTATGTGGAAGAGTAATTCCAGTACCAGTAGATAACATAGTACCACCACTAAGCTGTAGATATCTTCCATCTAAATCAACAGTGAGAGAACTTAAACCACTTCTACCTAATGTTAAAATACCATTACTTGTGTTGAATGAAAGACTACTTGGATAATTATTGGTATTAATCATGCTTGCAAGCTGTTCAATCTCCAACTCTTGATTTACATTATTTACATCATCATTATTATGAATGATCATACTAATAGAGGCAGTATCTGCACCAGATGCAGTACCTGTATAGCTAGGTAAACTTTGTGGGTCTAATCCTAAAGTAGCCGTACCACTTGCATATGAAAGACGTAAACCATCATAAGCTCCTGCTCCATTAATATTAACATTACCAGCACCTATTGCAGATACAGTTGCAGTAGTAATACTTATTGTTCCTGATCCTGTAATTGTTCCACCTTGTATTGGTGAAGTTGTTGCAATAGAAGTTACACTACCTGAACCAGCTCCTATATCTGACTTAACTTGTGATTTTGATCTATATTTAAGAGCTGAACCATCCCATACAACAATACCGGTATATGTAGCATCATCATTAGATATAGAGGATACTGAGAGTGTACCTGTAACTTCAGAATTATTTAAGAATTTTATTGCCATACCGGTATATTTTTTATCAAAAGTACAAAATATAAATGTATTTTGAAAGGATAGCTATTGTAACTATCCTTTCTAATACTTTATATTATCTTACCTTACTAACTAAAACTCTTAATGAATTTGCCGTTTGTGTTTGGGCAGTAGAAAGAGTTAAGCTATATGGAGATGATGTGTCTCTAATTACATCTACATATACAGTAGCACCACTTGATACTTCATATACTTGTACTATAACATCTGCAGTACCTAGGCCATGAGCAACTGACCAGCTTGTTGAGTTACTTGCTGGGTATGTTCCTGCAAAACCTTGTGCATCTAAGTGTGCTTTCAATGTAGCAGGAGTAACCATTAAGTATGCTCCTGAACTACCAGCATCAACTTCTGCTTGAGTTGCTGTCTCAGCTACACCACGTGCCCCTGTTGATGCATCAGGTAATGTTCTTGTAGAGTGTGATTGAATAACACCATCAGTCATATTTAACTGATCAATTACAACAACACCTGAAGTATCAATATCTGAGTCAGTACCAATTATCTTATTAAATGTACTTGCTAACTGAGCATCACTAATACCACCTGCTTTGATTGTAATAAATCCATTTGCTGTTCCTGCAAAAGAAGCACTACTAAATCCGGCAACACCTTTTTCTGTTCCGCCATCTGTTGAACCAACACCAGCAATGTTTTGATCTTGTATAACAATACTATAAGCTGTTGCAGCAGGATTAGAACTTGCACTAATATCTGCATTAGCATAAATCATATCTCCTACCTCAACTGCAACACTACTACCATTAAAAGCTATAGTGCCATCTGTAGTAACAACAAAGAAGTCACCTGTAGTAAGTGCAGTGTTACTTGAACCAGCTATTGCAGGAGAGTTTGTACTTGCGTTATATCCACCTTGGAATACACCAACACCAGCTACAAGTGATTGAACTTGTCCTAAGTTAACACCATCAGATGATGCTGTACCATTTGCAACTTGAGTAAGTTTTTGAGAACCTATACTTAAAGAAGCACTAGGTGCTCCAAGTACGTTTAATGGAATATCCTGCAAAGGTGCTTTTCTTACTGCACCACTTGCACTATCATCTGCAAGTATAATTTCATCATCTACTTCTGCACTACCAGACATAGCGGTTGCATCATTAATAATACCAGTAGCTGAATAATCAACTGCAATTGTTGGATTGACTGTGGTAGATCCTGAAGAAATTTTTATACCAGCTCCAGCGGATACACTTGTTACTGTACCTACTGTTAAGGTTCCTAAACTACCATTACCTAATACAACTTGTGAAGTTGTTCCAGCACCTGTTACTGCAATTGTCCCAGAACTTGTTACTGGTGAACTAGAAACACTAAATGCTGAAGGCATAGATAATCCTACACTTGTTACTGTTCCTGAAGTATTTGTAAATGGTAAATTAGATATTAAGAATTTTTTTGTTGTGTTATCTGTTGAATCTACACCAGCTATAAAATCTGCTGATACAGGAGTAACTGCAGTTAACTCATTAAGATCTAAACTATAGGTTAATGTATTTGGAGATCCACTAGCTGCAACAGCATCTAATCCTGCATTACCTCTAAAGTTTACTGTCTCACCATCACCAACATCAACAGCTGTTCCACCATCTCCCATTAGTTTCCAGTCTGTATATGCTCCAGCAGGAGTTGCCCACTGATTATCACCTCTAAGGAAGGTAGTAATACCTGGTGTACCACCTGCAGAAAGATCTGCTGAAATTGTACCTGTAGTAGTAATAGTACCTCCTGATACATCTACAAACGTACCATTAGAAGTAGCTACAGACGTAACTGTACCATCTGCTCCAAATCCAGGCATTGCTGAGATAAGAGCTTTTTTAATTGTGTCATCAGTTGCATCAGAGAACCATAGTGTGTCAGCACCTACAGGGCTAGCAGCAGTTGCAGCTAAAATTGCGTTGTCTGTACCAGCATAATCAATGTTTACTGTAGGAGTAACTGTTGAAGATCCAGTTATTGTAATACCTGTTCCGCCTGATACAGAAGTAACTGTACCAGTATTAGATGTTGCACTAGTGCTTATTGTTAATTTAGCACTATTAGTTCTTGCAACGCTAATTAAACCACTTCCTGCAATTTCTACATCATCAGTAGTACTATCCGATCCTGTTAATCTTATTTTAGTAGTACCAGCAGCAACATCTAAATCA
>WLWF01001850.1_pt1 | contig 16320 bp, 22 predicted proteins | sample 6718331 | NCBI WGS metagenome assembly WLWF01 (sample SAMN12718692, study PRJNA515312) | sponge metagenome | isolation source: marine sponge | host: Mycale hentscheli | place: New Zealand: South Island, Marlborough, Capsize Point | collected 2003-05-01
TCTTATACAAGATGTGTGAATCAGAATGGCATAGAGTAAATCAAGGAAAGATGTATGAGTTTAATGATGAACTAACATCTATGAAGGTTGGTGAAAGGTCAGCTTATTACGCACTTACATATGGTGTGGAGTTGAGTGAGAATGAATATCAAGCAGTTATAAACTATGATAAGTCAGATGAGGACAAACAATCAAAATGGCATTCTTGTACTTTATCAACTATAATCAAACAAGCTAATGAATTAGCAATAATAGAAGAGAAAAAATTAAATGATGGATACTAAAGAATTACTATCAATGATTGAATCATTCCAAAACCTTTCAAAAGAAATGGATGGAGATGAAGATTTAGAATTAAACCAATATGTGAATCAAATTAAAAATTTGTATGGAGAGAATGATGAATCAATACAAACAGGAATGTTAAATAAAACAACAACTAAGTTTATCAATAACTCTAATAACGAAGACCCTACCTATGCAAAAGAAGGTGATAGTGGATTTGATTTAAGAGCATTTATTGATGAACCTATAACATTAAAACCATTAGATAGGAAACTTATTCCAACAGGACTAAAGTTTGAGTTATCTCCAAATACTGAATTACAAGTTAGACCTAGAAGTGGTATGGCACTTAAACATGGTATCTCTGTATTAAACACACCAGGAACTGTAGATGAGGGATATAGAGGTGATGTAGGAATTATTGCAGTAAATCTTAGTAATGAAGACTATACAATACAACCAGGTGAAAGAATTGCACAAGCAGTCATTATGAATGTTGTTGGTCATAGATTATCTAACTTAGAAAAAGTAGAAAATCTAACAGAAACAGAAAGAGGTGACACAGGATACGGATCAAGTGGGAAAAATTAAAAACCTATTAAATAAATTAAAATGAGATATCAATCAGAATTAGATAGGATAAATAAATCAAATGAAAACAATAAGTCTGAAAAGGATATTGTTGAGGGTTATCTAAAAAAACTTAAAGTAGAACTTGCTATGTCTAACTATAATGATGGTTGGTATGTTAAGTGGGTTGAAGATAAAATTAAAGAAATAGAAAGTAGAAATGATTAGTGTAATATATTGTACCAGAGAAGAAAATCCTGAACATAAAGAACATATTATAAAAACTTCAGGTAATTCTAAAAAAATAGAGGTTATTGAAATTATCAACAAAGGTGAATCATTAACTAAAGCTTATAATAGAGGATTAAAAATGGCAACAAATGATATTGTTGTCTTTTGTCATGATGACATAATTTTTGAGAAGAATGGTTGGGCAACTAAATTAGTAAATCATTTTCAAAAGAGCGATTACGGAATTATAGGTATTGCCGGAACAACAGATTTAGATGAAAATGGTAAATGGTGGAATGATAGATCTAAAATGATAGGTGCTGTTAAACATAGTCAAAATGGTAAGACTTGGGAAAACAAATATTCAGGTGTATTTCCTAAACAAATCATTGAAAGTCTTATTGTTGATGGTTTATTCTTTGCAATCCATAAAGATAGAATTAAAGAAGAGTTTGATGAATCTGTAGAAGGGTTTCATTTTTATGAAATAGACTTTTGTTTTAGAAATCACCTAAAAGATGTTAAGATAGGAATTACCTTTGATGTAAAGGTAATTCATAAATCTGTGGGTGAGACTAATGAACAATGGGAAGAGAATAGAAAATTATTTATAGAAAAATATAAAGATAACCTACCACTAAAATTAGAAGTTAACCCAACTATTACAGATAAATTGTCTAAAATAAAAACAGAACCAAAAGTAAAGATATTAATACATTCTAATGGTAATAAAGAAAAAGTAATTAAAATATGTAACACCATTAAAGAAATGGGTTATAGTAATTATGAAATTAAAATTGTTTTAAGTGTAGAGTCAGAAAATACTTTAGAGGATTTAGAATTGGATAAAGTTGAGGTGATTGAAGGGATGTATCCTTCACTACATAAAAACATATCCATACTTAAATGGGATGATGAAATTATAAGTGAAGATGATGAGATTTATTTATTTTTAAGTGATGACATTGAAGTTAAAACAAATCTACTTAATAGATTCATTTCTATATATCTTAAAAACAAAAATTCCTTTGGCGCAATATTCCCTAGAATCATAAATAAAAATAACACCATAGTATCTACAGGTATTGACATTATGTCCGTCATACAAGGAAATAAAGATAATATCCAATGTAACTTAAAAGGTGTAAACTCTTATTATAACTATGGTGAAGGGTTTCATAAAGAAAAACTAGGTAATATAGGGTTTTGTTTAATGACAACAAGAAAAAATTTAGAGAACTATGATTGGTTTAGACTGGATTATGATAATCTATTTTATCATTCAGATTACGCAGCAAAATGTACAATTAATAAAAAAGATGTTTTTGTGGATAATGATAGTGTTATCCAACTAGGGTATAACTTATTTGAGAATGAGAAAATACAAACTGAACTAAATAAGGATTTGAATCTTTTAATACATAATCTTAGAAATGATGATAAAACTAAAACACTAATAAAAGAGATAAACTTAAATAAACAAACAGTATGATAAAAATATTAACAGGATATAGTGATAAAGGAGGATCAACCATAGCGTTATCTAATTTAACAAACTCGTTAAACGATGCTGGTTATGAAACCATAATGTATGGTCCACATGATTACCATAAATTAAAATGTAAAGAAGGTAAATCAGGAACTTTAACACAGGAAGTTTTTAACAACATAAATGATGATGATATAGTAATTATACATTTTTTACGTTTACCCTTTAGACCAAAGGGTAAAAAGGTTATACTACACTGTCATGAAAAATGGTGGTATGAGGTTGCAGATACTCCACAATTTTGGGATGTAGCAGTTTTCCAAAATGAAGAACATAGAAATTATCATAATAGGTATGTTGGAAAGTCAACATGGATTGCAAATATTAAAGAACCATTAGAAAAAAAAGATAAGACTCACTTAGATAAAGTGGCTGGTATAATTGGTAGTATTGAGGATAGGAAACAAACACACATATCTATCCAAAGAGCACTTAAAGATAAATGTGAAAAAATATATATCTTTGGTAAAGTAGGTGAACAAAATTATTATAATACTTTTGTTAAACCTTTATTAAATCCGAGAATAGTTGAATATGGGTTTACTGAAGAAAAACAACAAATGTATGATATGGTTGGTAGGGTTTATCATTCATCTAAGGCAGAAACTGCCACTTTAGTTAAAGATGAGTGTTATACTACCGGAACTAAGTTTATTGGTAATGAGAATACACAAAACGAAGTGTCAACATTAACCAACGAAGAAATAATAGAAAAATGGAAAAAAGTATTAAAAATATGAAAATACACGCACACATACTATCATGGAATGAATCAAAGATTCTTCCGTACACTTTAGATCATTATTCGCAATTTTGCGAAAAGATATATGTCTATGATAATATGTCAGATGACGGTTCTGACGAAATATATACCAAATATGATAAGGTAGTTGTAAAGAAGTGGGATAATAACGGAGAAATAAATGAACTGAAATACTTAGATATTAAAAACAACGCATATAAGGTTGAGAGTCGTGATTGTGATTGGGTAATTGTTTGTGATTGTGATGAATTTCTTTACCATCCACACTTAGATAAGGTTTTAAAATCTTATAAAGAACAAGGTATTGATGTACCTAAGATTGATGGTCATGATATGTATTCTGATGATTTTCCAGAATATGATGGTAAACTTTTAACTGATAAGGTTAAGATAGGGTCTCAGACATATGATGTGATGTGTAAGAATATCATTTTTAACCCAAAAATAGAAGTATCATTCGGAATTGGGGCACATTCATTTCAAGCACCTAACGCTAAGTTTGGTGATAAGGATGATTTAAAGTTATTACACTATAAGTTTCTTGGGAAGGAATATGTCTTATGGAGATATGAGATGTTAGCTAAGAGACTTTCAGAATTCAATAAGAAATATGGTTTCGGTGGACACTACACAAGACCACCAATGGATTACATGGATAAGATGAAAAAAGAACAATATAAAGTAATATAATGGCAAATATATTAATATCAGATTTTAGTTTTGGACAATTATCGTCTAATGGGTCTGCAGTTGGTGAAAAAACCTTAATTGATGAGTTTAACTTAGGTTTTATTAAATCAAATGAGGTAAAAGGTTTTAACAAAGATGATTTTTATATCATATCTAATATATCTTTGATGGATGCTAAATTAGTGTCACAAATAAAAAATTATAATTATATTATTTTTGAATGTGATTATAAAATTGTAAATCATAGACATCCTTGGAGGTATCCAAATGACTTAATACCATCAGCACATAGACAAAACTATGACTTATATAAAAATGCTAAAGCAGTGTTTGTTAAAAGTCAGGATCACCTTAATGTTTATAAAAAAAATGGGGTAGAATCTAATTTTATTAATATGAGAACCAATATATGGTCAGAAGATGATTTACAATTAATGGAAAAATTATTAGATGAAACCCCATTTAAAAATGGATTACATTGTGTATATAATTCTAATAATTGGATAAAAAATACAGAGTCAACTATTAAGTATTGTCAAGATAATAAGTTACCTTATGGATTAATAGGGGATTCTCCCAGTAGAGAAGAGTTTTTAAGAAGTATGTCAAAATATTCTAAATTTGTATTTTTTCCTGTGGCTAGAGAAACATATTGTAGGGTTGTTGTTGAGGCTAAATGTTTAGGTTTAGATGTATACACCACTTATGTTGGACCTAGTAGTGTTAATAGGGATGAAAATAATTATGGTGTTACTTTAGAGGATTATTTTCATTTAAAAGGAAAAGACATGATAAATTATTTAAGAATGGGCAATAAAATTAATATTAAGAAAATGAAAAAATTTATCCCTAATGATTAAAGTTGGTATAATAGGTATGGGTTATTGGGGTAATGTTCTATATAATAGTTTGTATAACAATGAAAATTACCAAATAACAAAAGTATGTGGAAGGGAAAATAACAACTATGGGGATATTTTTACTAATAATCATATGGATGTAATGGAATCAGATGTTGATATGGTTATAATATCAACACAAACTAAATACCATTATGACAATATAATATTATCTTTAGAACACGGAAAAGATGTTATAGTTGAAAAACCAATATGTTTAACTAAAACAGAAGCAGAAAAAGTGATTAAGTTATCAAACGAAAATGGTTTAAAATTATTTGTTGATCACATATATAGTACTAACCCATTTATTTTAAAAATTAAAGAAGTCATCAATAATGATGGTAGTAAATTATTAAACTACAAAAGTTTTAGGTATAATGAAAATTGTAACCTATATGATACATCCATTATTGAAAATTTAATGTATCATGATTTTTATATTTTAAATTATATTTTTAAAAACTTTGATTTCTATAACCTAAAACCCAAAATTAACTATAGATCATTTGAGTATTGTGATTTACAAATGGGTAACATTAGGTTTGTTTCATCATATAATGATAAAAAAACTAGAATTATAGATATAGAAACCGAAAATAATAAAATATACTGGGATGAATTAGATGGCACTTTAATTGTTAATAATGAACAAATTAAAGTAAACACATTAATAGACAATATTAACCATAAGTTTAATGATATTTATACTCATATAAAAAATGGTACAGATGATAATAGTAAAATCATATCATTAAATATATTAAAATTTATTGAAAAGTATGAATTATGATTATGTTATAATAGGAGGTGGTATATATGGTTTGTATTTATCAAAAGAACTATCTAAAACCAAAAAAGTGTTATTAATCGAAATAGATAATACTTTATTCGGTAGAGCTAGTTATGTAAATCAAGCTAGATTACATAATGGGTACCATTACCCTAGAAGTATTGAAACTGCATCTATTGCTGCTAATTATTATGATAAATTTATTAATGATTTTGGTGATTCTATTAATGATAAATTTGATCATATATACGCTATATCTAAAAAGGGAAGTAAAATAGACTCTGATCAGTTTGAAAAGTTTTGTACTGAGGTTGGGATACCTTTTAAAGAAATAGGCAAAGACATATTATTTAAAACTAATAGTGTGGAAAACGCATACTCAGTTAATGAATGTAGTTTTGATTGTAATATTGTGAAACATAAACTAATAGAAGACAATAAATCAGACATAAAATTGAATACAAAAATTATGAGTGTACAAACAAAAAAAGACACTTATATTTTAACCCTAAGTGATGGATCAATTATTGAATGTAATGGAGTATTCAACACTACATATGCTAGTACTAACCAAATAATAAAACTTTTTGAAGAGGAACTATTTGAGGCTAAATATCAAATTTGTGAAATGGTATTATGTGAAAACCCAAAAAGATTAAATGGGGTGGGAGTAACAGTAATGGATGGTTTTTTCTTTTCGCTTATGCCATTCGGTAAACAAAATATATATTCATTATCATCAGTACAATATACACCACATCATTCTGTATATAATAATTTACCAAAATTATCTTGTCAAAAAAATAACGTGATATGTAATGAGAATCAATTAAGTAATTGTAATGTATGTCCAAACAAACCTAAAACAAATCTATCTGAAATGACGAATGTGGTTAGTAATTTTATAGATAATGTTGACATTAATTATATTAATTCTATATTTGCGTTAAAAGTGTTAAACCCTAATGCCGATAAAGACGATAATAGGTTAGTGTATAGTAAATATAGTAATAAAAAAAACCCATTTTTGATTAGTGTTTTTTCTGGTAAGATAAGTAGCATATATGAATTAGATGGTTTAATAGAAAAATATAGATAATTATGGTATCAGTAATCTTAAATGTACATAAGAGACCTTACTCAATTGAGTCTCAAATAAAAAAATATTTACCACAATGAATATATTATTAGCTGGTCCATATGTAGGTGAGTTTGGTTGGGAGCTATTTTGCTGGCAAGCTTATGTTAGGAAACAATCTAAAAAATTTGATAAAACAATAGTTGTGGGGAGACCTACTAATGAAGCACTATATTCTGACTTTTGTGATGAATACATAAAATTTGACCCTGAAAGTTTTAAAACAAATGCTTATATGTGTTATGAGGCAAAAAGTGCAAACCACATAATCAATAAAATACCACATACTCATTATTTAAGTGGTAATTTTAATATTGGTATGCATTATCACGGTTATTTAATAGATAGTAAGGGTTGGTTTAAAAATGAGCAAATTTTTCATAAATATAATTTTAACACTTCAAGTAAAAAATATGATATAATATTTCACTGTAGGAATAAATCAACAGGAGATGAAAGAAACTGGAGTATAGATAAGTGGATTGAATTAAAAAAATTATTAAGTGATAAATTAAAAATAGCTTGTATAGGTAATGTTGAGGCATTTTATATTGATGGTACGGATGATTTACGGAATATTGATTTAAAAGAATTAATTAGTATTATGAATAATAGTAAAATAATTGTTGGACCTAGTAGTGGTCCAATGCATTTAGCTACATTATCAGGACTTAAACACTTAGTATGGACTACAGATTTTAATATATCAAGATACACTAAAGATTGGAATCCATTTAATACTGATACCACTCTTTATACTGAAGAGGGTTGGAACCCTTCTCCAATAAAAATAAAAGAATTAATAGAAAAAGAAATATGATTGCATTATTAACAGGATATAGAGGATTTATAGGACAAAATCTTAAAAAAGAATTAGAAAATAATGGATATAAAGTTTATGGTTTAGAAAAAGAAGACATTAAAGATTATTTAAGTGAAAAATACGACACATTAAAATCTATGATAAAAGAATGTGATATTATTTTTCATGTGGGTGCTATATCTGACACTTCTTTGCAAGACTATCATGAAATGTTATTTTATAATTACCATTTTACTAAAGTATTAGTGGATTTATCTAAAGAACATAATAAAAAGATAATATATTCAAGTTCTGCATCTGTTTATGGTGATGGAAAACCTACTGACATCCCTAATAATATATATGCTTGGTCTAAACTAATGGGTGAGGAATATGGTAGGTTATCATACCCTAAAGGATTTACTGCACTAAGATACTTTAATGTATATGGCCCACATGAAGAGCATAAAGGTAAAATGTCATCTATAGGTTATCAAGCATGGAAAAGAAAAGATGATATACCATTTAATTTATTCCCTAAAAACCCTACAAGAGATTTTGTTTATGTTAAAGATGTTGTTTCTGCAAATATAAAGTCTGGCGATTGTGAATGTGGTGTTTATGATGTAGGTTATGGTGAATCTAGATCATTTGAAGATTTTGTTTACAATATGGGTGGTATAGAATATACTTATGTAAATGAAAATAAGATACCTTATTGGTATCAATTTTTTACAAAGGCAGACATAACAATGAGATTACCTAACTGGGAACCTAAATATAATTTAGAGAAAGGGTGTAAAGACTACTTAAACTACTTAAATGGAAAGTAAAAAGATATTACTTATAGGGGAGACTTGTAGAGATGTATTTATATATGGTAATTGTGAAAGATTGAATCCTGAATCACCAACACCTATTATAATACCAAAAGAAACAAAAGAGAATTTTGGTATGGCAGGTAATGTAGAATCAAATATTAAACATTTAGGGTTAAACTGTGATTTTATAACTAATGATGAGGTTATTAATAAAACTAGATATGTAGAGACATCATCTAATTATATATTATTAAGGGTAGATAAAGAACCAAAGATAACACCAATAAATAAAGATATAATTACCACTGATAAAATTAATGAATACTCTGCAATTGTAATTAGTGATTATAATAAAGGTTTAATTACTGAGGAATTTCTAAGTAAAATTTTTATGTTTAGTAAGTCTATAGGTATACCAACTTTTATGGATACAAAAAAAGTTATTGGTGATTGGGCAAATGATTGTGATTTTATAAAAATAAATAATAAAGAATTTAATAACCCATTACATTATAATTTTCTATCTACCTCATTTTTTAGTAAAAAACTAATAGTTACTTTAGGAGATAAAGGTTGCCTATATAATAAAAAAATATACCCCACAAAATCTGTAGATGTTAGAGATGTTGTAGGTGCGGGAGATACTTTCTTATCTGGTTTAGTATGTGGGTTTTTATTAAATAATGACATTATTTCCGCAATTAAAACCGCAAATATATTATCTAGTGATGTGGTATCAAAAAGGGGTGTAGCATTACCTAACAAAAAATTATTATAAATAAAAAAAATTAAAACTTTAATAAGATGAAAGTTCTATTATTGGGGGTATTCAAAAAAGGGTCAACAAATATCACACACGAAAAGGGGTTTAAATCTGCTGGATGTGATGTTATTAGATATGATTATAGAAATAAATTAATACAACATAAAACACCAACAAAAAGAGATGATGATATTATAAGAGTATGTAAGGATGAAAATCCGGATATAGTTTTTTTCTCAAAATGTAATGGTGTAAATTATAGGGTTATTGATGAGTGTAATAAACAATCTAAAACTATTTTATGGTATATGGATGGGACAGCACCATACTGTTTTAATGAAGAACTATTTCAGAAGATAAGTAGAGTACACGGGTTTGCTTGTGGTATTGAGGGAGGTATAGAAAAAGGATTGTCACTTAATAAAAACACTAAGTATATATTTCAACCAGCAGACAATATTATTAATACACCTTTAGATATAGAAAGAGATATTGATGTTTCTTTTATTGGTGACATGACTCAAACTAAATCACATATAGAAAGGAAAAGGTATTTGGATTATGTTAATTTTAACCATTATACTAATGTATTTGATGAAGATCATAATGAAATTGTCAATAGGAGTAAGATTAATTTAAATTTTGCACCACTTAATGGTGCTGGTACATCTGTTAGAACATATAAGTTATTATTATCAGGTGCATTTATATTATCAACTAAATGGCATAACATGGAAAAAACATTTACTATTGGTGAAAATATTGATATCTTTAATACACCAGAAGAACTTAAAGAAAAAATTAATTTCTACTTAAAAAACCCCCATAAAATGGAGGAAATAAGAAAAAATAACATTAAATTTATGAAGGAATTTACTCCTCAAAAATGGGCAGAAGAAATTTTAAGTCTATGTTAGAAATAAAAAACAAAAAAATAATGGTATTAGCACCACATACTGATGATGGTGAGTTAGGGTGTGGAGCAACAATCTCTAGTTTACATAATAAAAATGAAATATATTATGTGGCATTTTCATCTTGCCAAAGATCATTACCTGATGGTGCAAACCCAAACACACTTAAAATAGAAGTTACTAATGCAACAAAAGTTTTAGGTATACCTAAAGAAAATCTAATATTATTAGATTTCCAAGTTAGAGACTTTCCTGAACAAAGGCAAGACATTCTAGAAGAAATGATAAAGTTAAGAGAGGATATAAACCCAGATATAATATTCTTACCTAGCCCTTTTGACATTCATCAAGATCATAAAATAATTTCTGAAGAAGGTGTTAGGGCATTTAAAAATTGTAATATTCTTGGTTATGAAATGCCATGGAATAATTTAACTTTTAATGCAAGATTTTTTTTCAGAGTAGAAGAGAAAGATTTGGACATAAAATTATTGGCATTAAAAGAATATAAATCACAAATGAAAAGAAAATACTTAAATAAAGATTTTATATATTCGCTAGCAAGAATAAGAGGTTTACAAATTGGTGAACCTTATGCAGAATCTTTTGAGGTTATAAGATTAAAATTTTAATTATGATATCAGATAAATCAAAAATAGGAAAAAATGTAGTTATTGGTAGCTATGTTGTCATTGAAGAAGGAGTTGAGATTGGAGATAATACGGTTATACGTAACTTTGTAGAACTTAGAAAAAATACAAAGATAGGTAAAAATTGTTATATAGATTCTAGAGTTTCTACTTCAGGTAATTGTGAGATTGGTGATGATGTTACTCTAAGGTACGACACTATATTAGCTAGAGGTTGTAAAGTAGGTGATGGATCTTACATATGCCCTAGAGTTATGACAAATAATTTAGATACGGGAAAAACCCAAATTGGGGGAGCTCATATTGGTAAGAATTGTTTTATAGGAACAAACACTGTATTACATCATGGAATTAGTGTTGGAGATAATTGTATAACCGGTGCTATGTCATTTGTAACTAAAGACATCCCAAAGGATGAAATATGGATGGGCTCACCAGCAAAATTATATAAAAAAAATGAAAAGTAATAAATTTTTAGAGTATGGGTTAATATACCCAGAAGGTATTGGTAGTGAATTAGTATTAAATGTTGGTTCACCTAAAAATCAACACAGTAATAATTTTTATTGGTTGAAATCTGAAAAGTTTTATTCAGTTTTTAAAAAAGGGTTTTTAATAATAAAAGATGAGACCTATAAAAAGTTAAAAGAAAATAATGATTTAAATGAGAATATAAATCATTTAATTACAAATGATTCACCTAGATATATTTTCGCAAAAATTGTAACTGAAAATTTTTCACATTTAGGGTTAGTATATGGTAATGAAGTTTCTTATTATAAAGAAAAATATAAACAAGATGTAACAATAGGTGAAAATGTATATATTGGTAAGGACGTTGTAATAGGTAAAGGAACTAAAATATATAATAACACAGTAATACATAATAATACCTTTATTGGAGAAAGATGCGTCATTAAAGAAAATTGTGTCATTGGTAGTGAAGGTATGGGTTATGAATTTAATGATGATAAGTGGTTTAAATTCCCACAAATAGGTAAAACTGTTATAGGGAATGATGTCGAGATAAATACTTTTTGTGATATTAAGAGAGGTGCTTTAGAAGACACAACAATAGGCAACGGATGTAAAATTGGTTCATTTTGTAATATTGGGCATAATGTTAAAATGGATGAGAATTGTTTATTAACTTCTCATTGTGTTATTGCTGGTTCTGCAAAAATAGGCCCTCGTTTTTGGATGGGTATTAATTCTTCAATTAAAAATGGTGTTACAATTGGTTCAGATGTAACTTTAGGGGCTAATTCATTTATTAGGGTTGATGTTGGTAATAGTGAGGTTGTAAAAAACATTAATTAATATGAAAAAATCCTTAATACTATATTGGCATGGGTTAGGTGATGTAATAATGTTAACGCCAGCTCTAAGAGAGTTATATTCACAAGGGTATAAGACAACTTTATTGTGTAGACAATCCGTTGAGACTTCTATGTTATTTAAAGATTGTCATTATATTGATGAATTAATTATTGTGGAAAACCCACATCAAGCAACTAATATGTCTGAATCATCCCGTATAAATATAGATCTATTCAGATCAATGTCTAAAAAATATAAATGGTCCGGTATGTCAACCCATAATGGATTAATTAATGATAAAGTAGATCACACTCTTAAAGAGCTTAAGTTGGGAAATAAAAACCCTTATCTTGAAGTATTTATACCAAAAGACATAGAAGAAGAGGCTATGAAATACATTAATCAGAATTATCCAGATGGATACATATTTAATCACACAACAGTGGAGTTTCATCCAGCACATACTTGGGATTCAACAGATTGGATTGATAGTAATTTACCAAATTTACCAATAATTGATACAGGAAAGGGAGGTAATCACTATATGAAATTTGATAATATTAATTTCTCATTTGTATTAGCTAGAGAAGCGAAGTATAGGGTGTTATCATCATCTGTATTTGTACATGCTTGTGAAGCAATGGGTGTTGATATGGAGGTAATAAATTATGGTAAGCTAGATAGGAAAGTATGGCCGAAGAATCAAAAATTAGTCAAAAGAATAAGAGAAAACGAAAAATGGGTAAAAATAAATTAAATATAAGTAGAATTAAAGAATCTTTTGATGGGAGTTATACTTTTACCCACATACCAAAATGCGGGGGTAATAGCGTAAAAAAAATATTAGGGGATTCAAAATGGCCTCATTTTACAACATGTAAAATTAAGGGTATTGTTGGAGATGAGGAGTTTTCAAAAGCATTTAATTTTACGGTTGTAAGAAATCCATGGGATAGATTAGTATCTTGGTATTTTTACAATAAAGAACATGAACCATATAAAAGTATATCATTTAAAGATTGGATTATAAAAGGTTGTCCACATCATTTGCACAATGATGATCATTTAAAACAATTTCCTGATAACCCTGTTAGTCAGATAGATTGGATTACTAATAAAAAAGGTGATATAATGGTTGACTATATTATTAAGTTAGAGACTATTAATGATGATTTTAAACTAGTATCTGATAAAATAGGTTTAAATTTTTCTGAATTCCCAAATTTAAATAAAAGCAATCATAAAAATTATAAAGAATATTATGATAAAGAAACTATCACTTTAGTAAGTGAAATGTTTAAAAAAGAAATAGAAATACTCAATTATACATTTTAATAAAATTTAAAAGAATGAAAGTAATAATATCTGGAGCTGGTAGAGGTGGAACTAACTTATTAAGGGAATTAGTTGATAAAATAACAGACATTGATTTCACTACTGAAGTGGAAGATAGAAATATTGATAAAAGGTCTGAGTTACCTAAGAGTTATGGTACAAAGTTAGCTACTGAGAATGGTTGTTTTACTATTGATACTATTAGTAGGTTTATGGATAAACACGAAGACCTATATATCATCTTCTCACTGAGACACCCCATTGACAATTGTTTATCTAAGATTGTTAGAGGTCAGAAGAGTTCAGATGGTGGAGATAAACCAACAGAGATATTATCATCGGACGCTACGGTAGATAAGGCGGTGGGTAGTATCAATTTCTTATATATTACTATTGATAAACTTAAAAACAAATACCCAAATAGAATTATAACTGTTAAAATGGAAGATGTGTTATTAGATACTGAGAATACGGTAGGACATATCTGTAAGTTCTTAGGTATTGACAAACCTAAAACATGGGACGGATTTCAAGTAAATAACAAAAATAGATACCAAAAAAATAGGTATGGTAATAACTTAGATAAAGGGCAGATAAATCTATTTAAGGATACAGAATCATTTAATGGTTTTTTTAAGGGTAAGAATACTATAAATGAAATCACTAATAAATTAGGTGATAAGGTAACTAAATTCTATGATTTATGATTGAAGTTAATACATCTGGAACTATGGGTGATGCCTTTATAATAATTCTAAAATTAATACATAAGGGTACAAAACAAATTAATCATCACTCAGTACATGATAATATCTTTACTAAGATAAAAGAGATGTACAGTCTATTAGGTGATATAGAGGTTAACACCGTAAAGATTATTAGTGGGGACCCGATACTTCAGACCACAATAAAGGGTAATGTTAAAATAGATGAGACATATACACCTTTTCCAGAGTTTGATTTACCGGATGTTAGTAGATTTAACCTACCAAATGATTACACAGTTGTTCAATTACAATCAGGTATTAATATAACTAGAACACCATGGAGGAAATTAAGTAATGATAACATGAAGGAGGTTAATCAATATTTACCAATTGTTGTAATAGGTACGGATAGAAATAAATTATCATTTAAAAGTAAGGATATTATTGATTTACGAAATAAAACCAGTATGTTAGAATCATTCAGCGTTATAAATGGTGCTAAAGAATTTTACGGACCACAAGGGCTTTTAGGTTTTGTGGCGTTAAGTCAAAGAGTTAAATCATTCATTTGGCTTAAGCATCATTCAGATGAACATGCGGTTAACAGTAGAATAAATAGAATCCTAGAGTGGAAAGAATATGTAAATTATAAAAGAACATAGTATGGAAAACTTAGTTGATGAAAAGGATATAATAATAATTGAAAAATTTAATTATAAATATGATGGATAAACCACTACCAAAAAAAGGAAAATATGTACCCAAAGCTTGGGGACACGAATTATGGATACATAATACACCAGATTATTGTGGAAAATTATTAGTTTTTAAGAAAGGGGCAAAATTTAGTATGCATTACCATATTAAGAAAGTTGAGACTTGGTATATATCTAAAGGTGAGTTTGAATATAATTGGATTGATACCACCAATGCAAAAAGGTATAGTCAGACAATAAAAGAAGGGGATGTAATTCATCTAATTCAAGGTCAACCACACCAATTAAAAGCAATAACAGAAGATGCTACTGTGTTTGAAGTTTCTACAGAGCATTTTGATGAAGATAGTTATAGAGTAGAAGGAGGAGATTCTCAAAGTTAATATGTTAGTATTTGATAAAGATATGTATAAATATGATTTTTATTTTGTTAAAGATAATAAATTATGGATTAGAGTACCTAAAAATGCCTCAACCACTATTAGGGCAACGTTTGATTTTAACGGTTGGGATAGTTTTAATAAATCAGATATAGATTTTAGTAAAATAACTAAATCTTTTATGATATGTAGAAACCCTTTTGATAGATTAGTTTCATGTTGGTTTGATAGAGTTGGGTTCGTTAGAAGAGGTGGTATTTTTAGAATACCCACTAACCCATTTTTACATAACACTAGTTTTGAAATGTTTATTAAGGGAGTGTGTACGTTAACTGATGAAGAATCTGATCACCATTTTAGATCTCAAAGTTGGTTTGTGGAAAATGTTGATTGTGATTATGAAGTAATAAAAATTGAAGAAATAAATGATAATTGGGATATCATCACTAATGTTTTAGGGGAAAAGGTAAATACCTTTACTATACACAAAAAAAAGTCAAAAAGAGAAGAATATCAAACGTACTATAATTCAGAATTAATAGAATTAGTTGAAAAAAGATATAATAAAGATTTAAAATTATTTAATTATAGTTATTAATAACATTGTTGGGGAAATGATTTTTAAATAAAAAAAAAGAAATAAAAGAATGGGGGTATAAATTCTAAATAAATTATGATTATATATGTAGACATAGATGGTACTATCTGTGATTCGTTTAATTCGGATTATAGTAAATCAATACCAATACAAAAAAACATTGATAAGATTAATAAACTTTACGAAGAAGGGCACACTATAATCTATTGGACTGCTCGTGGGCAAAACTCTGGTAAGGATTGGTCCGAATTAACTAATAAACAAATACAAGAATGGGGTTGTTTATTTCATAATATAATATGTAATGAAAAACCAAATTATGATTTACTCATATGTGATAAAACTAAACGAATTGAAGAGATATGATAGTTTGGGTTAATGGGTGTTTTGATGTTT
>WLWF01001852.1_pt1 | contig 16313 bp, 17 predicted proteins | sample 6718331 | NCBI WGS metagenome assembly WLWF01 (sample SAMN12718692, study PRJNA515312) | sponge metagenome | isolation source: marine sponge | host: Mycale hentscheli | place: New Zealand: South Island, Marlborough, Capsize Point | collected 2003-05-01
GCATCGCTGGCGGTTTTACTCATTTGTGTGTTTAAACTTGTTTAACAACTCAACATTATTTTTTGTGGTTGGGAATCCTACGTCCTCCGCGATGTCGGTAATGTTGAAATTATTATCAAAAAAACAATAATCTAACCCCGAAAAATCAATCTTTTTTTTTTGTTTGAACCCTCGGCAATCAGTGTTGAAAAGTTGGCCAGGCAATGGGAAATCGTCCGTGGTCAATTTTATGTTTTTCGCGTTCGGGTGTTCCATAAAAAAAAAATCTGTTGTTATAATACACACAGAAATTAAATTATGTCGACGCCCGAAGAAACGCAACAGCCCGAAGAACAACAGCCCGAACCCGATACCATCACCAAACCCAAGCCAAAGCGAGCGCGGACGCCTGCACAGCAAGAGGCATTCAAGAAGGCGCAGGCAAAACGGGTTGAGCGTATGCGACAGAAGAAGAAGGAGAAGGAGGACGCGGAGGCACTGGCCATTGCGGAGGCTGAGGCCTTGGCCGAAGTGGAGCAAGAAGCCACAGCCGAACCAGAGCCAGCACCAGAGCCAGCCAAGCCAGCCAAGAAGCCACGCAAGCCACGCAAGAAGAAGGCCGAGCCAGTGCCACCGATTCCCGAGCCTGAACCAGTCGAGGAGGCAACGGACATTGAGACGCCAGCCAGCGACGAACCGTTGCCAATCCCTACGCCTCCACCCGCTAAGAAGAAGCGCGCACCGAAGGTTCCAAAGCAAACCAAGTTGATAACCGTGAAGAAGAAGCCGAAGGCACCACCCAAGCCACAAAAAGAAATCGTGTATGAAAACAGCGACAGCGACACAGACGACGACGAGTTGTTGGAACAAGTTTACATCAGCTATAAACAGCAGTTGAAACAGAAGCGAGCCAAGGCAAAGGCACAACAGGCGGGACAGCCTCACGCGACCGTTCATCCACCCGATGTTCCAAAGAAACCCACGTTGAAGTTCGTATGAATATATTTTCTAAACAACAAAACAAAATGCAAGAAGTAGAGAACCAAGATTTCGCACGGCGTCCACCCGCTGTAATCTGCGACGTTGAATTGCCAAACATCCCCGAGCCCTTCCCGAATAAATCGTTTCATATGGCATTCGTTGGACGACCTGGATTTGGTAAAACATCCCTTGCCATAAACCTAATCGCCGAGAAGACAAGCGGGCATCGTTGCTACTATCGCAAGTTCGACGAAGTGTATGTGATGATGCCCAAAGGTTCGTTGGCCAGTCTAAAAAACAACCCATTCGAAAGCCTGCCAGCCGACAACATCTACAACGATTTCACGTTGGAAAATCTGTATGACTTGGAAATGAAGTTAGAGGAAAACGCAGAGGAAGACCCGCCGAAATTGTCGTTGTTATTCATCGACGATTTAGCGGCCGATTTAAAAACGGGTGGTGAGTTGGAACGAGTGTTTAAACGGTTGGCATACAACCGACGTCACCTTCGCTTGTCCATTATAAATTGTGTCCAACGACTCACGACCATTCCAAAAAGTGTTCGTGCCACCTTCTCGCACGTTTGCTTTTTCAAATGTACCAAAAACGAAAACCTGATTATGTACGACGAGTTAATAGATATGGATAAACAAACATATGCGGAATTGTGCAATTACTGTTTCCGGGAGAAACACGATACAATCTTCGTTGATCTCAATAACCTGACGTTCTACCGTAATTTTAACAGGTTGGAAAATGTGGTTGACCCTTTGCAAACGGTGGTCTAATCATTCCAGCCGTCCCACCATCCGCCCAATCCGCCCAATGCCTGTTTTTGTGGGTTGAGTGTTTTTAAGGCTAAAAAAGCACCCAACGGGAAAACACGTTAACGTTAGCGTGGATTGTCGATGGATTGGGCTATTGGGTGGATTGGGTAATTATTTGGAAAAAAAGTTAGGTTCAAAAAAATAAAAAAAAAAATGACCTAAGTTTTTTTGAGAAAAACAACCCAATTCACCCAATAGCGGACGCCCACCACTGATTCAGCGGGCGCCACCGTTAAAACGCTGTTTTTAAGGCTAAAACCAATTACCCAACAATTTATTCATAATCTCGCTCACGGTCAAAATCTCGTCCACGTTCGTATCGGTCGGGGTTGAAGTCTCCCAAGTCCCGATCGTCGGCACCCTCTACCAAATCGCCCGCATCGTCCAACAGCTGTTGCAATTGTTCTTCTTCCGCTCGTTGCCGTCGAACTTCACGCCGTCGTTCGATTGCGGTAAACATTGGCGCCAATTCACGTTCGCGTTGCTCTGCTAATCGTTCACGTCTTCGCCCGCGTCGTCGTTCGGTTGCTTCATACATTGGTGCCAACTCTTCTTCGCGTTGCTGGCGCATTGCTTGCCGTGCTTCACGTGCTGGTGCAAAATCCAATGCATCATCTGGTTCAACGTATGATTCAACATCCGCCATAACCATTTCACCACGTTCACGTGCTTCACGTGCTTGTTCGGCTTCTAAAACTTGGCGTGATTGCCTGTCCGCGTCTCGCATCTGCGACCGTTCGTCCAATGAGCGGAAAGCGTCAACGAATCGTTCTTGTTCGGTTGGAATCTGTGCGGGCATCTGTGGGGCGGGGCGTGGTTCAAAAACACGCGGTGGCATCTGCCCAAATCCTGGGATTTCACCCATCCCGACGTCGCCACGTTGTAGACGTGGCATCGGTGCGGGTTGTCCTCCGCGTTCCTGTGGCATTGGTTGTTCGTAAAAAATCGGCTCAGCAGGTGGGCGGGCTGGCTGTGGTGGCATTGCTGGTTGCGACTCGTTCACCCGTTCACGCCGACGTGGTCGCAGGTCTTGGAATCGTGGTTGTTCAAATGTGGCACGCGCTGACGGCTTGCCAACAACCAACGGAACGTGCATTGACTGGGCGAAAGGCTGGGACAGACCGCGGGCGACAAGCTGGGGAATGCCTCGGCCACGGTCTCCACCGTCTCCACCGTCCCCACCGTCTCCACCGTCCCCACCGTCGCCACGTCGTTTTGCCTTTCGCAAACATTCGCGAAAACATTTTAACTGTTCACGGGTATATTTACGGGTTTTTAAATCGCTGGGTAATGACTGCATTTTGTTAATGTTCACCATAGAAAAAAATTAAAGACGGAATCGTGCATATTCCATTGTCTTGGGAATATTGCGTTCGGTACTCTGCTGTGCCTTGCGTTCGGTTATCTTGCTTCGTTCTTGGTTGTCGCCTGCCTGCATAAGGGGGCGTGCACGTGCTTCAAGACCTGTTGACACATCCAAACGGAAGTTCTCGTCGGTCGGCATATCTGCCGACCGCATCAGCTTATCGATATTACCGCCTGTAAATATTAAATCGCTGTTGTGCTCCTGCTCACGACTCGGGACGAAAAACGGGTTTTGATGTGCGCCAGCTTTGAACGTTTCGAGCTGTGGACGGTCTGCGCGGAGTATCTGGGACAATGGGTCATCGTTGTATCGGCTCGGCTGATTGGGTGCGGACTGACCAAACATTGCGCGAAGACTGGCCATTGATTCATTCGATGAAGCCTGTACGGATGGGTACACGTCGAGCGCGTCCAATTCGTTTTGCCACTGTGTGGGCGCCAAAAATTGGTTGGCCTGTCTTTGGACGTTTTCAGCTTGGGAAGGATTGGTGAACATTGTGTTTTGTTTAATGTAAAATATTTTTTTATTTGTGTCATAATAAAACAATGTCCAGTCTCGCATATTCATATTTTGGCCTGCTTCCCGAATCTCAGCGTGGGTCGCCCAACTCTCACGCGTCATTGGATAATTACGTGCCACAACAGACAAACCCTTTAATGGTGTCGCCGAACTTCAACGGACAAAACCCATTGCCATTTGACGGAACGGTGCAACCCCACCAATATGTGTTGGTACAAAAACATTATAATGACCCGCGGTTGCTTGGCGTCGTTGGCCATTCTCCCGAGATGGTGCAATATTACCAGCGTGGCAAACCTGAATACATTGATGCGCATTATCCCGACATACCGTTGGCTCGTTCGCAGTCTCAGTATATGTCCACGCACGGTAATGTGTATGAAAATTTGGTTCAACCATATGTTCCAACTGGATTTCCGCCGACCTAAAATCCACGTTTGAAAAATATATTTTTTTTTCTCGAACATATAGAAATCGAGAAAAAACACAATACAAAATATGGAACCACTGAACCCCGACACATTCGCACAAGACCTTGACGCCATCCGCGACCCCAAGGAAGACACCGTCCGCAAGCCTCTGCAATGGGTGGTGCCGTCCGTATCAACTGAATGTGATGACAAGGCGGACGAATGCGCCGACCGTGCATTTTTCAATATGATGTCATATGTGAAGCTATTACAAAAACATTACAGCGATATGATCATGACAGAGAACATCAAGAAGTTCACCGACGAAGAAAACGAATTGTGGGAGAAAGACAGAAAAGATATTATGTTTAAAATTGTTGAACATTTCAGCATTATTGAGTTCGTGCGCGTTTTCCCCAAGCTGTCCAAGCCGAACGAAGACGGGAAAATGGTTTTCGATTTGTCCGCATTTCACCCGCACTTGAAGCAGGCGAAGAACGGCGGATTGTATGTTGACGAATACAAGATTCAAGAAGAAGTGAAGGCGAAGTGCGAGGAGCGCCAACAATTGATTGAATCACACGTGGATTACGACAAGGAGAAAGGAAGGATGAAGACCATAGAAGAAATCGACAATGCGGGAAAAAAAACCGATGCATAAAATAAATGGCCAAACGCACGATATACCGCGACAAGCTGACACGACAACGTGTCAGCCAACAAGACGACGACACCGCACAACCACAGCGACACACACAGACATTCGGCACGAAGGGTTCAACATCTGGTTTTCTCGTCCATACATTGCCAGCCCTGAAAATGAAAACACCCGAACACGACGGACGATATATTGAAACCGACCCAAAAAATAAAATGCGTTTTGCCTGAATGTTTAACACAAAAAAAAATATGTTTGGCAATATTACAACCACCATTTTTTTAATCACTTTACAAATATGGCCGAATCCTCCTTCCCAAAGTCTCTTGATTTTTCCCCTCAACCGCTGAGCATCAGCGCACGGGCATACACTGCAAAATGTGTTCCCGAGTCCAGCAGTACCGCCAGACCAAACGAAATTGTGCGTATCCGCATTCCCAGCGGTCGCGCGGGTTCTTATCTCAACAACTCCAAGTCGTTTTTATCCTTCAACGTTGTCAACGATTCCAAGGTGGTAGGCATCGACGAAGCCGACGCGGGACAACTGCCCGTCGAAGCTGTGCGCGATTCCAAATTGGTGTTGGACGGTTCCGCATACGCTGTTCTGCAAACTCAGGAAGTTTACAACAGCTCAAATCTGCTTGAATCCATCCAGAACGCAAACGTGCTTTATAACATTCTTGTGGATCTTCAAACCTCGATGGGCTCCCGTCTCACTGGTTCTTCCATCCTCGGTATCGGTGCCACTGGTGTAAACTCCCAGATGTGGAACAAGTACCACGGCGCCACCCAATCGGGCATCACTGACGGGAAGGCCGACCAAGCATTTAACGAAGTCGTGTCCCGTCTTGGCACTATTTATTGCGGTCTTAACATCTTGTCGGCTTCGCGTGATCCCGGCACTGGCGCAGAAGTAAATAATGTAATTGTGGAAACCCAAGTTGAAGCAGGCCCAGCCGTTATCAACCGCCAGGCCCCGTTTAAGGCCTATCCCGGCCCTGTGTATATGGATACCGTTTATGGACCCGTTGGGGCTGCGGTTGGAAACGACGCCATATTCAAAGGCCAGTTGGCCGCCCTTGATGCTGGCGCGGGTGGTGTCGATGGTTTCATATCTCGTCTCGGCCCTGTGATTCCATACGGCCAGAAACAGCGGTTCACACTTCCTCTTGTGTCTGGTGTGGTTGGTTCCCTGTGCTGTAAGCTGTTCCCCCTTCACGCGCTCAACAGCGACCTCATGTTGCATCTCACCTTGGCTTCCACTAACACGGCTGTGTGTAATAACTACATACCAACCAGTTTTGACCCCACCAGAGGTTCAACGATCGGTGGCCTGACTGGCAACGGCGACCTTATCGCCGTGTCCTACCGTATGGAAGAAATCGCATTCCACGCAAATATCGTTGAAGTTTCGGCCGCCGCCCAAGCTATGTTGGACCAGGCGACGGGCGGACAATACGTTATCCCATCGTGCAGTTATCGCAATTTTACACATACCCTTGGCGCAGGCCAGAGCAACAACGAGTTCCCCGTACCTGCTCGTTTTACCTCCATTAAATCGATGTTGGCTTGTCAGCGTGCGTCATCCAGTCTTGACCGTCCCGACCGGTTCAGCCTGACGAGTAGAATTAAGAATCATATGACCGCGATCCAATATCGCGTCGGTTCTCTTCTCGTCCCCCAAGAACCCATCAGGATGTCAAACATTGATCCCAATTTTTCCATTCCTCGTTCTGGTTATGCTCCCGAGGCATTTTGCCACCTGCTCGAAGCTGTCGGCCAGTGTGTCGCCGACCGTTCATTGGAATGTGGAATGAATGATGCCATTTATGGCGCAAACCACGACGGCGTCGATTACAACTATGGCGGAGAACCTGGCGTCGCTCCTGGTGCTGCTACGGATTGGGTAAGGGAAGCAAGCACCGGAACAGGCGTTGCACAGTTCGACGCGGCGGGCGATTTAACCGCCGCCGGCCAGACCGACAAACGGTTTTACACTCGTATGGCTCAGGGTTCCCGCGCTGGTTTCTGTTGGGGTGTCGATCTTGAATCGTTTAACACCGCAGTATGTCACGGCCCGATGCAGTCGGGCACAAATACTCTTGGACTCAACATTATGTGCCGTCTGTATGCTGATCGCCTCACGTGCGAGTCTGGCGCCACTGTGGACACTGCAACACAGATTGTCGCGACAACTGTTGACCACTTCGTATTGTTCGATCAAGTCCTGGTCGTGTCTGGTGGTGTTTGTTCTACCAGGTTTTAGAAAAAAAAAATGTATTCCATTAAACAAAAAACAAAATGGCGCCACGAACGGAAAATCATTATTCGAACGCCAGTTATGCACGATACGCCGAACGAAACGCCAAGCCCCCACCACGCCCAACACTCACACAACAAATCGTTAAACAATTACCCGACCTCATCGCGGGGTCGGTATTCCTACCAGAAGAAGCGGGATTGATTGGAGCGACGGCGGGGGCACGTATTGGTGGAGTAGTGGGAGCACGAACCGCGGCAAAAATTGGGGGAACATCAGCCATAAAGGCCATCGAAAAACAAGCCGCGAAAGCCGTTGCACAAGGTGCAGTTAAGGCAGAAGGACGGCAAGCATTAGCACAGGCCGAATCACTGGGAAAAGATGTTCCAATGGCTCCACGTTTTCAAGAAGCACAATCACAATTGGTAAAACACGCACACGTTCCATTTTTTAATAACATCGTAAAAACACCACCAAAAGAGCGCGCCGCGTTCTACTCATTTAAAAACGATATGGTGGACATTGATGTGGCCTATGGCAACAAGTACAGCACAGACGAAATCGCAACATTTGCAACACGAGACGGTAAAGACATTTACATGCACCACACGGGAGCGTTCGACGCTCCCAAAAAAGCACGTGCGATTGCCGAGGGTTGGACAGGCGCGGGCACGACTGGGTTAACACCATCCGCCAGAAAAGGCATTGAGAAATTAGATATGGTGTTGAAGGAACACCCAAATGCGCGTGTGCATCTGTCGGGATATTCAAAAGGCGGTGGCGCTGTTCACGACATAATGATACATCGCGGTAATGATCCACGCATAGTTGAAGCAATCACCATTGCGCCGAATACGTCGTCAATGAGTAATGCCGCCGGCCGGACGATGGCACGGATGCAAGGCACGACGGCGAGCATTAATAAAAAAATGAAATCGTTTTCAATGATTGAAGACCCAATCAGCGACCCACCATTCGCCCACGGTGAAACAATCCAACTTGACCACGCGACGGCGCGAGGACTCGACCAACACAAATTAGACAACATCTTTTCGCCTGGTGTCAAGACAGCATCGGCGCGCAGTGTTAACCCAATGACGCTTCGGGATTATGTCCCAAGCGCTCCGTATGGGACGGGCATAACGTTGTATGACATTATGACCGACAAGCAACGCGATTTCCAACAGGCCAGACAATCCGCCACCGTCAAGCCACAGCCCACCACGACCACGACCAGACCAGCCGAACCAACACCAACACCACCGCCCACACCAACCGCCAGACCACCAGCCAGACCAACCGCCAAGCCCGACAGAATGCGCCCAACGTTTAAAACATTCGACGAACCAGATATCAAGAATCCAACAATGCGTTTTGTTTGAGCCGTTCCACCCGTCCGCCATCCTCACCCATCCGCCCAAAGCCTGTTTTGTGGGTTGAGTGTTTTTAAGGCTAAAAAAGCACCCAACGGGAAAACACGTTAACGTTAGCGTGGATCGTCGATGGGTTGGGCTATTGGGTGGATTGGGTAAAATATTTGAAAAAAAGTTAGGTTCAAAAAAATAAAAAAAAAAATGACCTAAGTTTTTTTCAGGAAATTAACCCAATTCACCCAATAGCGGACGCCCACCACTAATTCAGCGGGCGCCACCGTTAAAACGCCGTTTTTAAGGGTAAATGCAACAACCCACAAAAAAAAAATATATTCCAACAAGTAAACCGAATAACACGCAAAACAAAATATGTTTCAAGTCAACACGGCCGATATTATGGACGACAGAGGCAAAGAGGATTTGCCATTGCCTCGGCGTCGCTACACACTAACGATTGACAGTTCCGCATATTCTCTTAACAATGTCGAGAATAAGACGTTCCAAACATACACAGGCATAACCACATTTTCGGGAGACTGCACCGTGGCTTTAACATACGACCTTCCAATGCCTCTTCAATCCCGAAGCGGTTTTTTTAACGTGTCGTTGCGGTCGCTTGCCGTTGGTCAAAACACACGCAACGTTCAATATGAAGTGGAGGCAGGGACGAACATTTCATATTCACCGCTGACCAGTCATTTAACAGTAAACATCGCGGGCGCGTCCAGTGCATACAATCTTAAATTGCGCGACAATCAAAAAATAATTAATACAGGGTTGGTGTTTGAAGAATACGCCGTTCAATCTTACGCAGTCTCGACAGACAGCATCACCAAAGTTGACCAACTGGCAAGCGGTCTTGCACCTGTCGGCACGTGTCAAATAAATAATAATAACGCCGTGGATCACATCAACGCCCAGGGCGCAGGCGTTAGCGACCATTCGTTGAACGTCCCATTGAACACGCCCACACGTTGCGATGATTACGTGGTATGTTTGCCCGACTCCGTTTTCCAGACTGGAAAACTAACCATCGTTTTATCATCAGTGGCGAACATCTGGTTGAATGACGGCGTTGACTTGGACACAGTGTTGCGAACCGATGTTCCGTTGCTTGTCAACGGAGCACGAGCCGAAAACGCGCAGACAATAAGTTATTCACAATATAGGCCATTCAATCTACCTTATGAAATGGTTTTGAGTGTTGAGGAAGCATAATTATTCAAGGTATACAACCGAACGTGTAATCTTACACGGGCGTGTCTCATCGATCGCGTCGATGTTTACGCGCCAATGCTTAGCGAAAAAAGCGTCGGTCGGGTCTGCTCTGGATTCGGGAGACTTGGAACCATTGCGCCATTTCTTTTTGAGTCTTAATAATTTGTATTTGTTGAGATTTAAAATTGTTTTTTCTCCTCCCCATTCGTCGAGGAAACAACCCAATGAAGAATATTTTTTATTAATTTCATCACCACAGATTGAGCCCGTGAAATGCCATTTGTATTTCGCGCAGTTCTTGCCACGTGTTTTTTTTGATATGTTGTTCATTGTGTTCATTTAGTGTTGTTTAATGGTTCACGCTTTCTTTATGTGGTTGAGTTGGTCAACCAACCACGCGCGACGCAATGCATTTATGCGCCTGAACTGGTTGTTCTCCAACTTGTATTTATTCATATTGTTCAGCATAGACACGAGGCGGTCGACCTGTTTTTCTTTGATGAGATCGGCCATTGTCCAAACGACGGAACGGATCAAGACCGTTTCTTTATGGCACCAATGCATTTTGCTGTGGCAGTACTGGCAGAAGTCGCCGTCATTGTCCACGTGTGTATTACAGCCATCAACGGCGCAACGAATAATCGGTGGTGGTTCCATTGGTGCGGGTGGTTTGGGTGTGGTTTGCTTTTGCTGTTGTGCGAGCTTTTTTTTTTTGTGATAATCCCGCAATGCTTTGTCAACGATTTTTGACGCTTCCTTATTGTGGAAACGCTTAATGCATACAGCACCAATGGGGAACAGTTCGCGCCCGTTCTGTTCGTTGCGTGCGCTGAACTGGTGGAAGATTTTCACACCACACAGACACCGTCCCCAGCTGTGCAACGGGTTAATGTTTGGCGTCCAGTCATCAAATAGGGTTTGTCCGTCCTCGTTGTTGTCGCTGACGAGCTGACACATTATTTTGAATGACTTTGAGTTTTTGGGAATCTTGGTTGTGGCGGGATTCATTTTTTATTGTCGTGTTGTTGTTGTTGTGGTTGGTTGTTGTATATGGTGCGTGCACCGTTTGTTTATATGTCGAAGCCGAGGTCGTCGATATCCAAATGTTCTTCCTCGACATCGCCCAATGCCTCTTTGAGGTCGTCGCCGATGTGGTCTTCGTCCACGTACTGGTTTTTAATCAGCCACGTGTACACATCTTTAACATTGAATGTCCACGTGGGCGCCTTGGACGACGTCGCGTCTTTGCCCTTCGTGAACCCCATATTGTGTTTTTCCAATGACGAGTTGAACGAATTGTATTTCCTGGCCAATGCTCGGTCGTTGTTGGTATCCTTGAAATATTGTTGGGCGTGCTCGTAAAGCTCCTTGGCTTTGTAGGTCTTGGACACGTCCCACGCCTTGAAGAAATTGCCGTGTGGGTCGGTCGACCACTGCTTGGACTCGATGAAATGTTGGATGAATAAAACTTCGCTTGGGTAGAAGTATTGCGCCACCTTTTTGTATGCGTCTCCCTTGCTGTTGTTATTCTTCGCTTTCTTGTAGTCAAAATTGTCATAATCCAGAGTCAAGAAATATTGTTTCAAAGCTCGCAAGAACTCGTGTTTCTTGAAGTGCTCGCGGAGCTTCTTCCAGACATTCTGTCCCCATCGCTTGGCGCAAAAATCGTTCGCCTCGAATGCAAGCCAGCGCCGATCACGGCCGGTTGTGTCAAGGTTGATTGGGCACGACTCGTTGGAGAACACAAGGATGAGGGCACGCAATGCATATTCGAATGGTCGTTGATACTTGGCATTACACGTTGCCTTCTCCTCGCTGATGAACTCTTTAACCGCGTTTTTATACTTGCCCGTGTTGCTGATTTCGGCTTCGTTCATCACGCAGAACAGACGACCCATCATTCCTTCGGCGTGTGTCCCGCAGAAATCCTCAATGTTGGATGAGCACTTGTAAAGGCTCAGTCCAACGAGGCGGGCTATTGCGTCGCTGAATGTATTTTTCCCGCACCCTTGGATGGACTTAATCAAAATACCGTATGGTAATTTTTCTTGTTCAGGGTACACGATGCGGTGGCCGACGATGTGCATAAGGGCGTCGAAGTTTTCGGCATCCTCTGGGGTGATTGTGTCGGGGCTGAACAATCCTTTTTCGTTGTAGCCCTTGCACCCCACCAGATGCATAACCATCGTGAAAAATGGTTGTAGGAGCTTGACCATTTGTTCATTTGTGTATTCGGTTTTGTCGTCCCAAATGTATTTCGGGTATCCCACGAATGCGTTAAAGGTGTCGGCGCTCTTGTTCCGCTGTGGGTCATAACTGCCAGCGTATGGGACTACATCGATATAATTATATGTGCGACGCGATGGACTGTTCAACCAGAGGTTCACAAATTTCATTGGGCGCCCTCGGTCGTCGGTCTCGGTTGCGTGGTCGAGGTTCCCGTATGCGCTCATTAATTCTTTATCGCTGAACCAAAATAACTCACGTTCGATTTCCACTGTGCCATCACTCAACACAACATCTTTTGACAGGAGCTGTCCCGTTTTCACCTGCGACACACAGAAGGCGAAGTGGAGTTCCCAATATGCGGTCTGCTCCTCGTGGGTGGATAAGGTGTTGAAAAAGTCCGTGTCAAACTTCATTTTTACAGCCTCTGGCCAATGGGGGAAATCGTCGGCGTCCTTTGTGATTTGTTCGAAAAATGCGTCGTGGTCGCTTTTGATGTCGTGCAGTTCAAAGGATGCCGAAAAACCGATTGTCTCTTTTACGTGTTCATTGCATTCATCAATGACGGTTTGCAATGTCTTGTTGTGCTGTTCACAGTAGGCGTCCACATCTTTTTTATAAATCATAATGCCGTCGTGGCAGGGTGCGAACCGACGGTTCGCAATCACGCCACAATCGATAAAATGTTGGATGGCTGTTTCGGTGATGTGTTGTTCTTTGTTCCTGCCGTACAACGCCAGAAGGGAACGTGTGGCAGACTTGACACCCACGCCAGCGTTGCGCATCTGCTCGTCGGTTGCGCTCGGGTTCTTCTTTAAAAATGCCTTGCGTTCTTTGTTGTTCTCCTTCTCGCACACCTTGGACACCTCGGCCGATGTTTTCGGGTTGCGTTCCATAAGGAGGATGGCAAACATTTTAAGGTTCGCCACGTATCCGTTCAACTGCTCGTCGTTCACGTCCTTTTTGTATCCACATTTTAACATCGCGTTTTTTACCGATGAACCGAATGTCAACGCCTGATATACATTTTTTGCCTTCTGGATACTCCCTTTAAAATAAGTGGTCGCCACTCGCTCACGCTCGGCCGTCTTGTTCTCCACGTAATGGAACAATGCTTTGTATGTCTCGCGTGGTGCTGTCTCGTTGTCGTCGTTTTCAATGGCCGACACAATGGCACGTTGATGTGCTGACGACTGGTCGATGTCATAGCACGAGTCGCCCCAGATTCCCGCCCTGATATCACATTGAAGAGCGACGGGGGAAACATCGGCACAATAGACACGATCCAACAGGCCGTGCACCTTGTCGCGACTGAATACCATTTCCAATTCGTTTTTCTCATTCTTGCATTTCATCATTTTTTTTAACTGCTTACCCCCTCGGCCAGTGTGGGAGATGCTCCGCACCTTTGCCCAGTCGGTGGGAAGTGTGCACGGCTCGTTGGTGATGACGCTTTCGGCGATTGGCTGGATGGTGTACATTGTCGGGTTAATTGTTGGGATTGTTGAAATGTTTGTTCGGTTGTGTTCCTAAATGGTGCACGCTTTCTTTATGTGCCTTTTTTTGGTGCGTTCAAAAATAATTTGTGATCTTGTTCCCCTGAGGTTTGGCACGGGCTCTTCGTTTTTTCTTTGGAGGCTGTACAGGTTTACGCAATGCGGACATAAACTTTTTTTTCTGGACACGTTTTTTAACAACTCGTTTTGCTTTGCTCTCCCTCATTCGCTCGTTCAGGTTGGCAACCTTTTTTCGCTCGGCTTTTTTACAGTTGGAGTCACGGGCACATTTATGATATCCCGAAATACCTTTTTTAAGTCCAACACATTTTCCCGTGTTGCGGGCGCAGTTGTGGTAGGGCGACGACATTTTTTATTAATAATGATAACATTTTTTTTTTTTAAAAGTTGTAAAAAAAAACGTGTTTCGTCTTTTTTTTTGTTGTTCCACCATATCTTTTTTCATATTGGATTTGCTTTTTATCTTCGAATGCAACGCATAACAAAAAATTGTATTGATGAACCATTAAACAATCTGTCGTCTTAAAAATATGTTGCATTTTTTTAAATATTTCGTTAATATTAAATGGTATTTCATATGTGGAATTGTCGGTTGCTATATAGGGCGGATCTAAATAAACAAATGTTTTTTTATCGTTTAATATGGCGTCGTCGATGTTTTCGAACGGTGAATGAATGAATGTTGCATTTTTAATTAATTCAAAAAATCCACAATTTTTTTTTAAACAAGGTGTACAAAATGTCATCGATTTAAAATGATTTTTTTTTATTAAATACATAATAAAAATATTTTTTTGAGTGTATGTATTTAAAAAATTTTTTACTTTTTTTATATTTAAGAATCGCGCGTCTTTTTCATAAATACAATTTTCAGTCATTTTTTTTACCTCGTTATTATATTCATCAATAAATGCCAAATGTTCCCCGTTGTTGATCAGGTCTTTAAAATAGTTATAAAAATTAATCAAGTCTTCATCATAATCATAAATAATATAATTTAAATGTGTCAGCCCTTTTTTTTCATACAGGTATCGAGAAAATCCAAATGAACCGCCAAATGGTTCAATAATCGTTTCATACTTGTCATAATTGATATTTATTTTTTCTGTCTCCTTACTTTCGCGGTATTTGTTGCCCGTATAATCCAAAATGAATTGTGGTTGGGGCATTTTAGATTTACGGCCGAACAAAAATATGAATATATTAAACGCGACACCGCCAAAACACAATGTGCAACAACTTTTTAACCCGTTGACCCATCGGCGCACACGTCCCCATCCCTGCCATTGGGTTGTGTGTATTTGTGGTAAAAAAGGTGCCCAACGGCGGAACACGACAGAGTTAACGGCGGGTGCTTACATTCTTGGGTGATTGGGTGGATTGGGTGAATATCTGGAAAAAAGGTTAGGTCAAAAAAAAAATAAAAAAAATCAACCTAAGTTTTTTTCCAGATATTCACCCAATTCACCCACAAACAGGCCACAAGCGGGCGCCCACCGATGATTCAGCGGGACGGCGCCGATGGTGGCCATTCTGGCCACCCATCAACCAGCCCGACGCCAACCCAACCAAACGGCCAACGGGCAAACGGTGCGAGGGGTATAAAGACAACGCGCACCATATACTATTATAACCCACCGACAATCACCAATCAACAACACGACAACAAAATGTGCCAGCAACACCAAATCATCATCGACGCCTACCAATCCGCCTTCCAAGTGATGCAAGACCGCATCGCAGAGCTTGAAAAGCGTGTGCAGGAGCTCGAACCAGTGGCCGAACCAGTGGCCGAACCTGTGGCAGTCATCCGCGTCGACACACAGCCCCGCGACGAATGCGTGGTGCCTGAATACACACGTGGAATTGCAACAATGGTTCATTGGGTCGACCCAACAGTGGCCCAACAACCCATTGCCCCAGACGCGCCCACCATCTCGCGCCGTTTCACCGTTCAACCGCGATTCCTCAACGGTTCTTCAATGCAACGTGAGGGCAACCGCGTGTTGTTCCAAGGCAAGCGACGCAACATCAAGCGCAACGACGAATACGGCGAATACCTCCAATTCGACGGGATGCGATATTATGCCAGCAACACCAGACCATACGAAAAAAAAGCGGTCATCGAGGCGTGCCCTTGGTGGGGTATGTGTAAAAACACACCCGCCGACCGTGAAGCATTTTTCGACGGTCAATTGCGCAAGCGTCGCAGACAAGGAGCCTTGAAGAAATGGGACGAAATGGAGCGCCTCAACCAAGCATTTTACACACAATGGGAAGTGGTGGACGGCGTGAATGTCTACACCCGCCACCTGCTCACGCCCTTAAAACCAGTCCAGACCGAGCAACCAGAAAAAAAAAAAGTACACGTCCCAAAGCACGAACCCGAAAAACAGGCAACACGATTTATTGTCGGTACCTATCACCCCGCCTACGGATCGCCAACATTAAAAATACACAAAATCAAAAATATAGAGATCGAGAAAGTTAATATCAGTAGAAAAAATCAATATCTATGTGATTTATATGAAATAGTTAATAAAAAAATAATACATGAAAAAAATAATTTTAAAGTGGCACTATTATGCTGCTACTATAATTTTAGTAATAATATATATTTTTATGACAATTATAAAAAATTTAGGCATTATCTAGATAAAATACCCAAAATTGATTTATTTACAATAGAGTTATCGCTAGACGACAAATATGAGTTATCTGAGTTTAAAAATGTTGAGTTTATTAAGGTAAAGGAACTACTTTGGCACAAGGAATCCGGGTTAAATTATCTATTAAAAAAGCTACCTAAAAATTATACCTGTGTTGGATGGATTGACTGTGATATTATCATTAAAGAAAATAATTTATTTGACAAAATCTTTAAAAAAATAGTGAAAGAAAATAATGACCTAATTCAAATAGCTAAAAAATGTAATCATCTATCAATAACAGGTGAAAGAATTAATACTTATAGTAGTC
>WLWF01001853.1_pt1 | contig 16312 bp, 24 predicted proteins | sample 6718331 | NCBI WGS metagenome assembly WLWF01 (sample SAMN12718692, study PRJNA515312) | sponge metagenome | isolation source: marine sponge | host: Mycale hentscheli | place: New Zealand: South Island, Marlborough, Capsize Point | collected 2003-05-01
CTCTTCAAGAGTTAATTAAATCAGATACAGCTATACGTTTGGGTATTGATAATAATCCTAACTCAGATCAAATAGAAAAATTAAAAGCATTATGTGAAAATGTATTGCAACCGGTACGTGACCATTTTGGCAGGGTAAAGGTAACGAGCGGGTTCCGTACTATTGAGCTTTGTCGTGCAATCGGCAGCTCAGAAAAATCACAACATGCAAAAGCTGAGGCGGTTGATTTCGAATGTGTAGGAGTAGACAACGCTGAGGTAGCTGATTGGGTTCATATGAACTGTGAGACAGATCAATTACTGCTTGAGTTTTATACACCAGGGGAACCAAATTCTGGATGGATTCATGCTAGTTGGATACCCTTCCAACCTAGAAGACAGTTTATGCATGTTTTTAAATTTGAAGGTAAAACAAAATACAAACCAATTATAGGTAAAGCAAAGGATTTAGTTTAAAAAATGAAATTAGATATATTTAGTATTCCTATTTATATCGATAACATTGACTGCTCTAAGATTAAACTAGAAACAGATAAATATGAAAAAATTTGGGATTCTAATATTACTTCTTCTCATGGTCACGAAAATAAATTAAATCAAGAATCATTTAATTATATTTTAGAAAAAATATGGAAATTATTAAATGATGACTTTCATGGAAAATTTAAATTAAATCTAGAAAATATTTGGCAAAATAAATATTTTGAAAAAGACTATCAAGAAACTCATTGTCATCCCCAATCTCATTTTTCTTTTATAATATATAAACAAATAAAAGAATCGAGAACAGTTTTTAATTCACCTTTTTCATCATTAATAGTTGGTTTTTACCCTATGTCTTTATTAGATAAAATGAATATATTAAGATCAAAATTTAAACCGTCTTGTACACAAAACCAGATAATTGTTTTTCCTAGTTTTTTAGAACATTATGTTTTGTCGACTACAGACGCAGTTACAATTGCTGGAAATATAACCTTAGAGGAGGTATAATATAACATATGACTATAACTAGAGGACAAATATCAAAACAAATTGAAGGAAAACTAAGAGGAGCGAGAGACGAGAAAGAAAAAAAGAAAAAAGTTAAACTTGCTATCAAACGTAAGAAAAACCCACTAGCCAAGACATTTACTGTTTAACTAAAAAATGATATAATTCTTGCATGACTAAATTATGTGCAAGAGGCAAATCAGCCGCTAAAAGAAAATTCAAAGTATATCCTTCTGCATATGCAAATGCATACGCTTCAAAAATTTGTGCAGGAAAAATTAAAGATCCATCAGGTGTAAAAAGAAAAGATTTTAAAGGTCCTAAACCTGCAGGTAAAAAAATTGGTGGAGAAACTAAAGTAAAAGTAAATGAAGTAATAAAAGGTTTAAAAAAAGCATCTAAAACACATGCTGCACAAGCAGAAACTTTAAGCACTTTGAAGCTTAAATATGGTGGTGGAAAAGACATGGGTGCTAAAAAAAAGAAAAAGAAAGCAAGAGATAAATACGACAATAATTTAGAAGACTTACCTAGAGGTTTACAAATAGATACAACTACAGACAGTAGTGGCTCTGCTGCAAATAAAATGATGTGTGGTGGCGAGGTACGTGGAGCTGGAGCAGCGATAAGAGGCAAAGGTTTCAAAGGCGTATTTTAATGAGTCTTAAAAAATGGTTCAATGAAAAATGGGTCGATATAGGATCACCTAAAAAAGGTGGAGGATACAAAGAATGTGGAAGAAAATCTGCAAGTGGATCAAAAAGAAAATACCCCAAATGCGTGCCTGCTGCAAAAGCAGCCCGAATGACAAGCTCAGAAAAGCGTTCTGCTGTTGTAAGGAAGAGACAAGCCGGTAATCCTGGAGGCAAACCAAACAACGTCAGTACCTTTACCAAGAGATACTATGGTGGTATGATAGACGTATAAAATTTTAAGGAGAAATCATGGAAAAAAATTTAAAAGAAGTACCAGCAAACAAACAAAAATCACTTGGTAAACTACCGACTGATGTAAGAAATAAAATGGGTTATGCTAAAAAAGGCACTATGATGAAAGCTAAAAAAGGCGTACTAGCCGAAGAAGACAAATATGCAAAACAAGTTAGAGAAATGAAGCTTGGTGCTAAACAAGGAAAAGGTACAAGTCGTCTTTCTAAAGATGTTAAGAAAAAAAACATGGGTGGCGAAATGAAATCTACTCAAGGTTATGGCGCAGCTAGAACTTCTGGTATGGGCTTACAAGATGAAAGTTTACCACTAGATAAGTCTTTGGATTATTACAAAGACATAATGTAATGAATTATGGCTACGTCAGGAACTACATCATTCGATCTTCAGATCGATGACATTATTGAAGAAGCATACGAACGATGTGGTATGCGGACTAATAGTGGAAATGACTTACGTAGTGCAAGAAGAAGTTTAAATCTTTTATTTTCAGAGTGGGGTAACAGAGGTATACACCTTTGGAAAGTTCAACTTAATGAACAAGTTTTAACTGCAGGAACTGCAACTTATACTGTTGCAACAGATGTTAATGATGTTCTTGAAGCGTATATTTCTACAACTGCAGCAGCAGGAAATACTTCATCAACAAACGATATATCATTAACAAAAATTGACAGATCTGCTTATGCTGCAATTCCAAACAAATTACAAACAGGACAACCCTCACAGTATTTTGTCGACAGACAAACGACACCTACTATAAGTTTATATTTAGCTCCAGATGCAACTACTTATACAACATTAAAATTTTACACAATAAACAGAATCGAAGATGCAGGTGGTTTTACAAAAACAGCTGATGTCGCTTATAGATTTTTACCTTGTATGTGTTCTGGCCTTGCATATTATTTATCACAAAAAAGAGCACCAGATAGAATACAATTATTAAAACAACTATATGAGGATGAATTACTTAGAGCATTAAACGAAGACGGTTCAAGAACTTCAGTTTATATCTCTCCACAAACTTATTTTGGAGATGGAGTATAATGTCTTTCGCAACTGGTAAAAGATCAAAAGCTATTTCTGATAGATCTGGACAAGCATTTCCTTATAAAGAGATGGTTAAAGAATGGAATGGTTCTTTAGTACACATATCTGAGTTTGAACCTAAACATCCACAACTTGATCCACCTTATCATAAAGCAGATGCAGTAGCATTGAGAAACCCAAGAACTATGACGGTACAACAACCAACTCAAGAATTTTCAAATGATCAAACTATTTCAGATTCTGGTGGTATTCATGTTGGAGTAGCAAATCTTTCATTACCTGGAGACTTTGCTTTTAGGACACAAGATTTTAATGTTACATCAAACGGTATTACAACTACAATTCACAGTATGGTTCCAGAAGACCCATCACTTCAAAATAGAAGTAGAGAATTAATTTCAACAATTGGATCAGTAGGGGTTAGTATATCATAATGGCTATTACACACTCATCTTTTCTTACACAAGTTAGAAACTACACCGAAGTAGATTCTAATGTTTTAACCGATGCAATCATTCAAGACTTTATTAGATCAGTTGAGTTAGATGTTGCAGGTAAAGTTGACTATGATGATTTAAGAAAATACTCTACATCTAATTTTACTGCTGACAATAGATATGTTTCATTACCTTCAGATTTAACAATTATAAGATCAGTTCAAGTAATAGATGGCAGTGGAAACAGAACTTTTTTAGAAAAAAGAGACACAAGTTTTATATCAGAATATAATAATGAAGGTGCAACCGGTACTCCTAAATATTGGGCTAATTGGGATGATTTTAACCTTTTGGTAGCTCCAGTTCCAAGTTCAGCTTTACAAGTACAAATAAATTATATCATTGATCCACCTAATTTTACTTCTACAAACAATACTTTTTTATCCACTTATCAGGAATCAATGTTATTACACGGTGTTCTAGCAGAAGCTTTTAGGTTTTTAAAAGGACCCGACAGTCTTGGCAACATCTACAATACAAAGTATACTGAAGAAGTACAGAATTTTGCTCTACAACAAATGGGCAGAAGAAGACGAGCGGAGTTTGATGATGGTGTACCAAGAATGGTAGTACCCTCTCCTTCTCCAAACCAATAATTTTAAAGGAGAATAATTATGGCAATAACAACAAACGCAATCTGTGATTCTTTTAAAAAAGAATTACTTCAAGGGAAACACGACTTTGATACATCATCTGATACTTACAAATTAGCAATGTACACAAGTTCTGCAACTTTAGGAAAATCAACTACAAACTATGCAACTGCAAATGAAGTAACTTCATCAAACTACACAGCTGGTGGCGGAACACTTGTTAATCAAGGTGTTAAAGTTTCATCTTCAGTAGCTATTACTGATTTTGCTGATCTAAGTTTTCAAAACGTAACTCTTACTGCAAGAGGTGCTTTGATTTACAACACAACTACTGATGGTGGTTCAAATACTACTGATGCAGTTGCTGTATTAGATTTTGGAAGTGATAAAACTGCAACATCTGGAACATTTACAATTCAGTTCCCTGCATTTACTACTTCTGCTGCTATTTTAAGAATAGCATAAGGAAAATAATGAATGTCAAATACATGGGGTGCACTTAGTTGGGGATCAGGTAGTTGGGCAGCGCAAGGCGATGCCACACTAACTTTAACTGGCATAGGTGCATCCTATAGTATTGGCAATGTAGTTGCAGATGCAGAACTTCAAGTAGGTTGGGGTGGAGACACTTGGGGTGAAAATGAATGGGGAGATCTTTCTGGATCACAACCCGTTGCTGTTGGATCACAGTTAACTTCATCTATAGGATCTGTTCAAGAAAATATAATAGTAGACGTTTCAGTCAGTGTAACTAACGTAGGTCAATTGGCATTTGGAGAACCAACCGTTGCTGGAGGTGCTTCAGTTGCAGTGAATGTATCTGGCCAAGAACTTTCTTTTTCTATGGGAGAAGAAGTTATTAATATTGGAGTTATACTTTCTTCTTCAAATTTACTAACAAACACTTTATCAGGATCTGTAACAATTGAACCTACGCAATTAACTGGTATTGGTTGGGGCAGAAGATCTTGGGGTAATTTAGCTTGGGGTGGAGCTTATTCTGCAATAGCTGTAGGACAAGAATTAACTTCAACAATAAACTTCCCAGCAACAGGAGCATTTACTGATGTAAATGTTTCGGTTACAGGACAACAATTAGATATCACTTACGCTAGCCCATCTTTTTCAATACAAGTAGACCAAGATATATTTGTACTAGCTTCTGAAGATCAACTTGATGCACTTACAACAGTATCTACAGTGATTGGTCATGCTAATGTTTCGGTAACAGGAATTCAAGCAACAATGTCTGTAGGCACTGCAGTAGGAGGTCTTAAAACTCCTGTAGATGTTACAGGTATTCAAGCTTCAATGACATTAGGTTCTATAGCTTTAGAACAATCGACAAATGAACCTGTAACAGGTCAACAAACAACTATGTCTATTGGTTCACCTTCTGAAATACCAGGTCAAATAATAGGGGTAGGAGGGTTACAATTAGCTAGTTCTATAGGATCAGTAACTGCTACTGGTCAATCTAATGTAGATGTTACAGGCATACAAATGACTATATCTGCAGGCAACACTAATGTAACTGCATGGGCTGAAGTAAACCCAGGAGTAAACAATATTTGGTCAGAGGTTGATCGGGCTGCTTAAATAAGGTAAAATAAAAATTATTAAGGAGATAAAAATTTATGGCATCTAGTTATTCATCAGATTTAAAACTCGAACTAATGGTAACCGGTGAAAACGCTGGTACTTGGGGAGATAAAACAAATACAAACTTAAATGTAATTCAACAAGCTATCGCTGGTTTCGAACAAGTAACACTATCAAGTGGTGGTACTCTTGCTCTTGTAATGTCAGATGGTGCATTATCTAACGCAAGAAACATGGTAATTAAATTTGCTACTGCAACTATTGCTGCTAGCACAGTTTGTACTATTCCAGATTCAATAGAAAAATTTTATATATTTGATGCAACAGGTTTAACTAATCCAACTAACCTTACAATTAAAACTGCATCAGGAACAGGATTTACTTTAGACGCTGCTAAAATTTACGCAGCATATTCTGATGGAACAAACTTAAATGAAATTTCATTAGACACTTTAGGTGGTACAGTAGCTGCGGCACAAATTGCTGACAGTGCGGTTACTACTGCAAAAATTGCAGATGCTGCAGTAACAACTGCAAAAATTACTGATGCGAATGTAACAACTGCAAAAATTACTGATGCGAATGTAACAACTGCAAAAATCGCAGACTCAGCAGTAAGCACTGCAAAAATTGCAGACGATGCTGTGACTGCAGACAAACTTGCAAACACAGCAGTCACTGCTGGATCTTATACTTCATCATCTATTACCGTAGATGCTCAAGGAAGATTAACTGCTGCATCATCTGGATCAGGTGGTGCTGGTGCTGCAGTTGCAAAATTAGCAGCTCATGGACCAACATCTGGTAACGTGACTGTAAGTCCAAATGCAAATTTAGTTTTAGGATATATCGGTGGAGGTGGAGCTGGAACCGCACACAGACCATCTGGTAGAACTCCTGCCGGTTCAGGTAATGGAGCATGGGGTTTTTTCACTCAAGCTGCTACTGGAGGAGCAACTTTAGCGTATAGTGTAGGCGCTGGAGGTAATGGTGGGAACTCATACCAACAATCTGGAAATAGTGGCGGAGCGACTAATTTAGGAAATATAGCAGGTAACGGTGGTACTAGTGGTAACACTTCATTTCCAAATGGACCAAACGGGACACCTGGATCAAATGGAACTATAACTGGTGCGGACACTTCTTTAAATTTATCCCCTTTAGTACCTTTAAGATATCAATTACCTGCACCAACATCTGGTGGTGGTCAAAGTGGTTATGTTTCAGCTGCACAGACTTCACAACAATCAAGTAGTCCCGGTCAGAGTGGTGCAAGTGGTGTTTTATTTGTTTACGATAATAGTGGATCATAGGAGAAAAAATGGCAAAACATATTATTATTAATCAAGGTGGTTTTCACAGACTATGTGAAACAGATGAAGATAAAAATTATTATTTAAATTTAGGAGATTCTAACCTTTCATCTTCAGAAATAAACGATAGCCAATTTACTGCAATTCAAAGAGGTAGACAAACTGTTAATATAGATGAATCAAATAATGTAAATATTACTGATGCAGAAGGTTCAGTAGAACAAAATTTTACTAAAGAACAATTATTAAAATTTATTCAAAAAGTTATTGACGATGTAGAACATTTTATACCGAATAATATAAATGTGCCTTCAGATTATTCAACTAAATTAGAAACTTTAAAAACTTTATACGATAATGTAGAAAATGATTCTGCTAATATTACATACACAGATGGAGCTGTTTCAGGTTACACTTGTGCTGACTGTATTATTGCAGCAGGAAATGCTATTCCTTTTTGGCTTATAATTAGCAATTAACGATTAATAGTTGAAATCTATTTGAGGTTTGTTATAAGAAGTAATGTTGGAAAACAAGATTATATTTCAAACTACTGAACCTTTTTTTTCAGATAAAAGTATAAGACCAGAACCTGCAAAAATATTTATACCTGATTGGTATAAGAATTTACAAAGTTATCAAGGTGAAACAAGTGCTATAACATTAAAAATGTGTATGCCTTTTTTAGATGCTATATCAATGGGATATATAATTAAAATGCCACATGAATATGAAATTAATCATATGCAATATAACCCTCATGTAAAAGATGCACCTAAAGAAACTTGGGTAAGATCTATACGTACTAGCGATCATTTTGGTATATCAAGCAGCAAAGAAACACATAGTATAGAACAATTAGGGGGAGAAAAAGGAGAGTGTCCTTTTATAAAACAAAACTCATACCAACCTATAATTAAACTTTTAAATCCTTGGGTTATAAAATTACCTAAAGGATATAGTGCATTATTTTTACCTCCAATCAACAATGAAAATCAAAACTTTTTTCCCATTAGTGGAGTTGTAGATTGTGATGTATTTGAAACTCCAGTAAATTTTCCTATTGTTATAAAAAAACAAAAAACTTTTTTAATAAAAAAAGGTGAACCTATAGCTACAGTAATTCCATTTAAAAGAGAGGGTTGGAAATCTGAATTTGAAAGAATAGAGCCAGAAGACATAAATAAATCAATGTGGAAATTAATTTCTAGATTAGACAAAGCTTATAAAACATTATTTAGAGTAAAAAAAAGATGGATATAAAATTATCTAACTTTATTTCAGAAGGGCAAATTCTTTCTGGCGAACAGGTTTCTACATTTTTAAGGACATTTAAAAATAATGTTTTTGAAGATGCTTTGATAGGAATAGGTGAAAACAGTACGGTAGATAAAAAAGTAAGAAATGTTACTCAATATTCTCTTCACAGAAATGAAAAATCAATGACAGAAATGTATTGGTTGAATTATCTACTTTACAAAATTAATCATTTAAGAACAAAGTATATAAATTTTCATAGTTTAGAATATGCAGAAAAAGTAGAATGTATAAATATTTTAAAATACGAGGTAGGTGGAAAATATATTCCCCATGTAGATTCAAGTAACAATTTAGATACAAGAATGTATTCAATTATAATTTTTTTAAATAATGATTATAAAGGCGGTAGGCTACAATTTGTTTACAAAGATCAAACACTTGAAATAGAACCCTATCCTGGTAAGGCTGTAATTTGGCCAAGTAATTTACTTTTTAAACATGGTGTTACACCGGTAACTGAAGGGACAAGATACACAATGGTTTCTTGGATTTGTTCATGAATAATAAATTTTTTTATATAAAGGATTTTTTAACTAACGAAGAACTAGAAATAGCTCATAAATATAGTATCTATAGGCATAAAAATAATACAACAGATTTTGATGATAAAGTTAATGGAGCAACTCGTTTTTATTCTGATCCATTAATGGAAATACTTTTAGAAAAAAAATTACCTTTAGTAGAAAAAATTGTGGATAAAAAATTATTTCCAACATATTCTTATTTAAGATTTTATCATAAATACACAGATTTAAAGAAGCATACAGATAGGAAGTCTTGTGAGATTTCTGTTACATGTACTTTAGGTAGAGATAAGTCATGGCCTATTTTTATTGATGGCGAAAGTGTTGATGTAAAACCTGGAGATGGTGTTATTTATTACGGAGCAAAATATGAGCATTGGAGAGAGGAGTATGATGGAGATTACTGTTCACAAGTATTTTTTCATTATATTGACCAAGAAGGCGAAAATAAAGACTTTAAGTTTGATAAAAGACAGTCTCTTGGATTTCAGTAATAAGCTGTGTTATAATTCCATATGCCTCTTACAAAAGTACAAATAGCACCAGGATTTAATAAACAGGTAACAGAAACAGGCGCTCAAGGTCAGTGGACTGATGGCGACTTTGTTAGGTTTAGGTATGGTTTACCTGAAAAAATAGGTGGTTGGGAGCAACTTGTTAACGCATCTTTAGTAGGAGCAGCAAGGGAGCAGTTTGTTTGGGCTGATTTAGATGGAAGAAGATATGCAGCCATAGGCACAAACAAAGTTTTAATTATTTATTATGAAGGTGCCTTTTACGATATAACACCTTTAGGTACAGCTATAACTGGTTGTACGTTTGACACTGTAAATACTTCAGCTACCGTTACTGTAAACAAAGCAGCACATACCTTACAACCTGGAGATCTATTTACATTTACTTCAGTAACACCTCCAGTAGGAGCTGGATACACAGCTGCAAATTTTACAACAAATACTTTTCAAGTAGTTACTGTTCCAGACAGTGATTCATTTACCATTACAATGGCTAGCGCAGCAGGAACCACGGTCAACGGAAGTGGATCTGCAACAGTCAATCCATACATTAGTGCAGGTGCTTTAGGTTTTACTTACGGCTTTGGTTGGGGAACAGGATTATGGGGTGGAGGTCAACAAGTATTCGGAACTCTTAACGGAGCTTTATTAGATGATACTGCAGGTACTGGAGGTGTAGGAACTTCTATTACACTTGCATCAACAACTGGATTTCCAACTTCTGGAACAATAAAAGTTGGCACAGAATTTATTTCCTACACTGGTATATCTACAAATGATCTTACAGGAATTACTAGAGCAACTGCAGGGACAAGGTCTGCTCATGCGTCTGGATCTGGGGTTGAATACTACACTGGTTGGGGACAAGCTTCCTTATCCTCTACATTAACGATAGATCCTGCATCTTGGTCTTTAGATAACTTTGGAGAAAAATTAATAGCTACGATTAAAAATGGTAAAACATTTGAATGGAATCCGATTAACTCAAACCCGAATGCTTTAACTACAAGAGCAACTGTTGTGAGTGGTGCACCTACAAGATCAGTTATGTCTTTAGTTTCGGACAGAGACAGGCATTTGTTAGTGTTAGGAACTGAAACTACAATTGGTAGTACAGGCACACAAGATAAAATGTTTATAAGGTTTTCTGATCAAGAAAATATTAATGACTATGCACCAACTTCGGTAAACACGGCTGGTACCTTTAGAATAGATGCAGGTACAAAAATAGTAGGGGCAGTTAAAGGAAAAGATTATACCTTAGTGCTTACAGATAATTCTGCTTACGTAATCCAATTTGTAGGACCTCCATTTACTTTCTCAATAAGACAAGTAGGTTCTAACTGTGGAGCAATTGGACAGCACTCTATAAAATATGTAAATGGAGCTGTATATTGGATGGGTGAATCGGGTGGATTTTTTGTTTATGATGGTACTGTTAAATCTTTACCATGCCAAGTTGAAGACTTTGTATTTACAAACAAAGGAGATAACCTTGGAGTTAATTATCAAAACGGTGAATCAGTATACGTAGGACTTAACCATTTATATGAAGAGCTTACTTGGTTTTATCCAAAAGCAGGTTCATCATTTAATGATAGAAGTGTTACTTTTAATTATCAAAGTGGGACATGGACAACAGGATCTTTAGCAAGAACTACTTGGACAGATGCTAATTTATATGATGTTCCTTATGCAACTGAATTTAATTCGACAACGACACCTACCTTTCCTTTAATACAAGGTGTAACAAATTTAAATGGTGGAACTATTTACTATGCTCACGAAGTTGGAACAGATCAAGTAGATACTGAAGGAAATAAAACTGCTATTGCTGCTTTTATTGAATCGGGGGACTTTAGTTTATCTGTTGAGGGTGAAGCACAAATGTTTATGAGTATGAGAAGGTTTATTCCAGATTTTAAACTTATACAAGGGGATGCTCAAGTAACTATTTTACTAAGAGACTTTCCTAGTGATACAGAAGCATCTTCTCCTTTAGGACCATTCACGGTTACCGGATCAACACAAAAGGTGGACACAAGAGCAAGATCTAGGTTTGCTAGTGTTAAAATAGCAAATACTTCTACAGATCAAAATTGGAGATACGGAACTTTTAGAGTAGATGTTCAACCAGATGGAATGAGATAATGGCTAGAGTAGATATAGTAATTCCTGAACCATCGCCTAAATATACAGAGGAAAACCAAAGACAAGTAACTCAGTCTTTACGAACGATGCAAGATAAGTTAAACACTTCTTATCAACAAGAATTAAAAAATGAACAAGATACATTTAACTGGTTTATGTCATGACAATTAGATACAAAAGCGAAACATTTAGTTTAACAACTACAGATGCTACTCCTGTTTTAACGTGCCCTGCAGATGCAACTATACTTGTGAAAAATTTACAAGCAGTTCACGATACTGCAAGCAATGTTGATACACATGCTTTATTAACAAAGTCTGGAGGTTCGGCTGTAAAGATAGCTTACAAAGAACTTAACAAAGCTCAAGCTAATATGGTAGAAGAAACTTTGGCGATGGAAGCAAGTGATGTATTATCAATGCAAGCAGGAACAGCTAACGAAGTTACAGGAGTTGTGAGCTATGCTCTGATAGATAGATCACAGGAAAATGGCTAGAAAATTTAAAGATTTTGTAGAAAGAGATAAACCTAGGAAGAGACCTAGAAGACACTGTAAGACTCCAAATAAAAAAAAGAAATTGCAAAATAACAAAAAATATAATAGACAGGGCCGTAGACAAAAATAATAGGAGAATAGAATGAGTAATTTACCTAAAATACCTGCAGAAGCAAAAGAAATAATAAAAAATAAAAGAACAGGAAAAGTATATGCTAGCCAAACTGACTTTGATGCTGATGTTGCTGATCCCAATACTGATACTACTGTGGATGACTTTAGACAAGACCTTGAAATTAAAGTTACTAGGGTTTCTATGGATGCGCTTACAAAAAAAGATTGATAGATCTAATGGAAAAAATTGAGTTATTTACTGATTCAATTATTGTAGATTATTTATTTGACGAAGAGTTAGATAATAAAATTATAAAAGTTTTACAAGCTGAAGAAAAAAATAATAAAGGGAATAAAATATCTAACTTCGGTGGTTTTCAAACAAAACCTATAAAAGATCAAAAAATATGTCACACGTTATTAGTTAAATCTGGTAATGCTATATCACAAGCATATGATGTAAAATTTAAATATAGTCTTATAAATTTATGGATTAATAAAAATCTTAAACATAATTTTAATATGCCACATATACATCCTAGGTCTGATTTTTCTGGCGTGTATTATGTTGAGGTAAAGGAAAATAATGGCGATCTTGTTTTTATAAGAAACGATGTTTCAAATAAAGAAATTGATGGTCTCTTTCATAAAACTGATTTTGTTTCATCTTCAACTATAAAACCAAAAAAAAATCAATTAATATTATTTCCTTCAAATTTACAACATATGGTTACACCTCATGAAGAAGAGGGTTTGAGAATTTCTGTATCTTTTAATTTAAGTCTAGACAGATAAAACAAAAAATATTATATAGATACTATGATTTTTTATAAAGTTTCAGGAACCGAAACTCATTTATTATTTAATGATGACGAAATAAAAGTATTAAATAAAACTAAAAAATTAATTTTAACAGATAATAATTTAAAAAATTTTATAGATGAATTAGGTGCAATAGCAGTTAATCTTCAAATAAAAATGTATGAGAAAGATAAAAAATTAGCTAACAAATTAAGCGAACGTGGAAAAGAAATTAAAATAAAAGATTTATGATTAATCTAATTGATAATTTTTATGAAAAAAATAATTTAGGATTAGTTACAATAAATTTTATTAATTTACATTTTAATGAAAGTTTTCAATCACAAAGTAATTATTATGGAGGAGATAGGTTACTAGCTTACCCGACATATGAAACAACTAATTTTAAAAAAAGTGATTTTTTGTATGATGTTTTAAAAAATACTTTAGAGGAGAAGATTAAAATTAAATCTTTAAATATAGAAACATTTTTAAGAAAAACAAAATTAAGCGAATGTAAAAAATCTCCGTCTTGGAAGCAATACAAGCCTCACCAAGATTCAGAGTTTTGTGATTTAGCTGGTTTAATTTATTTCAATTCTAACCATTTAAAAGATGGTACTTTTATTTTTAATAGTGAACAAGATTTTGAACCTACTGTTATAGTAGGTTCAAAATATAACAGGTGTGTGATGTACAATGCTAATGTTTGGCATTCTCCTTCAATGGAACAAAATGTAGAAGAAAGGTGGACACAACCTTTTTTTATTATATATAAAGAGGAGACATATAAAAAATATTTAAATAATAAAAATGAAACCTAGAGGTGCTACTGAATTACAAATGGAGATGCTTGAAAAGCATGTTTCAAAAGAATTATTAGATCAATTTCAAATTTGCACATCTATACCTGGTAAAGTTCCAATAGACCCAAATAAAATAAATATACTTTGGCAAAAAAATTCTTGGGATCAAAATAATTTACAACCTTTTTTTAGAGATAAATCTAAACATAAAGATTATGATTGGTACGTATTTAATAGTCATTGGAACTATGAAAAGTTTAGATACTTTTTTAACATACCAACTGAAAGATGTATTGTTATTAAAAATGGTATAGATAATTTTCCTATAAGAAAAATTTATAAGAAGGGGGATCCTATAAAACTTATACATCACTGTACACCATGGAGAGGTTTAAATGTTTTACTACGTGCGATGCAAGAAGTAAAAAACCCAAATATTACACTAGATGTATATAGTTCTTCACAAGTCTATGGGGATGAATTTAAAAAACATAATGATGATAAGTTTCAACCTTTGTATGAACAAGCAGAAAAATTATCTAATGTAAATTATATTGGTTATAAGCCCAATGAATATATTAGAGAAATGATGCCTAACTACGATTTGTTTGTTTACCCATCTATATTTGAAGAAACTTCTTGTGCTTCAGCTTTAGAGGCATTAGCTTCTGGTGTTCATGTTATAACAAATAACTTTGGGGCTTTATATGAAACATGTGCCGAGTGGCCTGTATATGTAAATTATTCTACTAATTATGAAAGTATGGCTATAGCTACTGGTAATGCTATAGAAGTTGCCGCAAGTTATTTACATGAAGATTTTATACAAGATCATTTAGAGGAACAACAAAAATTTTATAAACGTTTTTATAATTGGAATAAAAAAGGTATGGAATGGACAAGCTTTTTGAAAGGAGCCCTTAGTGAAAGAAACAGTAAATAGTGATACTTACCAAACTTTAAAAGAAATAAATATAGAGTCAAATCCTTTTGATAAAGCTATTACACCTTTATGGAAAAATGACTCTAGTAAAGAAGAAGTAAAACCATATTCAATATTTGTCGCAACTCCCGTTCATAGTGAATGCTCAATTCATTACACACAAGGATTATTAGAGTTACAAAAATTAGCGTTTGAGAAAAAGATAAAAATTAAATTTGTGTTGATGAAATCTTCGCTTGTTACTCAAGGAAGAAATTTATGTGTATCAAGTTTTATAGAATCTAAGTTTACCCATATGCTATTTATTGATTCAGATATTTACTTTCAACCAGAATCAATAATTAAAATGATTGAAAAGGATAAGGATGTTTTATCTATACCTTACCCACTTAAAACAATAATGTGGGATAAAGCATTAGATGGTATTAAAAAAAATGAAATTAAAACGATAAGAGATTTAAAGAAGTCTTTTAATACATACCCTATGAGAGTAAAAGACGATAAGAATATTCAACTTGATAATGGTGTAATAGAAGTAACCCACAGTCCAACAGGATGTATGTTAATTAAAAAATCTGTAATTGATAAAATGATTAAAGAATATCCAGAAAAGTCTATTGTACAAAAGACTGTCATTAATGGAAAATATGTAGATAAACCACATATGTGGAATTTTTTTGACACAATACATGACCCAGAAACCAAAACTTATCTCGGGGAAGACTTCTCTTTTTGCAAGCTTTGGAAAGACATAGGGGGTAAATGCCATGCATTTATTGAAGATGATATTATACATGTAGGCGAGCATCAGTACCAAGGACGATTTGCTGATGAGTTGAAACCTAGTAAGTAAAATGGTATTATATGCTATTATTAGGAAAATAGACTATGGATCCATTTACATTAGCGTTAGCCACATTTGGCGTACAAAAACTTAGAGGAAAATCTACAAAACGAGCATTAAGAGATGCTGCCTTAATTGGTGGTGGTTCTTATGCATTAGGACAAGCAGCTCCACAATTAGGTGTTGGAACAGGCCAAGCCTTTTCAGGTGCACTTGGATCTCCAGAAACATACGGAGATAGAGGACTTAAAACTATTACTCAATCAGAATTAGGTGGTAAACAATTTATGGACCCAGAAAGAATAGCTACTGTAGCAAGGTCTTCGCCATTATCTGAAGCAGTCGTAGGTTCAGGATCAACCGAAGCTAAAAAAGGTATAGCTGCTAATCTTTTAGAAAAAGCAAAAAAAAATAAATTCCAAACAGCTATTTTAGCTTCAAGTGTTTTACCTTTACTAGAAGATGAGGAAGTTGTAGATCCACCGTTTACTGAAGAAGATTATACAAAAGCATACGCAGAGCAATCTGATAAATTACAAGGTGCCTTTTCACCAGTGTCAAACGCTATGCCGACTAGAGCTGAAACTTATGGATCAAATATGTTTTATGCAAATGAAGGTGGTCTAGCAAGTGCAGTCAAAAAGTTTAATAAAGGTGGAGTAAATTATTTACCGTCTAAAACAGATCATGATGAAAACGATTACAACAATTATGTAAGAGCTGAAGGTTATGTTGAAGATGGTGCAGGTAACGGTGACAAGGATGAAGATACAATGCTTGCACAATTAGCTGATGGAGAAT
>WLWF01001855.1_pt1 | contig 16298 bp, 7 predicted proteins | sample 6718331 | NCBI WGS metagenome assembly WLWF01 (sample SAMN12718692, study PRJNA515312) | sponge metagenome | isolation source: marine sponge | host: Mycale hentscheli | place: New Zealand: South Island, Marlborough, Capsize Point | collected 2003-05-01
AAAGCCAAGGTCGGCATCAAGGTCGACGAGTTCGTTGCCTTCCTGAAGGAGAACGCCAAGCCCTCGGGATGGATAAACTTCGAGATGAAGGAAAGCCAAGACGGACGCTACTACTTCGAGCTCGACACATGGGAGCCGAAGGCCAAGCAAGAGGAAGAGGCTCCGTTCTGATTCATCCGTACTCCATCAGACGGAGGGAGAGGGGGGCAACGGCTCCCCTCTTTTTTTCTCATGTCGGAATGTCGAGTTCAATCGTCCCTATAGAGAGAGATACTTTACTCTATCTTTTCTTTCCTCCTACATATACGGGAGGTATAATTGACATTACCGACACTAAGACTGGGTATCAATTAGTTAACTGAAATAAACCGACACACAAACCGACACCACCATGTCAGAAATCGTCACAATCTTCCGGAATATCCGCGAAACGGAGACTCCCTTCCACCGTTCGGTCAAGCGTGTGCTTGATAGAATCAAGGATGGTTCCTCCAAAGACTTGGTCTTGCGCATCCGAAAGGAGACCGACAAGGCCAACCGCAACGAGCTCAAGAAGGAGCTGCCTGCGGTATGTTTCTCTGGTCAATTCAACAAGCGTTCCGATGCTTCGATACAGGAGCACAGCGGGTTCATCTGCCTTGACTTCGATGGCTACGGCACCAAGAAGGAGATGAAGGACGAGCGGGACCGCCTAACCAAGGACCGCTACGTCTACTCTGTCTTCACCTCGCCGTCAGGCAATGGCCTCAAGGCCCTCGTCCGCATCCCCCAAGACACTGATAATCATATCAATTACTTCAATGCGTTAGAGAAACACTTTAACTCCGAGCACTTCGATACCACCTGCAAGAACATCAGCCGGGTATGCTACGAGTCTTACGACCCACTCATACACATCAACGAAGGCAGCGAGCTATGGACAGGTCTCGTCGAACGAGACTATGTGGAGGTAGAGGTGAAGCGCGATATGCCTACCATCCCCATCACCGATGACAACAAGGTCGTAGACATCCTCGTGAAGTGGTGGACCAAGAAGTACGGCATGGTCGACGGCGAGCGCAACGCCAACGTATACAAGCTGGCTATGGCCTTCAATGACTTTGGTATCAACAAGAGCCTTGCCTCCCATGTCCTGCGGCAGTTCGAGCAGCCCGACTTCCCGGCCTCGGAGATAGACCGCACGCTTGACTCCGCGTACAGCAACACCGCCAACCACGGCACGAGGTACTACGAGGACAGCGACCGCATCAACCACATCAAGGGTCAGCTCAAGCGCGGTGTGTCAAAAAAAGAAGTCCGCTCCCAACTAAAAGGCGAGGTTGAGAGCGATGTAGTAGAGGCCGTACTAGAGCGCGTAGAGAAAGAGAACGAGGAGCAAACGTTCTGGTCTAAGTCCGAGAAGGGTGTCATCAAGATTGTCCCGCTCGAGTTCAAGACGTTCCTCGAAGACAACGGGTTCTATAAGTACGCCCCGGAGGGCAGCAAGAACTACGTCTTCGTCAAGGTCACCAACAACCTCATCGACCACACCAGCGAGAAGGAGATAAAGGACTTCATCCTTGGCTACCTCCTCGACCTCGAGGACAAGAGCATCTACAACTTCTTCGCCGATGCCGTGCGGTACTTCCGTGAGGAGTTCCTTACGCTGCTTGCCACCATCGACGTGTACTTCATGGAGGATACAGCGGGGTCGGCGTACCTGTACTACCGCAACTGCGCGGTACGGATTACGCCTGACGAGGTCAAGCCCATCGACTACCTCGACCTCGGTGGGTATGTATGGAAAGACCACATCATAGAGCGACCGTTCAGCGAGTGCGAGTTCGGTGGTTGCGACTTCCAGACCTTCATCGGAAACATCTGCGGCAACGATACCGACCGTGGCAAGACCATGGAGAGTACCATAGGGTATATGATGCACGGGTACAAGAACTTGAGCTACTCTCCGGCGGTCATCCTCAACGACGAGGTCATCAGCGACAACCCCGAGGGTGGCACAGGCAAGGGGTTGTTCATGAACGCCCTGAGTCAGATGAAGAAGCTGGTAGTCATAGACGGTAAGGCGTTCGCCTTCGAGCGTAGCTTTCCCTATCAGCTCGTAAGTGCTGATACTCAGATACTTTGCTTCGATGACGTAAAGAAGAACTTTGACTTCGAGCGTCTATTCAGCGTAGTAACAGAGGGTTTGACATTGGAGAAGAAGAACAAGGACGCCATCAAGATTCCGTTTGAGAAGTCTCCGAAGATTGGTATCACCACCAACTACGCCATCAAGGGTGCGGGCAACAGCTTCGCACGCAGGAAGTGGGAGCTCGAGCTACATCAGTACTACAACAAGTCGCGCACCCCACTGATGGAATTCAAGAAACACTTCTTCGCCGATTGGGACGACGACGATTGGTGCGCCTTCGATAACTACATGGTGTCATGCTTGCGTGGCTACCTCGATACCGGCCTCATCGAAAGCAAGTTCACCAACCTCCCCATCCGTCAGCTCAGTGCTGAGACGAGCCACGACTTCATCGAGTGGTGCGGACTCATCAACGGTGAGGTCAACACCGCCCTTGAGCCGTACATCAAACTGTACAAGGACAAGCTGTATGTAGATTTCATTCAGCAGAACCCTGACTACGCACCCAATGCCAAGATGACCATCTCGAGAACCAAGTTCTACAAGTGGTTGGTAGCGTACTGCGTACATAAATACAGCATAGCACCGGAGGAGGGACGCGATGCTGCCGGGCGGTGGATGCGCATCCGCAATAAGCACGAGGGCGAACAGCAAAGCGAGATGTCATGGAACTGAGAAGCTATCAGAGAAACATCGTCGAGCGGGCCAAGTCTATCCTAAGCTCTAAGAAGTTCGTGTACCTCGCTATGGAGGTGCGTACGGGCAAGACGCTAACGAGCTTGAGTATCGCCGAGGAGATGGGTGTCGAGCGGGTCTTGTTCCTCACCAAGAAGAAGGCGTTGGGAAGCATCACCGAGGACGCCAATAAGCTATGCCCGAGCTATGAGTTCTGGGCCATCAACTACGAGAGTATGCACAAGCTCCCGAAGCTGAACTGGGACCTCATCATCTTGGACGAAGCCCATGCCCTCGGTGCCTACCCTAAGCCTAGCAAGCGTGCTAAGGATGTCCGCGACCTCGTTCGCAACAGGTATGTCATCCTCCTCTCCGGCACTCCTACCCCGGAGTCGTACAGCCAGATGTACCATCAGGTGTATGGCATCCCCACCAATCCGTTCCGTCGGTACAAAAACTTCTACCGATTTAGTGACGACTACGTCGATGTGCAGGAGCGCATCATCAACTCCCTTACCAAGAAGTTCTACGACCGTGGGCTTCCGTCTATCCTCACCGCTATGAAGCCGTTCATGATTAGCTTCAGCCAAAAGGAAGCGGGCTTTAAGAGCCAGCTCAACGAGCATATCCTGCGCGTACCGATGGAGCCGAGGACGTATGAGATGTGCAAGCGGTTGAAGCGCGACAGGGTAATAGACGGTGATTCGGAGGTCGTCCTTGGCGATACGCCTGTTAAGCTTATGCAAAAGCTGCATCAGATGTACTCCGGTACGGTGAAGTTTGAGAGCGGCAACGCCATGGTCTTCGACCACACCAAGGCACAGTACATCCACGATAAGTTTGGCGATGAGAAGGTGGCCGTATTCTATAAGTTCAAGGCCGAGCTACAGGCGTTGCAAGAGGTCTACGGAGACCAGATTACCACCGACCTTACCGAGTTCGATACCACTGACAAGAGCATCGCGTTGCAGATAGTGAGCGGTCGCGAGGGCATCAGCTTGCGCAAGGCTAGTTCACTGATATACTACAACATAGACTTCTCTGCTACCAGCTACTGGCAGTCGCGGGATAGGATGACGACCAAGGAACGCACCGAGAGTAACATATACTGGGTCTTCTCCGAGCGTGGTATCGAAACAAAAATCTACAAGGCGGTGTCGAGTAAGAAGGACTATACGCTGAGCCACTTTCGAAACGACATTCTTACCTTGTAGGTAAGATGACCGAGCAGCAGATTCAGACGCGCCGTATCAAGGAGCTAGAGGGGCAGGGCTACTACGTCATCAAGCTCATCAAGACCAATAAGAACGGCATCCCTGACCTCGTTGCTATACCTCCCGACAGCGGGGTGCTTTTCTCTGAGGTGAAGCGCCCCACTGGGGTGGTGTCTAAGTTGCAGGAGTACCGCATGAAAGAGCTGAGAGAGCATGGAATCGAAACAGAGGTATATCGAGGTTGAGGAACCGTACGAGATTGACGAGGTTTTTGTCGACGCCATCATGGAAATCCCACACCGGGATAGGGTGCGTGTCTTGGAACAGATTAGCGGCTCGCTAGAGCAGTTCGAATACAACGACGACGAGACCTGCGAGGCCGCCGGTCGCATAGGCTCGGAGTTCTATTACAAAATTGAATACTACAATACGCAAGGCTGGCCTCCGGTCCTCCTTGATTTCTATGCCGTCGACGTCGACGACTATCTCGACATGATGGTAGACAAAAAACTAATACTAAAATGATTGAACCACCACACCACCCCAACCAAGTTCGTCGCCTTGCCGACATTTGCTTCGTGAATTTCGACGGAGATGTATTCAGCCGGTGTCGGGAGCGCCGCTTCGTTGACGCCCGCATAACGTTTGCTAAGCTCATCACCGAGCAGGGCGTTACGCCCACCCACGTTGGTCGCATCCTCGGTCGCAACCACTCCACCGTCCTTCACTATGTCAGGAAGGGGGAGATGCTCTTGGAGACGGACAAGTCTTTCCGCAAGAGGTATATCTCTGCCCGCGAAGAATACATCGGCGAAGACCCTGTCTTCTACTACTCGCCCCCGGAGCTGAGGGGGAAGTTCTTAGAGCTACGCAAGGACTACGAGGAGATACTCGACAAGTATCAGGAGTTGCGCAACCGCGTTAAGAACGAGCGTAGGCTCGAGCCTTTGGTAGATATGGTACGTAGCCGCACTAAGGCAGGCACCGAGGAGGAGGTATTCACCAGACTGAATAGGATATACAACGGACTATGAAGTGCCCGGAGTGCCGAAGGAACATGATGTGGACCGGGGACCACGACTCTGACAAAGAGAGTGTCCCCGGCCTCATGGTCTCTTGGCATTGCGTCAACGAGGACTGCGAGGTCCGCGCCGTCGACGTCCATTGGTTAGTCTGAATCTGGTCTCTGAGTCTTCGGTATTCCGAGTGCCTCATAGGTAGCGTCTTGCACGTCCTCTCCGGAGAACAGGTCGTAGACACCAATGAATGGGTCTACGTTTGTACCCAACAATAGCTCCAGTCCCCTCAAGGTAGCTCTTGAGTAGTTGCCTTTCTTAACCTCAGAGTCTATCTGATTGTATGTCCTTGACAATACATCCATAGAGCCGTTTCCAGTCACCCTATATCCGTACAGCTTATTCTTTATCACACTCTCTGCGAGCCCTCCAAAGACAGGAATCATAAAGAACCCATTGAGCGGTGACAGCATGGCATCTTGCACTGCCTTTCTCCTTTCCTCATCATCATCTGACAGGAGGAAGATGGCGCTGTTTGCAACGAGGGTAAACAGAATGTTGGCCGCAAAAACAGAAAGCCAAACGCGACGCACGTCACTCCTCTTCGGCTTGTTTCCGTTCCTCACATCACGCATTATGTTCTGCCACCCTACGATGGCGTTGTTCTGAAGGCCGATGATGGAGCTTCCGAACATAATGTATGTCCTTAAGAACACATTTCCTGAGTACTGAGCCGGAACCCTATCTCCCGGACGCCTTGACTGCTGAGTAATGTTGTAGTCATTGAACTGCTGCAACGCAAGGTCGGGGTCCATACCGTTCTTAATATTCCTTCGGTACGTCACGAGGTAGGCCATGATAGCACCCGCGTCACCAATCATAATCGGTGCGGCCTGAGCCTGCTTCAACCCCTTTATAAAGCTTCCTGCTGCGTTCTCTTGTTGCTCAAGGGAACGGAAGGTTGTGACACCAGACTCAAGGGTATAGATGTTTCCTGTCTTAAACTGCTCAAGCCTTCGGGCAAAGGTCTTAGAAACACCAACGGCTTCGTAGACGGGACCCGTAGGGGTATTGCCTGTAAGTACTTTTCCTAAGTCAAGCAGTACAGCCGGCATGATGGACGCATACTCAGCCATGAAAGCCACCCTGTCAATGATAGGGTCTATTACTGGAACCCTGTTCTCGGTATTGTACTGATACTCTTGGAAGGCAGTAATGAATGAGCTTAACTGCTTAGGTATCTGAAAGATTTTGAATCCGAGTACAGCCCTACTGAACTTGCTTAACAAACTATTTAAAAGCTTGAGCTTAACTGCGCTCTTTCTAGCGGAGTTAGGATTGATGGCTTGGTTGACCATCTGTCTATAGAACTCATTCAGATGGAATGCGTTAAGAACAGCGTCTAAGTGCTTGTTCTTGAACATGTAATTGATTTGCTTAGTGCCCTCAGCATAAGCTTTGTATCTCTCCATCTGTTCGATGTGGTCGTTGAGAGACTGCGAGAAGTTTAGGTTGTGCGAAAGGTCGACGTCACTCTTGGTGTCAGTACGTTCCTTTAGGGCTGGGCTAGTTTCGGCATCGAACACACGGCTGAAGTCTGCCGAAGCAATCAGGTCTTGCTGAACCTCCGGCGTTATGGTACGCGTAGGAAAGTACTTTTCAATAGCCGGTAGGTCAACGTCGTTTACCAAGCGGTATACATTGTTGATGCTCTCATAGTAAGAGTTGCTCAGGTAGTCGACCATGGCATCAGCAAAAGAAGTAAGGTCGTTGCCAAGAAACTCTTTTACCTCGGCCATCACTTCTGGAGTGAAGCCCATTTTTTCAAGCTTCGCCCGTTGAACTTCGTTTTGATACAGCGCGTAAACCCTTAACAGTTGGTCTTTGTTAAAGACGTTGTCGTACGAGGTAGACTCCTGACTAGTTACCCTAAGGGTAATTGTTTGGTTGTCATATAGTTGGCTAACGATGCCTCGGTATCCATTGGTTACACCCTCTACGCTATTGGCAATCTCATCCAAGATGTCCATCTGCTCAAAGCGACCCACCTGATACTGCTCATCCATATTATTGATGGCGTTGTATACATTCTCGTACAGGTATGGGCTGAGCTTGTTCGACATTGTGCCGAGGCTGCGTAGCATATTGGTTAACTCCTTCCACTTCTGACCTATGCCCTCTGAGGTCCAGAGCATCATGTACCCCTTGACACCCTTGAGTATCTCGGCATACTGACCGCTACGCAACTGCTGATTGATGCGGTTACGCATAGCCGAAATCTGATTCCGGTCCATGGCGCTGCCATCAGGGTTGGTAAGGAACGGGAACTCTTCAGCCAAAGAAGCTGACGCCTCCTCGTTAACAATTTTGTATCTCGCTGCTCGTGCTAGTCGCGTGTTCTTTAGGGCCACACGAGAGAAGCCAGCGGAGATTTTCATGTCCTCGAAGATGGCCTCGACCTCTTCAAGCGGCTTGCTGTTAATGTCGGACAGCAAGTCAAACGCGGAAGCCCTGTCCAAGAGTCGGCGTTCCTTTGATGTCAACGTCTCTCCGTCCCTTTGTCGTTCGATAGCAATCAGTAGGTCCGTGCTATTGCTTAGCTGTTCCCTGATTTGTTCGATGGCATCGAGGTCGTTCTTCTGCACGGCCCGAATGATGGGCAGCATGGCTTCAAAATATGCCAGCCCGTCTGCGTCTAGACTCCGGGTCCTTACCCTTCCGCTCTTGGTCCTGTACTTCGACTTCGACTTGATGACGAACTTCAACATGTCTTTAATGACACCCTTCTTCATCGTCTCACGCGTCTTCTCCACCTCCTTAATAACCTTCTCTGCCTGCTTTAGGATGGTGTCCTCGTTGGTGTTTACGACCGCCGCTATAAGCCTGTTTACTTGAGCTGCTTTGTATCCAGTCTTAGGTAGTGTTTCCCGGATAAGGGCACGCAGTTCGTTCTGCATCCTCTTCAGGTTTTTGGCACCACGCTTTTGTTCTCGGATATCCCTTTTGATGCGCGTGATTCTATCCCGAACCTGCTTGTTAGAGCGGGTGTTCAGTGCCTTGTCGAACGCAACAACCAACCTTTCCCGCACCTCCTTTGGCTGAGCCTTAAACTTCTCGTTCTCAGTCAATAGATTCAGGGCCCTTGCCCTCACCTCTGCCATCGGTGGGGGAGCAAGCTCTGGAGACCGCTTGTGCTTACGCAGTAGTTGCGTGTCGTTCAACGCTTTGTCTTTTGGAAACGACTTCCTCAGCAAGGCGATTCTCTCTGCCCTTGTTTTTTTGGTTAGCCTCTTCGGCTTACGAAGTGTTGGAACTAAGAACGCGTCTAGCTTGGACTGCACCTCATTGTAAATCTCCCGACCCACAGTGATGCCACCTTCTACATTTCCAAACGCCTCCGGGATAATTGCCGCGTAGCTATAGTACTCCGCCATAGCTGTGTTGATGGCGTCAACGTTCTCCTTTCCGAACTTATCGATTAGCAACGCGCGTATGGCGGCATCTCGATAACCCATTGCCCGCCCCTTGATAACGATGTCTATAATGGAATCAGTGGGGTCGACAAGACTTTCTGGCCCTACTGATGGGCTGCCTAAGGGGCCATCGAAATCACGCTCGGTATACGGGCGTTCATCAGCGTCGTATATCTCCTTAACGCGCTCGTTTAATTCCCGTTCCCTTTGGGCGGCCTCCTCTTGTGCCCTTACTTCCGCCTGCTCCCGCTCCGACTCCTCCGTCTGAATGTCATATGCAGAGTACAGGTCGTAAGGAACGCGCGTGTTCTTTATGGCTACGTATTGCCCACCATTCTTTGCCTTGGCTAGGGTCAATCCATTCTGTTCTAGCATGGCCTTGAACGCATTGACGTCTTTTTGAAGGGCGTTGTTAGGTATAAATCCGTTGGTGTTTAGCTCGTAGTATATCGCAGCTCGGTATAGCGCGTCGCTAATTCCTATATACGAGACGCTTGCCATCGCGCTCTTCTTCCCTTTCTTACTTTTTGGGTCTATGGTTTCACCAACCTTGTAGGCATATGAGCCCTCGTAAGCGGTGAGCAGAGAATCGAAGGCTGTGTTCTCCGACTCCGCCAACCCCATCAACTCTCTAACGGCAGTAACAAACGAACTCCAAACCGTCTTCCCTTTAGGGTCTGAAATGGCCTTCATCAAGGACTGCATCTCCGGGTTGGTTAGTCCCCAAGCTAGAATTTCATCGGGGTCCATGCGATACGCCCGAGCACTGCGACTGCCAACCTTTGCGCCCTTTCTTAGGTATTGATACAGCTCAGGATACTTAGACCTTATCTCCTCTTCGGTAAGTCCGTTTAGGTGTTTCTTGACGAGAGCCACAATGCGGTCTACCTCCGCCCGGAACTCTGGCTTTCCGCCCTCATAGTTAAGTGTAGTGGCGGCGTGGATTCCCTCGTGTAGTATAACCTCGGTGTACGCGCTGAAAAGGGATTGCTGATTTTCAAAACTCAAAAAATTCTTTGGGTTTTTAATCTCAATCCTAGACTCGGTAACCTTTCCTGAGGTCCTGACAATTTTGCCCGTTGCATCACGGTATCCTGACCAGTTATAGAAGTAGTACCCACGGGTTCTTAGCCTTGCATTACCACGAATCTTGACACTTTCATCTAGCTTTTCTGCCAAACTCTTGGCAATCGCCCTCTGCACCTCGTCGAGGTTTTGGTTCTTGGACATCGCCTCATACACCTTCTTGGCTGGGAGTCCTTGCGAACTCTGCGTACTATAAATCTCGTTGTAGATTTCCTCCGCCGTAGCTGCCTGCTCAATAGCTTTGTAAGGGGCTTCGGACAAAGCGATGAACGGGTCTTCCTCTACTGTAGGCTCAGCCGCTACTTCCTCTTGCAACTCCTCCACCCTTAATGCCAATGCCTCATCGACAAGCATGGTGTTGAGGTTATCTATGAACTCCTTGAGCTGCTTCCTACGTTGACGCGAGGACTTATCGTTCTTTCCCTTCAGCTCATCAACTTCCTTCTTCGCATCCAAGGCCAACCTGTTTCTCCTACTAAGCTCGTTGGCCCTCTCATCCGGAGTCATCTCCGCAAGCTTCTGCTTGTACGTCTTTGGCTCCTCTTCAACGGTGGGCTCTTCCTCCGGGGTTACTTCATCGGGCTTCTCAAGGTTGGCCTCCCTATCAATATTCAGGCTGTCGTCATAGACTGCCACAATTTTTCCGTTGACCTCTAGAACCAAGCCCCCGGTCAGTGGCGTCATATGGAAGTTCGAGGAATCAGACTTGGACTTTCTATTCAGGGCCTTGATAGCAGCGTCAAGAGTCTTGTATGTTGTTCTGTATGTCCTCTCACCGTAGGTGTCAAAGAGTTCAAATTTTCCATCAAGAGACGTTCGTATTCCGAACCGGCCAATAATCCTAGTTCCGTTCAACTGACTACCAGCAAGGCCCAATCGAGCACGTCCTTCTTTTATCAGACTAGCAATGACACTACTTGATGAGTAGTCCACCGTGGGCTCCTCCTCAACGGCTGGCTCTGCCTCCGGGGTGGCCTCCTCAGTGGCAGTGGGCTCCGCTTCTACTGGTCCACCAAATTTTTCAAAGTCACGGTCAGCGTACTCAATCGCCTCTTTAATTGTTCTAAACGTCTCGCCAAAGTTGTTGGCGTCAGTAGTATCTTCTGGGTTATCGGTCTGATAACCAACGTAGTAACCCTCGTCTGTTTTTCTTATTACGAAGTCACCTCCCCTATGACGGATGATATACTCGCCATCGCCGGTTCTTTCTCTTTTTGTAGGCTTCTCTACCGTGGGCTCTTCCTCCGGCTTCACCTCTTCTTCCACCGTGGGTTCAGCCTCGGTGATGTTGTTCATCTCGAGGTCGAACTTAGCCAAGGGTTTACCAAAAGAGAGGTTGTCGTCGTACAGCCCGATGAATCCTCCGTTTGTAAGCCCGGTCCGCTTTTTTTGATACAAGAACCTAGCCAGCGCCTTCGAAAACATAGCGTAGCTTGAGCCACGGTAGACGTAATTTGAATCACTGAAGAAGTACTTTCCGGTAGACCGGTTATATCCAATTACGTACTCGGTGTCCTGATTGCCATCCTTACGGAAATACCCAAGCCGAAGATTCGGCCTCTCCTTCAACAGCTTGGCCAACTGCTTCTTGGTCAGCTCGGGCATGAGCTCCTCTTCGATTGCCTCGGCCACTTCCTCAACGGTGGTCTCCGGCTCAACGGTAGGCTCTGCCTCCGTGGGTTCAGCTTCCACCGTGGGCTCCTCCTCTACCGCAGGCTCTTCCTCAACGGTAGGCTCCTCCTCTACCGCAGGCTCTTCCTCAACGGTAGGCTCTGCCTCCGGGGTTACCTCTTCTTCAGCGGCAGGTGCTTCCTCGGCATCAGGCTCTTCCTCCGGGGTAATTTCCCCCGGGGGAATTTCTTCCTCCGGAGTGACTACATCCTTAGCCTCTAGGATTTCCTCACGTATGCCGGGCACATACGTCCCTTCATCGTTAGTGAAGCCATCAATCTCATCCTTGTTGCTTTCGTAAAGGGCGGTCTCAACCTCGGTAAGGGACTCCTTGTTGTTGAGCTTACGGGCGATGTCACTCAAGAGACGCTCCCGGCGAGCATCGCTTAACCGCCCTTCTTCTTCCGCTTGGACATCTTGCTCGGTAGCTTCGCTGAAGTCTTGTACTTCCTCTCCCACTTCTGGGCTAGTGCTGGATTCGTCGCGTGGAGGAACCTTCTTTGTGCTTGACTTTTGAACGGCATCTTTTTTGAGTTTTAGAAGTGCAGCGGTTGTGGGGTCGCCAACGACTTTAGCCCTGCGTAATTGAAAGGGAGAACGCTTCTCCAACTCATTGACAAAAGCAACCCGGGTGTATGACTTCCTTCCGATGGCATATCCAGCAGGCTTATCCCTTTGCGTACGCTCGTTAATCAGACTCAAGTCTGCAATCTGAGATTCAGGAAGCGCATTGTTCTCTGCGATATATGCAATCTCCTCGTTGATTTCTGCAATTCGCTTTTTAAATACCTCTCGTACACTGGCGCTGCGGGTGAGGGATTCCTTAGCTTCAAGGAGCTCCATCAATCGACCTAGTTTCTTGGCCTTAAATCCGGGACGGGCATTGGGTTTACGCCCTAGTATCTCATTGGCCTCTCGCCGATACCCTACGTTCTTTCTAATGAAGTTGGCTACGTCAGGACTAATCTGTCCCATCGTCTCCATATTGTTCGTCCACTCCAAAATTCTCTTTCCACCGACCTTCTCCTCGGCTAGAACCTTAGGGTCAACAAGCTTCATGGCAAGCTCAAAGTTCCCGTTCTTGAACCTCTCAGTGGCAATGTTCACCGCGTACATAGGCGTAGACTGCCCGATGGCACCAAGGCCCTCGGCAAAAATCTCTCTCATGTCAGACACGGAGCCCGTGTATTTCCCTGACATAACCAAAGCGCCGTACTCACCGGCCATCTCAAGGGTAGGGTCGACAAACAGCCTCTCTGCAACGCCATAAGCAATACGCCTTCCTGCAGTAGATATCGCGGAAGTGGTAAACACCCTTCCCGCCAAAGAGTTGCTGATGTGGCTGGCTAAAGCAATAGGAACACCACGCTGTACACCTCGAATCGTACCCTCACGCCACACCTCATCGTCATTGAATGCAAGCAAAGACTGCTGTGGGTCGGTCCAATCATACCCCCTCTCATTACCTACGTCAATAATAGAGTTGCCCATCTCCAAGGCCACCTCAGAAAGAGGCATACCATATAGGAAGGCGGCTTGTGCGGCACCCGTTAAAGCACCTACAGCCGCGCCACCAACAACTCCATACGGCCCTGCTGCCATCCCGGAAACACCACCTTTTACCGCTCCGGCAGCAGCGAAGTATGGAACTATCTCTGAGGCCAAGGGCAGTAGCTGCCCCATAGACTCAGCCATAATAGCAACGGTATAGTCAAGGGGGTTGCGGGCGAGTGAAGACCAGTATTGACCGCTAGTAGCAGTCTCGTTTACCCTCGTCTTTTTACGGGTTAACCTGTCGTCATCCTCATCGAGCAATCGCGATACAGCCTGAGATACATACTTCTCCTCTTCCTCCTCATACATACCCATATTGGTCTTGAGAAGAAGTGCCATGGCATCGCCACGGTCCATGGCTTTGTCCCACTCCAATCCCCAAGTCCCCAAGAAGTCTACGTATTCATCGGTAACTTGCTTGTTGTGCTTCTTGCTGTAGTACAACTGCGCCCTCTCATAGGACCTAGCGGAAAGCATACGGTCGTTGATATCGCCGTTGAACTTCCCTATCAAGTAGTTGATGTCGTCAAACTCCTCTTGGCTTTTAGGTACGTAGTTGAGTAGGTCTCCAATCCTCACTCCGTAATTCCTCAAGGACTCAACCTGAAGTTTGTCCTGAGATATCCGTGCGGCTTGGTTTATTTCAGACGCCTTTTCTGACAGGGCCTTCTGTTTCTTTCCCAACAAAACGTCAAAGTCCTCACGAAGCCTAACGGCATCCTCTGCGTTAATCGTTTCATACAGGTAATCGGCACGGGCCTCTGTCTCATTCCGAATCTGAGCTATGTCCCCTCGAACAATATTGCCATCGACGAAGAACTTCTGATACTCAAGAGGGATTTCGCCCTCGTATTTATCTCCAGCAGACAGTTGCTCTATAAAAGAATACTCGTCGCTGGCTTCATCCATCCGCCGAACAGCCTCTTGCTCCGTGTAGTAGTCCCTACCACGCTCGCTGTATAGCCTCTCACCCTCAAGGTCTATAGTCTCGGTTTCTTTCCATGACCCAGCGGCAAAAGCCTTGGCCTCCTCCTCAGTATCAAAGGTGAAAACCTCTTGACGACGGTAGGCTTCATCCAAAGCCTTATCGCTAGACATCTCAGACCACATGTCCCTCCTTCGGGAAATGGAGTTGGGGCGGTTGGGAAATAGCGTGGGGTATGCCACGAACTTCCCGTCTACCTCAGCGTACTCCATGAGGTGAGAAGAAACAGAGCCGTCTGAATTCTGTCTAGATACAGGCCGCATCTCCTGAGCCCGCAAAGCCTTCTCTACATTACCCCTAGTGTCGTCTTCAATGGTGATGTTAGATGGGGCTCGGTTTTCATTTAAGAATTCCTGTAGCGCAATCTTGTCTTGAGGCGGGATAAGGCCACTGCGAACACGCAGCGTAAAGGTCCTTGGTTCAGGGAAGTAGTCGCTGATTACAGTGATGTCACCCTTTCCATCAGACACACCGCCTTCAAATCTGAACCCGTCCTTTCCGTATGCGGTACGGAGGTCTTCAATAAGTTCATCTCGGTACTCAGGGTAACCGTTGGCATCCTCAATCAGGATGTTGCCTATATCTTGGACCGGTTCTAAATCAACTTGAGCCTCCTGCAAACGTTGAAGCTCTTTCTCCCTCTCTTCTGCCTCTACACCAACAAGCTCTTCTGTAAGCGCCGCCTGTCTGGCGACTTCCTCAGGGCGTCCTCCGTATGGGTCGTCAGGTTTGAACGGGTCGCGCTCAGCCGTTATCGTTTCAGCCGATAAGTTAAGAGCCTCTAAAGCCTCAGGAGAGAGCTCCTCATTCTCGGATAATACCGATAAAGTATCTCCCCCAGCAGAAGCCGTAGCGACCGCGTCTTTTTTTTTTACTGAACTAACAAAGTCCTCGAGACTAACGCCGTTAGCAAACGACCTGTCGAGCCTTGTCAGGTACTCATAAATCTGAGATGAATACCTGTCGTCTTGAATGTCATTTAGGAACTGGTCTTGACTAACCTTCTGACCAAACCCCGGTTCTTTTTTTACTAGGTGACTGTAAATTTCAGAGCCGTAGTATTCGGGAGACTTTGTTCCTTCAAGCATGTAGTAAATATATCAATCAATTAGGGGGTCGGCACGCTATCTGTTTCTAGTACCGGAAGGTCGGTAGCAAGCGGTACCGAACCCAGTGGTTGCTCTGTCCTACTGGAAACTCTCCTAGCCTGTGCTGGAGCAAACACGCTCGGCGCGTCCCTATTCATTTTGGTTAAGTCGTCATTCCCGTAACTATTCCAGAAATTCGTAAGCTGCTCTTCAGTAAGCTTTGTTCTTTCAGCGGCATTACTAAGAACCAACTCAGTAAGGTCGCGAAGAATTTGTTTTGAATTAGGCACGCCAGTTGGTATGTACACTTCGACATCCATTACTTCAGGAACGAAGAAGCTAATCACGTCGGTTGGACGGTACTCCACAAGCTTTTGCTCCACTTCATCCTTATCAATAATAGTGATGCCATCTGTGACAAGCTCGTCTGAACTCGCCGCGTCAATGATTTCTCTTACCAACCTGACGTTATCAGAACCCCCGCCTGAAGCGGACATGTTCACAGCTTTGTTATCAAAGTAAGCACCGCCTTGAGTATCCGTAACCTTGGGGTTACCATCCTTGTCGTCTACAGTAATGGATAGAACTGAGTTGTTCAATGTCTGAACTGGAGATGTCGCACCACCGCCGGAAACCTCGGGGTCCATCACCGCCTCTCCCTGCTGTACCACAACGGGGTTACCCTTTTCATCCATCTCTATTGTTATGAAGCCCCGGTCCCTAAGGATTTGGTCCGAGCGGTCAGTGCTTACGCCATGTACACCCCTTCCTGATGCAGCCCAATTTCTCATAGAGATAGCACGGTCGTTTTCAGTGTCTCCAAGCCGAGCCTTTGGGATAATCACCTGTGACTTACCCTCTGTTTTAGCCTTCTCATCAGTATACGTAATGACTACACTGTCTCCACTGGCTTCGATATTCCTAATGCCACGTTCCTGTGCAGTAGGGTCTCCAGCAATGGCGTTCTCCAATGCATCAATTCGCTCTTCGTCGGTGATATAAAGAAGCTGCATCCAGTCACCCATCAGGCTAGACTCCTCTGCCAAAGCCTGTTGCATCTTCATAACCTCCGCGCTCGGTGCCCTTCCGGCAGTGGGAAGGTCTTGTGCAGTTTCGGTTACGTTCAATCCCGTACGAATGCGGTTGCGCACCAAATCAAAAGCCTTCTCCTTCTGCGCCTTACGGTTGGCGATAAGCGCGGCCTTCTGCTCAGGTGTGACTCCCCTTTTGTCTAGGTACGCCTCGAAGTCCGCATCGGTAACGTCGTCTTCTACAGCCCCGATAACCCTGTCCTTGTTCCTTGGGCTAGGCATCATGACTATCAACTTAGGGTCGTCCACTGCCGCTTGGATATCGTCCGGGGAGTCAAGGTGATGGCTCTCGTAACTGAGGTTAGAGTAGTCAA
>WLWF01001856.1_pt1 | contig 16298 bp, 24 predicted proteins | sample 6718331 | NCBI WGS metagenome assembly WLWF01 (sample SAMN12718692, study PRJNA515312) | sponge metagenome | isolation source: marine sponge | host: Mycale hentscheli | place: New Zealand: South Island, Marlborough, Capsize Point | collected 2003-05-01
CGCCTTGTGTTCTTCACTCATAGGAGGTCTTTGTTTTCTAGGTTTACCTTTTTTAGTTAGTTTTACATTAGGTAATGTAGCTTCGGGCATACTAAAGATCTCATTAACATTCATGTCTTCACGCTTTGATTTAGCCTTTGGTATTTTAGCATCGCTCACATTCGGTTTAGGTTCTTCTACTTCTTGTATTTCAATCTCATCTTGTGTCTTAGCATCGCTTACCCGCCCTTGCCTTTGGTTCGGTTTATCTTTATCTTCATTAAATTCTTCAGTATCAATAGTTGATTCTTCATCATCAGTCATATCTTCGGGGATAAAATCCATCTTCACTTCGGGCATAAAACTCATTTATAGTATTAATCAATAAAAAAATTTCTACAAATTATTAATTTTTATTTTATTTTACAATAAATTGATTTCTATTTTATCAAAAAGTAGTAATTAATCTAAAGGGTCATTTTTATACCCTAACCCTAAAATATACCCTTATGAATTTGTTTTACATGACCCTTTTATTTGACATAGGGTATAAAATTGACCCTTTTTGACTATTATTCGATATTCACCGATGCTTGAAGCTCAATAGTAGGTTCTTGTTCTTCTTCTTCTTTGATATCAACAACTACATGATTTTTATATCGTAGATCAGCTCCGCTATAAGGTTTTATTTCTTTGAGACCATTACAAATAATAGGCTTTCTAACATTAGGGTATTTATCATTAAATTTTTTATTAAACATTTGTATTATATCCAAATCAATATTAGGTGATGATTCTAATAAATTATCATATTCAGCTCGGCATACTTTGAGAAAGTCTCGGCAAGGTTTTCTTTTTCTATCATGTAATGATAATTCTATTTCAATTGCTCTACCAAGTTTAGACCAAGCTAAAGCACTAATTCTATGACCTTCAAATGTTTCAGCATATTTTAAAAATGATCCTAATGTTCCTAGTATTCCACAGAAGATATTAAAACCACCAACAACAGCAGTAAACCCATGTTGATAATCAGTAGGTATATAACTATCAACCGCGAAATTACCAACACCAGTTAAAGTTGATAAAACAATAATAGGGATTTGTAGATGTTGATATTTCTTTTTATATTTTCTTGTGCTGTAATTATGTAAGTAAGCGTAACACATACTAACCTCACCCCATTCACTTAATAACTCTTCTATTTCATCAGACCACTCATCTATATTATCTGGTAAAGGTCTTGGTGTAATTGTTTCCATTATATATATTAATAAATATTTTATTCAGGCTCTGGTTCAAAATCTTTTATTTCTTCTAGTTCTCTGTTGTCCAGTGGAGCACGATCTTCTTCAAAATCAAAATCATCTAATCCTGATACTGGGATCATATAATGTTTAATACAGTTGCTACCAGTGAATTGAACTTTAAAAGAACTATCTTCTTTTAATTCCATGATTTTAGAACAGTCAGTAAATACAAATAAGAAATAGACACGATAACCTTCATCTATTGCCTGTTGTCCCGCCATAACTTTAGAAGCAGTAATAATTGTATCTTCATATTTATCTGAAGTATTAAATCTTCCTTTGACTTCAACTATAATCTTTTCTTCTTCATCTTTAAAATCTAATATATCAAAAATATCGTTTTCATTCCTTGAAAAATTTGTCTTAAAATACTTATTTAATTTAGGTAACGCTTCATCTTCAATTTTTCTACCAGCTTCCCAAAGTTTTTTATTGAATGCAAAGGGCATGATTCTTTTTATATAACTTAAGTAATAAAAATATTTTCACTTTCTAAACTTGAAAAAAAATATCAATACTTAATATAATAATGTCTGGTGAAAAAAAGAGATTAGAGCAGTTTTTATTACAGAGTAGAGCGTCCAATATTATTAATGTTGATCCCAGATTCAATAGATTTCAACCAGAAAAAATAGATACTATTAGATTAAGAGCAGCACAAAAAGAAGCAGGTAAATTGCCTGTATCTGAAAAACTTGTAAAACAACAACAAAAGAAAAAAAGAAAAGCAAAAAGAGGAAAACAATTAAGAGGAGAAGTAGGTAGGTCTATAAGAGAACAGAGAAGATTTGAAAGAGGTGAAAGAAGAGATAGACCAGAAGATGAACCCAGAGTAGTGGGAGAACCTAGAAATACTGGATTATCTTATGACCCCGATATAGAAAGAAGACGATTAGATATACAGCAACAACAGTTAGCAGATGCTAATTTAAGAGCATTAGGAGATAGAAGAGCAGCAGTAGCAGCACAAGAAAGAGAACTTGCAGTTAGACGGGGTGAATTAGCAGCAGGTAGAGCAGAAAGAGCATTAGAAAGAGAAAGATTAGCCGCTGCTGCGGCAGCACCAGCTCCTGTTGTAATTCCACCACCCGCCGCTCCTAATATTAGAGTAGAAGCACCTAGAATAGAAGGACCATTAGTAGCCGATCCAATACCAGAAATTCAAAGATTAGGTGCTGAAATTAGAGCCGATGTTAATGCTTTTGGAGTAGAACAAAGAGATAGAAACAGAGATATATTAGAAGAAGTTAGACGACAATCACAGAGACAAGGTGAATTAGAAGCCAGACAAGGAGTCATAGATGAACAACAAAGACAGCGTGTGTTAGCACAGGATGCAACTTTAGAAGAATTACAAGCAAGATTAGGCATGAGTCAGATAGAGATGGGGAGAGCCCGAGATGTAGTTATTCAAGAAATTAGAGACGCGGAGGGAAGATTAAGACAAACAGCAGGAGAACTAAATAGACCCGAGGGTTATGATGATGTTTTTTTAAGAGCAGTTGATGAATCAGTTAGACAAGGATTAGAAGAGGGTACACCTGAAATTTTAAGACGACGAGTTCCAATAGAAGAAGTAGAATCACCCACACCATTATCTGAACCAGAAGGAATAAAAGGAGTTATAGCAGGTGGAGGTGAATTAGATTTACCTAATGTAGTCATACAAAGACCAGGAGCAATAGGAGCAGCACCAGATGAAAGTTTAAGATTATCACCTGAACAACAAGGTAGGGTATATACACGTGGGACAGGTGGAGGAGGACCTGCAAGAGGAGGAATAGGAGCTTTAAGAGGAGTAAAACCTGAACCTGAACCTGAACCAGAGGGCAGTCCATCAACTCAATCGTCAGGTTCTTCGTTAGAAATTCCAACAGAACGGTTAAGACGTGGGGGAGGTAGTGGTGGACAACAATTTAGCGGCAGCGAATCACAGGGTTCTTCGTTAGAGGAATCATTACAATTAGACCCAGTTGATCCTGTGAATGTAGCAGACGCACTAAGATTAAGTAGATTAGCCATAGATGAAGCTGAACCAGTTTTACAATTAGAAGAGGCAGATCAAGAACAACAAGATAGATTAAGATTAGTTGATTCTCAGGATTTCTTAGCTGGATTTGAAGTACCACCATCACCTTCAGTAGCAAGACCCTCAACACCAGCAACACCAGAAGAAGAGGCAGTATTAGAAGAATTTAGAGGGGTAGTGGATGAGCCATTACGACCAGTATCAGAACGTATAGCACAATTTGGAGGAGGTGCCTCAACACGACCAGTGCCCTCCAGAGTAATAGAAGATGCTGGTATTCAAGAACAATCTTTAAGAGAATTAAGACCATTAGACCCTGATGTATTATTTGAACCAATTGAAGAAGCAGAACAAGTTGGACAAGTTGTAGATAATAGACCACAAATAGTAAGAGATAGTAATACTTTATATGGTGATGCTCTACCCGATTTAACTACTAATGTTAGAGCAGGACGACGAGCTTTGGGAGCAAGAGGTGGGGTCGGATATAGATTAAGAAATAATACAGATAGAACACTTAAAAAAGTTCAACCAGGTGATGTAGTTAATATTACTGGTGTAGAAGCAGGTGTCAGGGGTGAAGGAAGATTTAGATTAGATACACAAACACAAACAGGAACACGTGTATCTACTGATCAATTACAACCATTAATAGACGATGGTTCATTCTTATTTGAAAAAGGACATCGCCATGAATTAGGAGGACACTTTGATGAAGAACCTTATGGACCACCCCCTGAAGAACCAGGATTATTACAACAAGGTGCAGAAGCAGTAGCAGGAGTAGCAGGAGCAGGAGCAAGATTAGCAGGAGGTGTAGCACAAGGGGTGGGAGAGGGATTATACGAACAATTACCAGCAGCAGGAGATGTAGGAGCAGCAATAGGTCGTGGAGCAGTAGCAAGTGTAGCAGGAGCAGGAAGATTAGCAGCAGGAGCAGCAGGAGCAGTAGGAGAAGCAGTATTCGGACAGGGGGAAGTAGAACCCGAACCCTAAAGGGTTCTTAGGCATAAAAAATTTTTTCTAAATATTTAATATAATGGTGAAAGTTACTTATAAGGGTGAAACAAGAGATTTACCCGCTCAGTACCTCAAAGGATTAAAAGGTAAAGATAGAGAAAAACAGATTAAAAGTATATTTGAAGGAACTATAAGACCAACAACAAAAGCACCAGAAAAAAGAAGTTCTCACGTAATTAAATTTGAGAAAAAATACGGTAAAAAAATAACTAATGAAGATTGGATACATAAAAATATAATTACAAAAACGGGACAAAAAAAAATAATGGATAAAGCCATGGGTGCTTATTTTTCGGGTGGTTCAAGACCTAATCAAACACCAGCATCATGGGCATACGCCAGACTAGCTTCTGTCATTACAGGAGGTCCAGCTAGAAAAGTAGATAAAACAATCTGGAATAAATACAAAGTAAATAAAAATAAAAAGTAAATATATATACAATGCCGATTACAATGACGATTAAAGAAGCAGAACCAAAAACAAAAAAAAGATTTACTGCAATTTTTAGACTTCATAAAGGTGGAAAAGTTATTAAGATAACACACTTTGGACAGCGTGGGGGAAAGACTTATATAGATGAAGGTGATAAGAAAAAAAGAAAGAATTTTAGAGCAAGACATAAGAGAGACTTAGATACAAAGGATTTTAAAAGAGCGGGTTATCTCGCCTACTTCTTGCTTTGGGGAGATAATACTACACTAAAAAAGAATATAGAAGATTATAAACAAAAATTTAATCTAGATTAAGTTATAAATAATGCCCGCGGGAAAAGGATACAGTTCTAAATCTGCCGAAGATAAAATTAAAGCAGCTCATAAAGCAGGTAAGATTTCAGCGAAACAGATGAAATCGTTACCAGAAGCATTACTATTAGGTATTGTTAAGAAGGGAGATAAGAAAGGAGGGATTAAAGAGAAACGCATGAAGGCGTCAGGTAAAGTTGGTCGTCCTAAAGCAGGTTCAAAAGTTACGGTCAAAGAATAATTTTTTTCTAAATTAAGTATATAATAATGCCGATTGTTGCTCCTGGTTCTGATTGGGATGTAAATAACTGTATTGCTAGTGCTGGATATACTTTTTGTGAAGTTTTAGGTAGATGTATAAGATTATGGCAGGAAAAGTGTATTATCCCTGATAATTGTTTAACTTGGAATGATGGTTGTAATACTTGTAGTGTATCTGATGGAAAAATAGCATTATGCACTGAGATGTATTGTTTTGCTCAAGGAACTCCTAATTGTATTGTTTATGAGCCTCACGCAGAGCAGATAATTGTAGATACTATGCCCCCTGTTATAAATCCGTTTTTACAGGGTTCTTCGATAGGAGGACATTAACGTTAGTATGCTTCGCTTAATTTTCGCGTTTTTTAAAGTGATTTAAAATAATTTATATAGATATAATATAAATAATGTCGTGTAACGAATTTTGGGTATTTGCTATTGTAACTTTTCTATTTACTTTAAGTGTAAATAAGTTTGTGGATTTTGTTTCATTAAGAGAAAGTGTAGAGGATTATCTTGCTGAAGTATCGGACCATGAAGTTGTTGAAGAAGAAGGAATAGTAGAATTAGAAGAGATTAGAGATATGATTATAGATTATGTAATTAGAAATCCCGAAATTTTTTCTAAATTAGATAATAAAAAGGATGAATAATGTTCAACTAAAAAAAGAAATACAAAATTCAAAACACGTATTTATTCAGTCTAATGATCCACGATTTAATTACGGTTTTCATAAGGAAGAAGATATACAAGAATTTAATAAACAACCAGAGGTAATAAATTTAGCACAATATGATTATAGTTTTATTAGAAAAGATGGAGATGATAAACAATTACCTGAATTAATTAGTACAAGTGAATTAGCCAGTTTTCAAAATTTAGAAGATATGGAAGAATTTTATAGACAGAAACATCCAAACTTACCCGATGAATATTTTGGTATCATGGCGAGATATTCTACTGGTAATCCCATAACTAAAAAAGAAGTTAAAAATAGTATTAAAAAGGTTAAGAAAAATCCTAAGAAAGAATTACCTGTTGGAATAACTATGAATAAGGGTGAATTTATCATAGATTTCGATTGATTACTAAACCAAAGGTATAAGTCTTGCGACCTACAAGGTGCTTCGCTAATATTTTTTTATTAAATTTTTTTTAAATTTTATTATATATTTAATTATATATATAATAATGCTTACCAGACTTACATTAGGTTCTAAATTACTTCACACTCACGGATTAGGAATGAAACAAGCGAAAACAGTTAGCAAAGTTCTAAAATTACATAACTGACTCAGATAAAAATATATTAATTTAATATATATATTATGACTACTATTGAAGATGTTAAAAAAAGAGGACCCGAAAGACACCTCACAAATAAATATAATTTTGCTGGTCCTGGAACTTTTTATGCTGCCCGTATGAAAGGCTCAGATTTTTATGAGAACTTGATGAAAGAGGCAGGTAAAAAAGTTGTTGGAACTAAACCTTATAATGTTCCTATTAATAAATTAGATTCTTGTGCTAAGACTCATGATAAAACTTATAATAATCCTAATGCTTCTGCTTCTGAAGTTCAACAGGCAGATAGAGTTTTTCAAGATTGCATAGGTAAAATTAAATCTAGTGATGGTATTCAACAAAAATTATTAGCAAAGGCAGCAACCGTTGGTTTTGATGCTAAATTATTAGCAGAGAATGTAGGGGTAGTTAGAAAAGGTAGTTTTGCTGATGGTGGTGCTAAAACTAGTGTTTTAGGACAAAAGATTAAAGGTGCTGTTGGTCTAGGTAAGAAAGCAGCAGGGACTGTTGGTAAGACTGTTAAAAGGATTATGTAACGTTACAATTTAATTTGTTATGATTTATCTATCGCTTAATTTTCGCGATTATTAAACTACTTAAAAAAGAAATATAAAGTATTGTCATAATAACAATGGATAGACAAATCAATAAAATTTATCATGAAGATGAAGGAAGATATAAATTAATTCAAAAATCTAAAGTAACTTCTAATGGTGTATATCATAGACACGAAAAAAGAGAATGGTTAAATTGTGTTCAGTGTGGTAAAAGAGTCAATAATAATAAATTTCACTTTTGTTTTAAGTGTTATAGAAATTGGTCGCGTCAGCAACGAAGCCTCGTTTCACAGGGCAATCTTAGATAAGCAAAGTACACAAATCAATTTGTAACTTGTTCGCTAAACAAAGTATGCTTCGCTAACGCTAACCTTTATTTTTTATAAATTCTATTTTTTTTATTACATTATATATATAATAATGTTAGCTTCTTATAAAGAAACTGAAACGTCTGCAAGTCGTGTTATATATATAAATTCAAAAGACGCGACTTCTATCATAGGAGATAATCGTAGTGATTTTGATTTCGTATTAGATGAACCTATTGTAGTTCCACCTCATCATAATATTTTATTAAGTGTATATTCAGCTGAAATACCTTACTCATTCTATAATTTTCGTAATGGTGTTAATACAAAGCTGGATTTTGCGATTACTGCTTTTAATAACCCTGCTTCTTATAATGCGAATGGTAAATTAGATCTTACGGTAGCAGGTCATACGACTCTTACAATTCCAGAAGGGAATTATAATGCTATTGAGTTAGCATTATATCTTACTACTAATATAGCACCATTAGAATGTTTATACGATGTTAATAAATTAAAGTTTAGTTTTAGATGTATTACAGCAGGACAACGAGTAACACTAGCATTAAGAAACGGCGTAGATACAGGAACTCCTGATTTTCCAGGTGAAGATATGAATGAAGAATTAGGTTTTGATTGGTTTAATATATTAGGTGATCCGTTTGTTGAACGTGATTTTTTTGGTCTTCAACAGTATTATTATGGTTATACTAATCCAAATCCTGGTGTTGTTGGACCAGGTATAGATAATAACTTAGCAGGACCCTTTTTACTCCCACCTGCTTTTTATTTATATAGTGATGATGTCGCTGATTTAAGTAATAGTGTAAGGAGTTTATTCATGAGAACGAATTTATCTACTACAAGTGTATTAGATTCAAATATAGGAGGTGGTTTTTCTAATATATTATGTCGGGTTCCTATTAATTCAGAATCTGGTGGTATTATTAATATACAACCTGTCAATGGTGATGTGCATAAATTATTATTAAAATTAAAAACTATAACAAATATATCTATAAGATTAACAAATCAAAAGAATGAAACCATAAATCTTAATGGTCTTGATTTTGATGTATCTTTAAAATTAGAATTTATAGAAGATCATGAATTAAAAGAACCTCCTAATGCCAGAGAAGTTTTATATCAACAATCTCAAAAATTTAAAAAAATACAGGAGAAGACAGATCAAGCCGAAGGCAGACTAAAACAAAAAACTAAACAAAAAAATAAAAAAAATAAAGGATAAATTATATAAAGTAATGGGGTTTTTCTCAACATTAGGATCTAAAATTAGTCATGAGGCTCATCATCTAGGACAGAAAGCAAAGAGTGTTGCTAATAAAGTAGTTAAGGTGGCGGATGTTGTAGGTAAAGTAGCAAAGGGTGTATCAGCTGTATCAGGCACTTTAGCAACAGGTGCTGCTATGATTGGTGCTGAACCAGTAGCAGCTGGACTCTTAGGAGTTGCAGGGGCAGCGAAGGTTGTTCAAGGAGTTGCCACAGGTGTAAGTAAAGGGGCTAAGGTTATTTCTAAGATAGGAGGAGCAGTAGATAGTGCCGCTTCTGTTGCTGATCACGGAGGTCATGCGATAGATAAGATAAGAAAAGGTGAAATTATGGGTGCTATTAAAGAAACTGGATCTGCTGTGAAATCTGCTACGAATGTAAGGAAACAAATTGAAAGAAAGAAATAATTTTATATATTATATATATAATGGAATTATTATTAGCACTAAGTCTATTTTTAAATTTATGTTATACATTACCCGAGTTAAAAAAATTATATTTAGAATACAAAGATAAAAAAAATAAATTACTATAATATATAATAATAATGTCTCAAGAACTTAACACAGTTAATGTTTTAGCGATTGATGAGGAAAAGTTAAAGTTTAGGGTTACCGCGACTTTCGCAGCACCACAGTTGACTGTTGATGAAGGTGAATATAAGTTTTTATTACCGATTCCTACTTCCCTTACTAATTCTCATGAATATAATTCGTGTGTTATAGAATGTAATGGATTCCAGGCGTATTGTCTTGGAGGAACTGGTGACCCTACTTGGACGGGTGCTGCTGCTCTCGCAAAAGTAGGAACATTAGAATTACAATTAGACATTCCAAGTTCTCAGACTACTACTACGACAAGTTTGATAGCAGCGGATGATGGTGTAGGAGATAGCAGAGTAGGGGGGTACAGAGAATTAATATTCTTAGATTGTCATAGTGTTGGTGATGGTGCTGGTAATGCAGCGATAGGTGGTAGGTCTGCTGCTTGGACTGGTAAAAGCACGTCTGACCCTATTCTCTGTGGTAATCCTTTTGGTAAGACTATTACTATTAGAAATACTGATCCTATTACTGACGATAGAGTGTGGTTAGTTACTGCTGGTGGTGGTGCTGGTGGTGCTGACATAGGTCATTATATTTATAGTTTTGATATTACGATGGTTAAAAATCGGTAATTATTTTATTTTATTAATATATAATGAAAAGATCCGCTTGGGTACTTTATCTCTTTGAAGATGAAAAGAAAAAAGAAATATTTAAGATAATGGAATTTAAGACGATTAAAGATTTATCATATGTTTTAAATATTGAAGCTTCAATAATTTCTAACTGGTATCATGGTTTAATTAATGCTCGCGGTATTTTAAAAAATGCTACTTTAGTTCAATCTATTCCTATTAATTGATTGTCGCAGGAAAAATCTATTTAAAAGATTAGGTGTAATATAACTTAAGTGAATAATGACCTTCAACTGTAAGATTTATCATAACGAATCTAATATTCTTCATAATCAAAATTATAACTGTTTAAGAGATATAAGCAATGAACTAGGACTAACTTATCAACAAGTAGCTGATTTAAGTTCAAGAAAAGAGAAAAAGAAATATCAACAATTTAAATATTTCCCTAAAATTGAAATAACCAAAATTAAAAATTAATATAAATAATTCATATAATGCCTCTTTCTCACGAGATTAATAGTAATCATCACAATATTAAAGTAAATCAAAATCTTATAAGAGAGCTAAAAAGTGATATTAAATCGTTAAGTCAAGATATAGATAAGATGAATGAAAAGATAAATTTTATTTATAATTATATTGTTAAGAAAAAGGAAAGAGAAGATTCTAAGTGGTTTTAAACGAACAAGTTAGTTTGTGCTTTGCTAAGCGAAGCCTACAAAGTGAAAAATCAAAGATTTCTAAATATATCTTATACTAAATTTTTTAACTTATTAATTTTTTATAATTATTATATATTAAGTAATATATAATAATAATGAGTGTTCCCAAATCTATCGATTATACTTCAATTCTTCCCATGGCGGTGGAATCACGTGTCCGTCGCCGTGGTTTTGTTCCGTCTAATGGTGCTTCTTTTGTTTCTACCCAGAATAATATCATAGAAATTCCAGTATCCGCATCTGCTTTTTTAGATACCAAACATTCGTTTTTACGTTTTAACCTATTGAATACAGTTGGTCAATCTTTTGGTGTAGATTTTGGTGGTGGTCACAGTTTCATCAGGAGACTTAGGGTACTTCAAGGAGGCACAGTTTTATCTGACTGCCGTGAATATCACCGTCTAATGAGTTCTATCATTCTTCCGTGTCAGGGTGATCAATCATCTCTATCTACTAGGTCTATTAAAGAAGGCGTGCGATACGCTAATAGTGCTCCTGGTGGTGCTGCAGGAGGTGTTCTTGATCCTTCCGATTTCGCCGCTGCTGGTGCCGCCGCTAATGCTGAGCTTACTGGTGCTTGCTTCAATACTCCTACTAATGCGAATGATTCAACAGCCGCCGCCGCAGCTGGTTCTAGTTATGTATTTAGTATCCCACTGATGAATGGACTCATGGGAACTACACAGGATAAACTACTTCCGCTTTTCCTACTCAATTCGGCACCTTTGGTTATAGAGCTAACATTAGCAGACGCAGTTGATACTGGTGTTTGGGCTGCTAATCCAGCAGCAGGATATACTATTAATGATGTTAGATATATGGCTTCTCTCGTAGAAACTGGTCCAGCAGTAGAAGAACAGATTAGAATGGTTCAGGCTAATAGTAATGGTCGCTTAGTTCTTAATGGGGTTGATTACACCCATCATCCTGGTCAGATTTCTTCTGGTGCTCAGGGTCGTGTTTCTATTCCTATTCCTGTTCGCAAGAAGTCTATTAAATCGGTTCTCTTTGTAGCTGCTGGAACTACTTTCGCTGGTGGCGCAGGTGCTAAGAATAATAGATATAATTTATCTTTCGGTGGTCATCTTAATGTAAGTGAATATCAGTTATCCTTTGGTTCTCGTCGTATTCCAGAAATTCCAATTGGTTTCCAGGCTTTGGCTCCCGGAGACCGACTTTTAAAAGCCCAGTATTTTGAAGAACTCGCCAAGTGTTTTGGTTCAACAAAGTCCGCTCATGGTTTAGGTATTATGTCTCGTATTAATAACTCAAGGAATGCGGGTGTTACTGGTGGTATGGCTTTGCCGTCTCCTGGTGGAGCTGCTATGGTATCCCACAAGTTCTGTCCCTTTGGAATTGATTGTGAGGCATTCCAACCAGATCAGAAGGGTGGTGGAGCCTTAGAATCAGGAATTGACACCGCATCAACTTCTACACCACTTGCTCTAAATATAGATATTCAATTAGCCCAGGCTGCTAATATGCTAGTTGATATATATGTTGTTCACGACTCGCTATATTTTATTGATCAAGTTGGTAATCTCAGAGTTGCCTTATAAATAAGCGAAGCCTGCGAAGCGAGAACAAAGTTCTAAATAACTAAAATTTTATTAATTTATCTTTTTTTTTCTGTATTTAAGATATAAATATGGAATCAGGACGAGTGCTACCGCGTAATGCTAATTATATGGAACATCTTCCTCTCGCTTTATCTTCTAAGAGTAAAAGGAGAACTTTTTTCCCAGTCAATGGTCAAAGTTTCACCGCAACAGGAAATAATATTATAAGAATTGATGTATCTGGTGATTCTTTTTTAGACACAAAAAATAGTTATTTATCTTTCCGATTTAATAATACCAGTGGTCAAACTTGTGGTCTTGATTTTGGCGGAGGTCATGGTTTTATTCGTCGTCTGAGAATTGAACAAAGTGGAAACGTGCTTACTGACTGTAATAATTACAATAAATTAGTAAGTTCTATTCTTTTACCGTCTCAAGGTGGTAGGGATAGTGTAAGGTCGCGATCTGTATCAGAAAACTGTCGTTTTAATAATGATAAAGCTGCTGGATTATTTACCGCTATTTGTCCTAACACAGATGTTACAGGTGCGACTGTTACTACACCTGCTAATAATGATGTTCAATTTGTAGCGAATGCCGTTGCTCCCCCTGGTGCTCCCACTCTTGGTTCTACTGGGACTTTCTGTATCCCGTTAGTAAATGGACTTCTTGGTCTAAATCAGGATAAGATGATTCCACTCCAATTACTAGGAAGTTCGCCTATTACTATTGAAATTGAATTATGTCCAACACTTGATATTGGTGTTTTCGCTGCCGCTCCAGCCACCGCATACACGATTGATACCGTCCGTTATGTAGCACAGATGGTAGAAACACCACCCGAATTAGACGCACAACTTCGTATGGTTCAAGAACAGTCTGGCGGTGCTATCATGCTTTCGGGTGTAGATTACACTAATTTTCAGGGTAATATTAGTGCTGGTGCGACTGGTCAACAGAATATTAATGTACCTGCTCGTCGTCGTTCAATTAAATCTATCTTATGGACAGGAGCTTCTAAGACTTTCGTGGCTGGTGGTGGTGCTGCTCAAGATGCTAGATTTAATTTATCGTTTGGTGGTAATATGAATATGACCGAATATTCTGTTAAAGTAGGAAGTATTCAATATCCCTCAGAACCGGTTAGGTGTGATTATGGTCTTGCCGCTGGTCCCGCTGGTGTAAGAGGAGAACACGTAACAGAAATAGAGAAAGTATTTGGATCTCTTGGAACTACTGTCGGTCTTGGATCTCTTTCTAGTTTTAACTTTGCTACTGGTGACTGCGATGTTGCTAATATGCCCGTAGTAGTAGCAGCAGGTAATGGTGATGATAGTCATAGATTCTGCCCTTTTGCGATTGATATGGAGTCGTTCCAAAGAGTGTCAGCCGGTCACGATGGTGTCAATACTGCCGATAGAGCAACTCCTATCTCTCTACAACTCACTATCGGTGCCGCTGCTGGTGAAGCTATTTCTATTGATGCCTTTGTTTGCTATGACAGTTTATTCTATATTGATGCTACTGGATCAATTCGTGTAAATTTCTAAATTACTAAAATTTTTTAAAGTTTATTTTTATTTTCTATATTTAAGATATAAATATGGAAGAACCAAGAGTGATGCCCAGCACAATTGATTATAGTCGCATGCTCCCGATGAGCATTCCCGCTATGGCTTCTCGCCGTAAATTTTTCCCGTCCAATGGTTCTACTTTTCGTCGTCAAGGTAATCGCCAGATTCGTATTGAAATCGGACATCCTTCGGCACTGCTTGATCCAACACATTCGTATTTAGAGTTGAGGATGTTTAATTCTAGTGCTCAAACTTTCGGTATGGATGTAGGGGGAGTCAATTGTTTATTTGAAAATATTCGCCTTGAACAAGGAGGACGATTGCTGTCATACACTCAGGCCAGTAATCGTCTCCACTCAGCTGTACTTGCCCCTGTAATGACTAATAGTGAAGGTTCCGCGTCAGAAGGTCTTACAGAAGCCCAACGAAGTTACAACGGTCTTGCTGCTGCTGATGTTGCTCCTCAGGTTGTTGCTCAGAGTGGAGAGCAGTATGATATGGCGGTTCATAATACTAATGCTTATGTTGCTGCTAATTCTGTTCATAGACTAACTATGCCTATTACTTGTGGTCTATTTTCTCAGGATAAACTTATCCCACTTCCATTAGTAGATCCTAATCAGCCTTTGACCCTAGTTCTGGATATGGCTTTAGACCAGGATATGGGTGTGTGGAATGGTGCTCCTGCTGCTGGTGATGTTCAGATTCTTGAATGTGCTTATATTGCTCACCTAATTGATGTAGGTCCTGATGTAATTCAACAGTTTAAGATGGTTCAGGAGGATATGGGAGGTCAGATAGCTATTTCTGGTCAAGATTTTGAATACTTTTCTCAGGTTGTTCCCGCCCAAACAGCTGGTCAAACTTCATTAGCGTGCCCTGCTCGTAAACGTAGTGTTAAATCTTTCCTATGGTGTTCTCAGTCTAATGATTTAGCGAATACTGCTGGTGTCGCTTCCCAAGCACTAACTTATAATTTAAGTTTTGCTGGTAGTATGAATATAGATTCGTTCCAGTTTCAAGTGGGACCAATCCTATATCCACCCGAACCGGTTAATTGCTGGGGTCTTGTTTTTGGTGCTGGTTCTGTTGGTGCCGAATTTAATAGAGGTCAGGCAGTGATGGAGCTCGCTAAGGCAGTAGGAACTATGTCTAAGACCAATCCCACTGGTATTCTAAGTAGTATTTCTTACGGAACTGATAGGGTCAGATTAGCTTCGGGTGAACTTGGTAGAGGTGGTGTTACACTGGTCCCTGGGTCTAATGATAAGTATTGCTTCTGCCCTTTTGGAATTTCCACAGATTCTTTCAAACGAGATGTTGTTGAATCGGGAATTGATACGGCAACATTAGCACAGGATACTAACCTTATATTAAATTGGGGTGGTGGTAATGACTCGGGACTTGAAGATCAGGTAGTCCATATGTGGGTGCTTTTTGATCAGCATTACTACTTTAACCGCGACGGCAGCGTTACCTATTCTAATTAAATTTAAGTTTAATTTATTTTTTTAATTTGTTTTATATATATAATGGAAGATTTAGATATTTGTAATATTATTGAATTAGATAAAATAAGACAATTATTAGTTAGTCATCCGGATCTTCTTTCACTTTTTGAAATATTAATCATCGTCTGTAATCGTAGAATAAACGAAGAAAAAATAATATCAAAACTACCCATTGAAAGGTCTATCAGTCCTGAACTTTCAGATCATTCTTCCGATGAAGACGATGAATAATATTGGGTTTGATATTAGCTTTATTCTTTAAGATCAATATAAATTTATAACATAAAGCATGCTTTAATTCTTTGAATGTTTTACCTTTATATTTAGTAGTATAAAAAACTACTGTATAAGACTTATACTTTCTAGGGGGTATATTTATATGACGATGACCAGATGATGCAATTGGACGAGTAGAATATGGGGGTTTTATATTTAGTCTTAATAATTGTTTAGTCATTATGTTACCGTAACAAATTGTTTTTAAATAAGGTTTAAAAATAACAAATAAAAATATAATAAATAATATATCATGGAATGCTGTAAAAAGAAAACCAAAGATAAAGAAAGAATTAATAAGTTAATTTTATTAATTGAGGAATTGAATGAACAACAGAAGGCAATTGTAGAATGCATTGTGAAGTTAGAGAAATCCATTAATACAAAGGAGAGGAAGTAAATTTTATATACGTAATACGTCTTATAGTTTGTAGATTACAATTTTACATATTGGATTTGAGAGTCGTATAAATTAAATTATTTTTTTTCATCTTTATTACGAGTTACCGTAATAAAAAATTTAAATTCTTATTGAGTTTTTAAGACGAGAGTCCCGTCTTAGGAAATTATTAAAATATTTCTTCGGTTACCGTAGTAAATACGACCAAAAATGCAGGAGTTTCCTGAAGGGGGGTCATCGGTCAAGAGCCCACCATTGTGGGTGATGAT
>WLWF01001858.1_pt1 | contig 16283 bp, 24 predicted proteins | sample 6718331 | NCBI WGS metagenome assembly WLWF01 (sample SAMN12718692, study PRJNA515312) | sponge metagenome | isolation source: marine sponge | host: Mycale hentscheli | place: New Zealand: South Island, Marlborough, Capsize Point | collected 2003-05-01
GCAGTCTATAGGTAACTGTAACATTACACAACATGAACAGACTAACGATAAAAAATGCAATGCTACAGTTATATTAAACTATGACACCCGGGTTAAACAATGCTACATCCTACGTATACAAAGCTGGGTGCCATAGTTATTAATTAAGAAGATATACTATAAGGGATTAAAGAATAGTAAGGAATAGAATAACATTGGCAATAAGAGCCAATAAGAGTAACATGTAGTATATCATAGCTATATATTATATTACTTGCATAACCAAAATAATCAAGGGTATAAAGTGGTAATATGTGGGTATATTGACCACCCACCTATTATAACACACACACACTCAACTATTTAACACATTGTGCTGGCAATATGTAGCGGGGGTGGGGTTCTTTGTGGTGGTGGTTGGTGCAGTTCTTTATTGACATACCTATATGTGCACTAGCCAGCTTTAGTTAGTGGGGATTTGTCTATAAGATTAGTAAAACCATGCAGATATACCGGCAATAGAAATATGTATATATACCCGTATAGTTGTATAGTTTCATAAAGTAGCCAGCTTTACTTAATGTGGAGTTATTATAAAAAATACCAACAAAGACAAATGCATTAGCATTTATCCTTAAAATAAAAGAGACAAAATGATTTATCATTTTACCATGTACAAATAAAGAGAGACACCCGAAGGTGCCTCCCTATCAATGATTAGACATACTCTGCCCAAAACATATTCTCATACACCTCTTTGGTGGTAGGATGAACAATGTTCTGATCTGTGAGTTTAACATCTGGAATGATGGTCTTGTTTTTAACAAGGGTACCTTCTTCCATAGCCTCTTGCAATTCTGCAATGTAAGGATGGTCTGCTTTGCAGAGCTCTCCTGTATTAGGGGCATAGATGTTAAGAACACCCAACTTATTAGCAGAGCGTCTCTTCAGGTACAAGACTGCACCTGTGTCAGTTACTACCTCATTGGTACTATCTGTATCAACAGTAGGAGTAACATAAAAATATGCGCTATTGGTTTTAGTGTTGATGCGCAGGTCAACAAATTTAACTGAATGTGCCATGTGTAGGTTTTAGGCATTAGGTGGCAAAATTGCCAAGGTATAGAAGGGGTGGTTGCCTGTTAGGGCAACGTTCTTCTAAGTGTGGTTAGTTGAGGAAGGGGAGTCTAAACTCCCCCACCCTCACACTATTAATTATTGACCATCTGGTTTCAATATGAAATTGACTTTAGAAGGTGGAAAATCTTTTAACCATTCTTCTGTTAGATGGATTAATTCAGCAAAGTCTGCTTCATCATCCCAATAATCATCTGTTCCAGCACCCATAGTGTCCAACACTTCAAGTTGTTCACGCATGAGTTTTATAGATGTTAACAGGATAGCTCTTTTTGTAAGATTATTCATGATGTTCAGGTTTATAGGTGTACATTAATTCTTTCATAGCAACAATGTGTTGAGATGATTCATGGAGATATTTCTCAAAGAATTCAATCTCATTTACAAGGTAGTCAGGAAAGTTATCATACTCTCTCTTCATTCTTTCATACTCATCAAACATGAGTCTTAGTGCGTGATTGAGAGCAACATACTCTATAGAAGTTTCTTCTGTATACATGATAGTGTTTTAAGGTTAGAGAAAAAATGAGGAGATTACTCTCCCCATTGTTCATTGATTGGTTGGTCATCTTTCATGCCACGGTAATGACAATATACATAGACACCAATACATAATAAAAGCCAAGTGAAATTCATAGTGAGAATTTGAGGGTTAACAAAAAGAGGAGGACTACTTATCCTCCTCATTATTTTTCATGACTGTTACTTCATAGATTTTATTACCAATCCATATTAATATATAAGAAACAATCATACTGCCAATAAAAACGCCAATATCCATGGTTGTGAATTTAAAAGTAAAAGAAAAGGGGAGTACTACTCCCCACGTGCTGCTTTAAGCATTATTGCTAAGACTATTAGAGCAAATGATGCAACCATTCCAGCAAAAGGAGCAGGGTACATACATACATCAAATAAATCTATTAGCATGACATTGATCATATCAATCATCATAGTTATTGCAGCAACAATTACAAGGACAACATAAGATTTCATATGCAAATTTATGAGGTAAAAAAAAAGGGGACCTAAGTCCCCATGATTATAGTTGCATGATTCTGGTTACAATACCAGTACCAACACCCATTATGGTAGTGAGCACAACATGCTCAATGGTAATATCACCAATGCCCATTAAGTACATACCCAATAGTACATTGTTTGTGATTAATAAAACACCCGTTAGGATTACCATAAGTTTTACAAGAATTGTTTCTAACATGATTAAAGATTAAATAGTGAAAAAAAAGGGGACATGTGTCCCCATAATATAGAAGGGTTGAGGTTCTTTACAGATCCTTCAACTTTTTGATTACTAACATGTACACTGTATAGTAAATCATAGTACCCATGATAGGATATACTACTTCATATCCATAGCCATACAACAATATGATGCCTACTATAATGATAGGAGTTACTAGTTGATTAATCAATTTAACAAGATTAATTACAGTATATGTTTTAGTTATCTCTAAGATTTTGTTAATGAGGTTTTTCATGATTATAATTGAATAGTGAAAGGGAAAGGGGAGCATTACTCCCCATGAATTACTTGACCCACATGTAGTTTTCAAGTACAATGATTCCTAAAAGTATACCAATGGTAATTACTTTATAGATTGTTTCTTTTTGCTTTTGTGTAAGACGTAACATGGTTACAGATTTAATAGTTAAAGAATAGAGTTAGTTATAGAACTCTTAATAGTACTACACCAACAACACCAATGATTCCAACAATCATAATAAGCATAATATAAAATTTAGGAGGATGAACAATATATAGATGTGTGTGCCTGCCTCCTGCTTGCTTCCACATCCAAGACGTAGCAAGGGTGTTGTTCTTTGTTGAACAACATGCACATGTCCATGTTCCTACAGATACATCTTTCTCCTAGAAAAATATATTTTTGCAGTGCATGCACACATTTAGCATCACCTTACTAGACACATGGGGGGTACCCAACTGCCAATACTTTGCGGGGGTGTTGTTCTATAGGACCCCTCAACAATGCTAAATACGTGGGAATCCCTGTACCAGAGAGTTAAAGAATCTTCCCAAGTTTGTGTATATTACTTATATAAAGAATTGTCATGGAGGATTTTGAGTTTGAGTTTGAAAGTATAGATCCTGAGAAGGAGCAAGAGATAATGATTGCTGCTATTGAGAATTCTTATCTTATGCTTACGGGTAAGCTTAATTTTAAGGACATTGTTACTTTGGATGAGCATATGGAGATTGCTATTACAGCATATGATCCAGAGGAAGGACCAACGGAAACTCAGCTAGATACTATTATTAAACACTTTGAAGGAACAGAGGAATATGAGAAGTGTGCCGAGATCAAGATTATCAAAGATGAGATGTTTCCCAAAAAAGATTCTTAATTCTTAAACTTTTTATATTTTTTCTTTATATTTACTCTCATTGTTAATTTAAAACCAGTACAATGGCAGAAGTAAAAGAAGCACCTCAAGTTGAGGCACCGGAAAATCTTTCAGAAGAAGAGATGAAGAAGAGACGTGAAGAGATCACGAAATTCTATAAAGACAATATCAAGCATCTTAAAACTCAATTAGAGTATGAAACGCTACTCACTGATATTGAGAAAGCAAGAGCAGAGAGACTACAGGCTCAGATCATGATGGCTCAGGTTTATGCTGCACAAGAAAAAGCAGGTAATCAGGAAGCAAAGCAGGATTGGGAGAATGAGTTTGAGAATGGACCCAAAAGAACTTTAAAGAAGGACTAATGCAGTTGCTCAGAAAAGGTTCAAAGGGGGAAGAAGTAAAAAAACTACAGAGACTTCTTAAACTTAAGGCTGATGGCATCTTTGGTTCTAACACTGAGAAAGGTGTTATTAGGTTTCAAATGAGTAATGACCTCAAGGTTGATGGGGTGGTGGGGAATCAGACGTGGACGGCTTTGTTAAATATTGCCCATAAGGATAATGCTATTGATGAGAGTAGTGATATCCAGGATCAATTCTTTGAAACTACGTTTGGGCAGAGAATTCATAAATACTACTTACCTAAAGGTGAATATTTAGAAGGACCTATTGACAATCATTATATCTGTTTACATCATACGGCTAGTGGAGCTAATCCTTACAAGGTAATTGACTATTGGGGTAGAGATACTCGTGGGCGTGTTGCCACTGAATTTGTTTTGGGTGGTAAGGATTGCACTACTGGTGATAATGAGTATGATGGTGTAATGGTACAATGTTTTCCTACAGGATGTCAGGGATGGCATTTAGGACGCAGTGGTTCTGGATATATGAATAAGCATACAGTAGCTCTAGAGATCTGTTCTATGGGATATTTAAAAGACCAAAAGACTTATACAGGTAGAAGAGTTGCTGATAACCAAGTTGCTTTATTAGATGAACCCTTTAGAGGATATAAAACATATCACCGTTATTCTGAGAAACAAATACAAGAAACTAAGAAGTGGATTCTATTTGTAGCAGAAAGAGACAATATTGATCCAAGAGTTGGATTAGTACAGTGGATTAAAAAGCATGGTGCTCATAAAGCATTTGAGTGGAATGAGGATGCATACTATGGGAAAGTAAAAGGATTGTTTACTCACACTAATATTAGTAGAGGTAAGTCTGATTGCTATCCTGATCCTAGATTAGTTGAAATGTTATTAAGCTTATAATATGGAAGTAACTAAAGTAAGTGAGAAAAGAAAAGTTGTATTGTCTGATGCAATACGGTATCAGATAGTAACCTATTGTTTTTTTAATCAAGTACCAGTTACAACTGCAGAACTAGACTGTCTTACCAAGCTTTCTGAGTTAGGTAAGACAGATCTAACTGATTTTTGCAAAGTTGTTGAGGAACTTGGAATATTTAAATCTGCACAGTCTGCTAGAAACTGTTTAGCAAAAGCTGAAAAGAAAGGATTAGTGGATAAGAATGGTAATGGTAAGAAGACTATTACTATTGGTAAAGTTTTAAATGTTCAAACAGAAGGACCTATCTTTTTAGATTATAAAATTTTAGGAATTGAAACCAAAGAAGTTTAAAACTTTAATAGAGGGGATAGCGGAAGAAGTTGGTGTCCATGAAAATGTTGTCACTGATTTTATAAAGTTTTATTACTCTGAGGTTAGAAAGCATATGGTCTCTGTAACAGATCCTAAGATTTATATAGATAATCTTGGAACATTTAGTGTAATGAAGGGAAAACTTAATAAAGCTTTAGAAAAACAACGTAACATTTTAAAAAATGTAGATCTAGATACATATAATGGCTATGAAAAACATTTAAATGTAAGTTCTAAAATAGAAGTTATGGAAAGAACTTTAAATGTTATGGAGGAAAGAAGAAAAGAATATCAAGAGTTTAAATTAAAAAAATGAAACTATATAAATATTTAGATGCATTTAAAAACTCTCAACAAATACTAGAGGGTATTAAAAATAAGGTATTCAAGAAAGAACACATTGAAGCGGAAGCAGAGTGGAGAATGTCAATATGTAACTCTTGTGAATTATTAGATAGGAAAGGTTCTGAGTGTCTTGCTCCTGGTACACAACCATGTTGTTCAGAATGTGGTTGTAGTTTATCACTTAAGACAAGATCATTATCTTCTGAGTGCCCAAAAGGCAAATGGACAGCACTTATGAATGATGAAACAGAAGTTGAATTATTAGACTCAATTGAAAATGATAATAACATCAACCAATAAAATAATAGTTAGAAGTAGTTCTATACACGGACTTGGTGTATTTGCAAAAGAACCAATTGCAAAAAAAGAACTTATTGAGGAGTGTCCTGTGATATTTGTATCTGAACAAGACAAGTTAAGAGATTATGCTTTTAATTGGAAAATAAATAATAAAGCTTGCATTGTAGCAGGATATGGTTGTTTTTATAATCATTCTGATACGTGCAATGCAATCTATGAACCAGACTTTGGTAGAGAAACTATGAGATATAGAGCAATCAAGGATATTGAAGCTGGAGATGAAATAACTATATTTTATGGTGGGGATAAATATTGGGAGATTAGACCACATTTAAAAAAGAAATAATGGCAATAACATTTAAAGAAGATGGGCACTTGTATGAAAGCATTGGTGATGAGGGTATTAAGTGGACTAGTGTTACCTCATTTATAGGAAACTTTAAACCTAAGTTTGACAGAGAAGGTCAAGCAAAGAAGTCTTCCAAGAATAAAAGATCTAAGTGGTATGGCATGACCCCAGAAGAAATAATGCAGGCTTGGGATAATGAAACACAAAGAGCTATTAAACTTGGTAACTGGTATCATAACCAACGTGAGTCAGATATACTTGGTTTTAAAACAATTCACCGAGAAGGTGTTGAAGTGCCTATTATTAAACCAATTATTGATGATGATGGGATTAAAATAGCATCAAATCAAAAGCTTGATGAAGGTGTATATCCTGAGCATATGGTGTATTTAAAGTCTGTAGGTTTATGCGGACAAGCAGATTTAGTTGAAATAGTAAATGGACACATAAATATCAATGACTATAAGACTAATAAAGAAATACGTGAGAAAGGATTTACAAATTGGGAGGGTATAACATCTAAAATGTTTGCTCCTGTTACACACCTTGATGATTGTAATTTAAATCATTATAATTTACAACTCAGTATTTATGCGTATATTATTAAAAAGCACAACCCTAAACTAAAGATAGGAAAGTTAACTATTCAACATGTAAAGTTTAAACAATTAGGTACTGATGCAAATGGGTATCCAATTAATGAACATGTAAATGGAGAACCTGTTGTGGAAGATATTAAAATATATGATCTACCATATCTTAAAGATGAGGTAAGAACATTAATAATGTGGTTAAAAGATAACAAATGATTGTAAGACTATTTGATATACAGAATAATAAAGTTGTACCAACAGAACACTGTTATACACTAAAGTTTCTTAAGGCAGTTATGGATGAATATCCAGATACTTATTTATCAATATATCAGTATATATTTTATGTGAGTTGTCCTAATCCAGATTTAAATCCTTTCTTTAATTTGCCTGAGCATGAAAAGGAGGATATAATTATTGAAGAAGTACAACTTGAAGAATCTATAGAAGATCCTATTATTGCAAGAGCATTGGAGCTATGTAAGAAGATGTATGAGACACCCACATATAGAGCATATAAGGGCATTAAGTCCATGCTAGATAGATTGGCTAGATACATGGAAACAACTTCAATAGAGCACGGGAGAGATGGCAATATTAACTCATTAGTTAATGCTGCCGCAAAGTTTGAACAAATTAGAGCATCATACAAAGGTGCATTTACAGATATGAGACAGGAACAAGAAAGTTCTGTAAGAGGTGGGCAGGGGCTAGCTTATGATCAATTATAATTATGAATACTAAATATATTTTCCCATATTGGGATGACTTTAAATCAATTAAAAATGAAAAATCAGAAAATTACACCGGTAGGAAGAAAGATTCTAGTAAAGAAGAAAGAAGCAGAAAAGTACTTTGCAGGAACATCAATCCTAATTCCAGAGGGAACGGGAAAGAAAGAGTGTAAAGCTATTGTAGTAGCTGTTGGTAATACTGTAGAGCTTATTGAACCAGGACAGGTTATTCAATATGCTGACTATGCTAAACCAACAGTTATGATGCATGATGGTGAAGAACACTTTCTTCTAAATGCTGAAGATGTGTTTGCAATTATAAATGTATAAGTCAGTACACACATATGACAATGGTACCTGGCGTACCACAGAGTTTAAGACTCGTGAAGATTTTATAAACTTTTTACTCCCCTTGTTCAAAGAACCTGGGGAGTATGCTTTTGATGAAACTGCTTGCATCTTTAATAAAGAGGCTAGGTTTTTTGAAGAGCATGGGTTTTATTGTGATAAACCTTTTAGATCTAAAGACTTTGTAACTTATTGGGAAACTGAAAAGAATAAATGTCGTGATGGTGTGATATATCACAACAAAGGAATTACATGGTATCTTACTAGAGACTATTACATGTGGTTAAACTTCTTGCCTATTTTTAACAAGGAAGAAAAGAAGTTTGGTTTTGCCAAAGTAAGAGATGCTCAATACCATATGGCACTATATGAATTACTTGCAGAGTTACATTACAAACATTCAGCAATATTAAAGAAACGTCAGATTGCATCTTCATACTTTCATATGGCAAAGCTTCTTAATACCTATTGGTTTGAGGAGGGTAGTATATGTAAGATAGGAGCTTCTTTAAAAGATTATATCAATGACAAAGGTTCATGGAAGTTTCTTGATGAGTATAAAGCTTTTTTAAACGAGCATACTGCATGGTATAGACCATGTAATCCTGAGAAGGTTCTTTTATGGGAGCAGAAGATTGAGGTTAAAATAAATAACCGTAAGACATATAGAGGACTTAAATCTAAGATACAGGGTGCATCTTTTGAGAAGAGTGCAACAACTGGAGTTGGTGGTCCATGTACATACTTCTTTCATGAGGAAGCAGGGATTGCACCTAAGATGTCTGATACATATGAATATATTAGACCTGCAATGGTATCTGGTATGGTGACTACGGGGATGTTTATTGCAGCAGGATCAGTGGGGGACTTAGATCAATGTGAACCTTTAAAGGAGATGATCTTAAACGCAGATGCAAATGATGTATATGCTATAGAAACTAATCTAATGGACAAGGATGGTACTATTGGTATTGCAGGGTTATTTATACCTGAGCAATGGTCTATGCCGCCTTATATTGATGATTATGGTAATTCTCTTGTAGAAGAAGCATTAGAAGCTATTAGAAAAGAAAGAGCAGATTGGAAAGTATCTCTTAATCCTGAACAATATCAATTAAGAATATCTCAGAAACCTACTAATATTGCTGAAGCATTTGCTTACAGAAAAGAATCTATATTTCCTCAAGGTGTATTATCTAAACAACTAAAAGCAATAGAAGAGAAAGAATACTCTTATGAACATCTTAAACTACAAAGAGATGAAAAAGGTATTGTTGCAAATCGTACAGATAAATTACCAATATCTAAGTTTCCTGTAGATAAGAAACAAGTTGATAAGACAGGTGCTTTAGTTGTATGGGAACGTCCCACAAAGAATCCAGAGTTTGGTACATATTATGCTTCTATTGACCCCGTATCAGAAGGTAAGACAACTACATCAGATTCATTGTGTAGCATCTTTGTATATAAGAATCCTGTAGAAGTAAGTAGAGAAACAGAAAATGGACTAGAGCACTTTATAGAAAAAGATAAGATAGTTGCTGCATGGTGCGGTAGATATGATGATATTAATAAAACGCATGAGCAATTAGAACTAATTATAGAATGGTATAATGCATGGACAATAGTGGAGAACAATATCTCATTATTTATTCAGTATATGATTAGTAAGCGCAAGCAAAAGTATCTTGTACCAAAACAACAAATATTATTTTTAAAGGACCTTGGTTCTAATAGGTCTGTATTCCAAGAGTATGGTTGGAAAAATACAGGCACACTATTTAAGAATCATTTAATTTCTTATGCTATTGAGTTTCTTAGAGAAGATATAGATGAAGAGTTAGACATAGAGGGTAATATTATATCTACTACAAAAGGTGCTACTAGAATACCTGATCCAATGTTAATTAAAGAAATGTTAGCATATTATCCAGGTTTAAACGTTGACCGTTTAGTTGCTTTTTCTGCTTTAGTTGCTTTTGCAAAGATTCAACAATCTAACCGTGGGTATGCAAAAAGGCTAGAGAAGAATGAGAATTCATTGGATAATTCAAAAAAATTCCATAAATTAAAGTATAGTCCGTTCCGTAATATTGGGCGTAAAAACACAATAAATGGACAAAGGATGAAGAGAACTGGATTTAAAAATTTAAGATAATGAGAGTAGTCAACGCTCTACAGTTAAAGAAAGGTGCTAAAGCAGAGGGTAAATATCCTACTACATCTAGTTTAACACAACCAATTCAGTTTTTACCTGAAAAGAAAAAAGATGATGATTGGTCTGCATGGAATTTAGACTGGTTGGAATTACAAGGACTGGAGTTTCTAAGACGTAATGCCAGAAAGATTTTAAAGAACTATAAGCTTGCTAAAGGTATTATTGACAAAAGAGATTACATTGTTGAAGAAGACAATGAATACAAAGATTTAATGGATGTTCTGACCAAAGAAGATGAGTCAGCATTAGAATTAAAGTTTTATCCAATTGTTCCAAATGTAATTAATGTTCTTTCTGGTGAGTTTTCTAAAAGATATCATAAGGTTCAGTTTAGAGCTGTGGATGATTTATCATATAATGAGTTTTTAGAATCAAAAAGAGAGGAGATTGAAAAAACATTATTGGCAGATGCTCAAACACAACTCATTCAAAAAATGATTGAGATGGGTGCTGATCCTGCTAATCCAGAATTACAACAACAATTAAATCCTGAAAATCTTAAAAGTTTACCTGAGATTCAAGACTTCTTTTCTAAAGATTATAGAAGTCTTGTAGAAGAATGGGCATCTCACCAACTTAATGTTGATGAAGAGAGATTTAAAATGCAAGAGCTTGAGGAAAGAGCATTCAGAGATATGCTTATTACAGACCGTGAGTTCTGGCATTTTAGAATGTTAGAAGATGACTATGAGGTAGAACTATGGAATCCTGTAACTACATTCTATCAGAAGTCTCCAGATACTAGATATATATCTGACTCTAATTTTGCTGGTAAGGTTGATTTGCTTACTGTAGCAGATGTAATAGACAAGTATGGATACTTAATGAGTGAAGCACAACTTCATTCATTGCAAGAGATATATCCTGCACGTTCTGCTATGTATCAAGTTAATGGATATCAAAATGATGGTGCATACTATGATCCGTCTAGATCACATGAGTGGAATACAAATATGCCAGGTCTTGCTTATAGACAGTTTGTAAGCAATTGGTCTAATGATCCTGCTAGAGGTGGTGATATTGTTAGTGCTATACTTAATGAAGGTGAGGATGTAAAACAATGGGGTGAAGGTGAGTTAATGCGTGTTACTACAGTTTATTGGAAGTCACAAAGAAAAGTAGGTCACTTAACAGCTATTTCTGAAATAGGAGAAGTAACGCAAGAAATCATTGATGAATCATATAAGGTTACAATGAAACCTAAGTATGATACTTCTATAGTTAAAAATAAAACTAAAGACACCTTAATTCAAGGTGAGCATATAGATTGGATTTGGATTAACGAAGTATGGGGTGGTATTAAGATTGGTCCAAACTTGCCTGCATTTTGGAGATCTAACATGGGTGATAATATTAATCCAATTTATCTTGGGATAAATAAAACAAAACCTGGGAGAGTTCCATTTCAATTTAAAGGTGATAATACAATTTATGGTTGTAAATTGCCAATGGAGGGTAGAGTCTTTTCAGATAGAAATACTAGATCAACATCTCTTGTTGACTTGATGAAGCCTTATCAAGTAGGTTATAATATGGTTAATAACCAGATAGCTGACATTTTGGTAGATGAGCTTGGTACTGTTATTATGTTTGATCAGAATGCATTACCACGCCACTCTATGGGTGAAGACTGGGGTAAGAGCAACTATGCTAAAGCATATGTAGCAATGAAAGATTTTCAGATGTTACCATTGGATACTTCCATTACTAATACAGAGAACGCTACAAACTTCAATCATTATCAGACTTTAAATATGGAGCAAACTGGTAGACTAATGTCTAGAATACAGTTAGCTAATTATTTTAAACAACAGTGTTTTGAATCTATTGGAGTTAATCCTCAAAGACTAGGGGGTGCTATTGGACAGCAGACAGCAACGGGGGTTACTCAAGCAATGAATGCATCATATGCACAGACAGAGATGTACTTTGTACAGCATTCTGATAATTTAATGCCTAGAGTACACCAGATGCGTACAGATCTTGCACAGTATTACTATAGTACTAAACCAAGTGTAAGACTTCAATATATATCATCAGAAGCTGAGAAGGTTAACTTTACTATTAACGGCACTGATTTAATGTTGAGAGACTTTAATATATATGCTACAACTAAAACTAATCATAGACAAATATTAGATCAGTTAAAGCAAATGGCATTATCAAATAATACAACAGGTGCTAGTATATATGATCTTGGCAATATTATAAAAGCTACTTCAATTGCAGAAGTTTCAGATATTCTTAAGGATACAGAAGGTAAGCAAATGATGATGCGTCAGCAAGAGATGCAACAACAACAGCAAATGCAACAACAACAGTTGCAAGCTAAAGCTCAAGAAGATCAAATGAAGATGCAGTTTGAAGCTGAGGAAAGTCAGAAGGAAAGGCAAAAAGATCTCATGGTTGCGGAAATTAAAGCTGCTGGTTACGGTGCAATGCAAGATATTAATCAGAACTTACAATCAGACTATCAAGATACTCTAAAAGATTTAAAACAGACAGAGCAGTATCGTGAGCAAATGAGTTTTAAAAGAGAGCAACAAGCAGTTAAAAACTCAGTAGAGAATCAAAAGCTTGATCTTCAAAGACAAAAGATGGCATCTCAAAGAGAGGTTGCAAACAAGCAACTTGAGATAGCTAGAGTCAATAGAAATAGATATGATAGCAAGGATTCTGGCAAAGAAAAAGAAAAAGAATAAAAAACTTTTTTACTCTTAGCTATATACTATTGAATATCATTTGAATTTATCAAATCATATAAGTTTAATTATCTGATTTTTCTTATATTATTATTGTAATTAACTATTAAAACCAATTAGTATGAATAATGAAATGAATACTGCAGATCAAACAGTAACAAAAGAAGCAGTCAATATTGACGAAATCTTTGGTGGAACCCCCACTGGAGCTGATGTTATTACTGAAGAGCAGTCAAAACCAAACATCTTTTCAAAACCTGTATCTGGTCCTGATATGTCTTTTGCATATGAGACACCAGAAACAAAGCAAACAGAAGAAGTAGTAGAAGAGACTACTGAGACTGTTGAACCTGTTGAAGCTACTGAATCATCTGAGGTTACTGAAGAAGCAACTGAGCAAGTTGTTGAAACAAAAGTAACAAGTAATGAAGTTGATGAGATTTTTAATGAAACAATTGAACAGCAAGAAGGAACAGTTAAAGAGAAAAGAGGTAGAAAGCCAATTACAGGAATGGCAGATGTCTTTAATAAATTAATTAAGGATGAAAAGATTATTCCTTTTGATGATGATAAACAACTTGAAGACTATTCTGCAAAAGATTGGGAAGAACTTATTCAAGCTAACCTAGAAGAAAGAGAAAATCAAATCAAACAACAAACTCCTAAGAAGTTTTTTCAAAGTCTTCCTAGAGAACTGCAAGTTGCTGCCAAGTATGTGGCAGATGGTGGTAAAGACATGAAAGGTTTATTTTCAGCTTTAGCACAAGTAGAAGAGACTAGAGATATTGATCCTAAAAGTGAGAGAGGTCAAGAAAGAATTATTACTGATTATCTTTCTGCAACTGGATATGGTACTGTAGAAGAAATTCAAGAAGAGATTGAAACTTGGAAAGACTTGGGTAAACTTGAGCAGCAAGCTAATAAGTTTAAACCAAAGTTAGACAAGATGCAAGAGCAAGTTGTTGCTAAAAGAATCAAAGAGCAAGAAGTACGCAAAGCTCAAAAAGAAAAAGCAACAGAGCAATATGTAAATAATGTGTACGAAACACTAAAAGAAGGAAGCATTAATGACATTAAAGTTGATAAACGTACTCAAGCAATGTTATTTAATGGATTAGTTAAGTCTTCTTATCCATCAATTAATGGTTCTAATACAAATCTTTTAGGACACTTATTAGAAAAATATCAGTTTGTTGAACCTAACTATAGTTTGATTAGTGAAGCACTTTGGCTATTGTCTGATCCAGATAGTTACAAAAATAAACTTATTGAGAAAGGTGGTCAGAAAGCAGTTACTGATACAGTAAGAAAGTTGAAGACGGCACAAGCTTCAAGAAATTCTGGTGCTAGTTCTGCAAATGAAATGGCTGCTGAAGAACCTACAAGAAGGAAAATTCCTAGACCAAGGAATATTTTTAAACGATTTTAATTTTTTTTATTTTTTCATTTTTTTAATTTTTTATCAATTATGGCAACTCCGGTTTTAAATAATGGGATATTCTTGAGAGATACTAGTTATAAAGCTAGCTCTCATGTTGACTCCTACCACCTAACAGCAATGTTGGGATCTGCGGAACCTATGGATATGGGTCCTGTAGATATTTGGGCAATGACACAGAAAGTAGAAATGCCCCTGTATCAAATGGCTTCTTTTGGTGGTCAGAACACAATTTTGGTTGACAATGCTCGTGGTGAGTATAAGTGGCAAACTCCAATTGCCCAAGATCTTCCATTTGTTGTAGCTGACATATCAGGTGGAGGTACATTGGGTGTTGATGGTACTACTTTCCAAATCAAGCTTTCTAAGCGTGCTTTTGGACATGGTGACATTATCACTTATGACAAGTACAATGGTCTTGAACTTTACATCACTGCGGATGATATTCTTCCTGCAGGTGACGGGTTCATTTATACTGTACAATTAGTTAACAATAATAACTCTGCAGGATTAGACTCTGCTACTTACTTATGTCCTGGTACTAAGTATTTCAGAAAAGGTTCTGCAAGAGGTGAGTATGGTGAAAGATTCTCTGATATTGAGACAGGTTCTGGTTTCCGTGAATTCTACAACTTTGTGGGAGGAGCAGAAGCTCATGTACACTATTCTATTTCTTCTCGTGCAGATCTTATGATCAAAGGTGGGATGAATGCTGATGGTACAGTTCCTGTAACTGAGATCTGGAGAAACTTCAACCAAGATCCTAACAACCCTTCTGTATCTTCTATTGAGGATTTAGTAACAACTATGGGTAAAGCAGGTGCTAGAGATGCTTTTGAAAGCGGTACTCTTTCTAGAACTTTCATTACTAACTTAGAAGCTGCACACCTTTCTAAAATTGCCAATGACATTGAGACTTACTTGATGTGGGGTAAAGGAGGTAGAATCAGACAAGACGGACCAGATGATATCAGACTTTCTGTAGGTCTTTGGTCTCAGTTGGATAACTCATTTAAGAGAGTATACAACAAGTCTTCTTTCACATTAGATATGTTCAAGTCTGAGCTTTACAACTTCTACCAAGGTAAAGTTGAGTTCAAAGGTCCAGACCCAGAGAGAAGATTGATCGTTCAAACTGGTATTGGTGGTATGCAGTTAATTAACAAAGCTATTGCTAATGAAGTTTATGGTTCTGGTCTTGTACAAAATGCTACTGATATTGGAGCTGTTACAGGTTCTGGTATGGATCTAGACTTTGGATTTGCTTACACTAGCTTTACTATTCCATTCTTGGCTAATGTGAAGTTTGTATTGAATCCTGCATTTGATAACCTACATACCAATGATATTGAGAATCCATTGATTGATGGTCGTCCACTTTCTTCATTTAGCTTCATCATTTTTGATGTTACTGACGAAGGAAATGACAACATCTTCTTATTGAAACTCAATTGGGATAATCAACTCAAGTGGTTCTACCAAAATGGTACTATGGACTACATGGGAAGAACTCAAGGATTTGCGTCTACTGGACAGTTTAATGGTTACAGAGTTTATATGACTCAAACCATGCCAGCTATCTGGGTTAAAGACCCAACCAAGGTTCTTAAGATTGTTATGAGAAACCCAATCACAGGTGGATCATTCTAATTATTAACTTGAAGAAGGGGGGGAGTAAGTCTCCCCCTTTTTTTCTTAAATTTTTAATCATGGCAATATTTAATTTTAAGAAAGCAAATAAAGTTACAGAGTTTACAAATTCAGATGCATCTGTTCTTCTTGCTTCAAAAGCTTCTGGTAAAGTAATTGTTGATAGAAATCATGCAGATGATACTGCTGCTAAAGCTGCAGGATTAGTCAAAGGTGATATTTATCACAATGCTGGAGCATTAAGAGTTGTTATTTCCTAATCATATATCATGTCACATAAAAGTTATATAACAAAAATTAAACCCGCTAATACTAATGCTGAGTTAAAAGCTCAAGCTATTAAAGGTAATCTTGATCAAGCTCAGTTAGCTAGATTGGCAGATGTTAATAATTTGGGAGAACAGTCTGATGAAATTTTTAAAGGTGTAGTTA
>WLWF01001859.1_pt1 | contig 16277 bp, 17 predicted proteins | sample 6718331 | NCBI WGS metagenome assembly WLWF01 (sample SAMN12718692, study PRJNA515312) | sponge metagenome | isolation source: marine sponge | host: Mycale hentscheli | place: New Zealand: South Island, Marlborough, Capsize Point | collected 2003-05-01
ATCGGAGTGAGACAAATTATTCATCGTTATATATTTATATTAGGAAAAAAAATTGCTAAATTAACTACCATAAAATTTTACCGGCGAAATATCCTGGTGTTCCTTTTTTCTTCATATTCTTCGCATGTCGGCTGTGATAGGATTTACGGCGTTTTTCAGCGACTTCTTTTCCATCCTGTATTAGATACGTTGGATAATCTTTCATTCCAACTTGTCCAATACTGGAGAGGACCTCACCCTCATTATTTATAACATCAATTTTCTTATGTTCTTTTTTTGAAGGACGTATTTTTACTCCTAATTGTTCCGCTTTTTTATAACTATAAGGTTTTATCTTATATCCACATCCGTATATCATGATATATGATATACTGATAAATTAATGGTAGTTCCTTCTACTGATAGGTCTACGGAGGAATAACCCTCCACCACGAAAGACCATATCCTTCTTACCCACGACAGTGTCATCGCCTAAACGATGTAAAACCTCGTAAGAATGTTCTGAAATTGGGTCTGTTTTTTTCGATTGTATTTCAATAAGATTTCGAGGCTTTTTTTTTAAAGGATTTTTGTCAAAAAAACTAACTGCATCACTGGTTGTTTGGACACTTGTTTCGTTCTTTAAGAGTTTGTTATAAAGTGCATCCTGTGGTCGGGATGCAGGGTTTACAGTGATAATCTCTTTTGAATTACCACCTACTAATCGAGCTATCAACCCGCCTTGACTATGACCTGTAGTAATCACATTCTCTCGGCCGTATTTCTTTTCCGCATCGTCCTGTAGTTTTTTCGCATCTCTGTATCGTTGGGTCATCTTATAACCAGTTTCTCCGCCCACACCAAAAGCTAAATTGTTTCCCCAATCACTCATGGTACCTTCTGTACCTCTATGAGCAACTACGACTTGATTTGTAGGTGAAACGAAGGTACACCCAGTTGCACTACATAAATCTTGATCCCGTGTCCAACCATCTATATCACTCATAAGGTAGCTACTTGCTAATATATCTGACAATTCGCCAGCTCGTACACCTTTTCCTTTCATGTCTATACTTATACATCAGATAATTTTACCTCGCTGAAGTCTTTGTTTCCTGAGTTTTGAAAAAACCCCCCAATCTGGACAGAATAATTCTTAGGAAAAGTAGCATAAGGGTCTTCATCATCGTCTGTTGATGATGGTGTTCCTCCTCTTGAAGGCGTAGGTGGTGGACCAAGTTGATATTTATGCGGTATCTTTGCAAGTGCATCATGTTTCATTTTTCTATTCATTAAGTCTGAAGTTTCTCTAAACTTTTGATATTTCGCATACTGCTTATTGAGATATTCTTTCCCGTCAGATCCTCGATCTACAGGGGGTAATCGTAACGTCTTATAAATTTCAATCGCCAGAGAATAGTAGTCTTTCGACTGCAATAATTCATCATCCATGGCCTTATGGATGTTTAAATAGAGTTCCACCGCAGATACCATACTGATAATAGCTCCCACTATTGAGACTATCCCTGATACCATCAATTGAGAAATACCAAATTGGGTAAGTCCCACTGAGAAGGTAGAAAAGATGGATAGTACAATAATGGGTATCCTAAACCATTTACCGTATGATTTGTATTCGTAGTATCGTCGCCTGTGATACTCCGATAAGTTGACACTGTTTACTCGGAGCCTCTCGAGTAAGTCGTCGATTTCTGCTGTCCAGGTTGACATTTTATATAATAGATATAGAAATTACGCATAAAACTGGGCTTCTTGATATGCTGCTTGGAATGGCCCATATGAAACACTTTGACCATTTCCGGATATACTACAGGTATAGCCATTTCGATTAGAGTCAACTAATTGAAGTCCTCTTCCACCTGTTCGTGACACATACAACCCTTTTGTAGCAGGAGAAGCACCCCCGTCCCCAAATACATTAACAACCAACATTTGACCTGTTGAATCACAATCTACCCAAGTATCAGGACCATATTGGAAATTATTTCCAAATCCGTCATCCACAAGATCGACCGTTTCACCGTAATCGTAGGAGTAATATATCCTATTTCCAGTAAATGGACTTCCATTTGCTTTACAATAAACATAGAAAGTATCACCTGCTGCACTACAACAAGCTTTATAGGGAGCTACTGTGGTATCCCCTAACCATGGTCCTATTTTTTGGAATGTTTGTCCTCCGTCTACCGACCTAACTGCGACAACTTTTCCGACATTGGGGGAAATATTTGTGTTGTAAAATTTGTACCAAATTTGCCCATTTTCACTCATACATGAAGGGGCTCCATTGGCTTGACTTAATGTGTATGAATCATTTGCCATTACGCCTGCGCCAAGACCAAAATCCGGTGCAGTCCAAGTTGATCCATAATCACTACTCACTTTATAATTCAGCGTTACTTGATTATCACCAGAAAAGGTTGCTCCTTGTATTTTACCTGTACCAGACATCATAGGACCACCACAATATTTCATATTTGTGTTAATAGGCTGAATAGCTAAATTTACGGAAGCGCCATAATTGTTTGAAGTCCAGTAGGTTGGTTGTGTATCTGGCGGTTGTGGAGCCTGCCCGAAAGGTATCAACAAGTACTTGCCATTATTACTTGCACCTACTTTTCCTAATTTTGTATTGGCTGTCATTCCACCCATAGCGAGTGCGGACCAGGTTCTATTAGTATTACCTTGATTACTTGAACTACCAGATTGGTAACCTATGTACGCAACGAAACCTCCTAACCAATCCACGGCGTAGGATTTTATACCTGTACCGATATAACTCAAAAGCCAAGCACTGACTGGATTACTTCCAGATGGATTAAGCGAAGAGTTGAAACTGGATGTAGATAGCCACCCCCCAGGTATTGTTGCCATTGAAGGGAATATCGTTCCCACACCTTGAAAATAATTTGGTTGCACAGGTGTTACAGTTTGAGCTTTCACAAACGCAGTGGTCGCTATTTGTGTGGAGTCATCAGATGATGCCGCTGTTGGGGCCGTAGGTGTTCCTGTAAGAGCAGGAGATGCTAAGGGTGCAAGTAAAGCTGCATTGGTAATTGTCTCATACGTTGCGGCGGCATTGGCTACTGTTTCGTATGTTGCCGATTCATCTGATAAGGCTGTTATTTTTCCATTTGCGTCTACGGTCATATTAACAAGACCATAACTACCTGCCAAAGTTCCTGCTCCTGTAAAAGCCGAATTCTGTACGGTTGTATCAGGGTAAGTGACAGAAGGACTAATGTTAACTGTTGTTCCATCACATAGAATATTACTTGTTCCTGTTACACCTGTTCCACCAGCTCCTACTTCCACAGAAGTTGGATTTACTTTGATAGCTGAGTTTGTAGATGACCATGTAGTAAGTTCCAAAGTTTCTGTATTTTGAGATCCTCCTTTAAAACCAAGAATCTGTATGTTTCCTGCTTCTGTTGCAGGATTGTATGCTCCGGCCGTAACGTTCGGCAATAAATTGAATTGCTTTTGAGAATTTGTGTCTCGAACTATAAGGCCAGGTGTTGCAGAAGCTCCAAATAGAGTATTGATTTCTGTATAGTTTAGCGAATTCGAAGCTGCACCGAATTGAGTCATGCCACCGAGGTTTGTCATACCAAGTGTTCCAGCATCATTACCACGGTTTAAAACATAACTTAAATTTGTATCGACATTATCGATTTGGGTGATTTTTCCATGAGAGTCTAACGTTAAAGAATTAGGCGCCGTAGGGGTGAAACTGGTAGGGTATCCTGTATAGGCTGTTGTCTGACTTTGGCCATTTATGACAATTCCGGCAGGAAAAGACACCTGACCTTGCGCTGTAGGATAAGAGACAAACGAGTTATTGCATATGTCCGTTGCTGCTGAATTTTGGTAAGACCCGTCCCCCCAAACTACCCCGAAACCCATGGTTTCGGTACCTTGCGCAAGGGGGAAGTTTAAGGAATTTGAGCTACCCCCACTACCAAAGGTAGTATAATCTAAACTGTTATAAACTGAACTTGGTTGTCTTGGTGGTGGATATTCTGACATTTTATATACTACATATGGAAAAAAAATACGCAATTTTATCTCGATCTTGCTGTTAATGGATTTGAACCACTTCGTTTAGCTATCTGTTGTGCTTGAACATCATTATTATTGACATTGAAAACACTCAACTTACAATATTGAATCGGTAAGTTAATACCTGTTGCTGTAGGACGGTTGCCCGGTGGTTTATGCATTAAAGGTGTTGGCATTGTATACTTTAACTAAACAAAATAAAATGTTAAGATATATTATAAGAAAATGGACCAAGATTTATATGCACTTTTAGAAAAAAAAATAGCCGCCGATGCAGCGAAAAAGAAGGCCCCAAAAAAGTCTGACAAACCCCCAAAACACCCTACCAACGCTCCTCCCCCAGTGACGGGTAATGTGCTAAACATGTATGAGATCATGCCAAAGGACTTGCTATTGACACATGAAAACCCAAACGAAGCACTACATGGATTGAAGTTACCGTTAAGAGCATGCGTCGTTGCCCCATCCGGCTCTGGCAAAACCAACTGGTTAATTAACGTTATGGCCCTGTTTGGGGCCGGAAAAGGGACCTTCCATCATATCTGGATCGTGACAAAAAATGCCGATGAGCCATTGTATAAGTGGTTAGGGAGTCTTAATGAACGCATCAAGATTGTTGAAGGAATTGAGAATATACCAACGTTAGATAAGCTTGATAAAGATTATAACAATTTGGTTTGTTTTGACGATTTGGTATTAGAAAAAAATCAACAGCGCATTAGCAATTACTACATAAGATGCAGAAAGCTTAACTGCAGTGTTATCTACCTAAGTCAATCATACTTCTTAATTCCAAAGGTAGTGCGTAATAATTGTAGTTATTTAATTATCTTAAAGCTGTCAGGCGAAAGAGAAATCAATTTAATAATGAAGGAATCAGCAGTAGGGCTACCAAAAGAAGAACTATTAAACCTTTATAAACAAGCTACTGATACAAAATTTACCCCTTTGATTATTGACTTTGAACAACCTGATATTAGTAAAAAGTATAGGAAAGGATTTACAGAATATCTTCAGCCAAAAGTTTCCGAGAACTAATTAACTGAGGAGACGTCTTCTTCACAAGGTAAAATAACTCCGTGGTGGTGTTGGCATTATATCTAACAATGGCCTGATCAACCGAAATACCATCTTGAGTAGCCAACATACGAATGCACTTACTGCGCTTCTTCACAATAGGTGCATCCTCTTTTACGAGCCTTTCCTCAGCATGACTCCATGTCTCTGATGGTTTCCGCACAGTGTAAAAGAATTTGAAACCTGCAGGCTTAGTTTTCTGTGATATGTCGTCGTAGGTATACTGATTAGTACCAGTATAAATTCCACCTCTGCGACCAATAATTACTGATTTGTCATCATCATCATCATCAATAATACCGGGTGGTAAACCGGGCGGTGAACAAGGTGGCGTAGGCAGACCTTTCGGTGCATCGCCCCGCTTATGGTATCCACTTCTACATTTTATACACCATGCTTGCCATTTCTTGTTACCATACTGACCTTTTACTTTCACCCCAAATACGTCAATAATGTTATCGCCAGATGCCGTACAATGACATTTTGAGCACTCGTGAGCAATCCTTGCAACCTGTGTCGGTTCGATTGATTCCATATCGGACTCGCTCTGTAAACTTTGTATTTCAGTCATAACATCTGAAACATCCTCCCATTTTCTCTTCACTGGTCGTTCCCAACCTGCTATCCATATCTCCACCTGAGTAGAGGCATCTTTTGTATCGGTTTTCTTATGAAATGCTTCAGACAACTGTAGCAAGAGCGTATTCACGTCTGGAACACCTGCCATTATTCCAATCTGATAAGAATAGAATCACTGTTGCGTAAGAATAAAGTATAAGTGCAATGCCAATGATCACAATTGCTTCCATTGTTTTATGATTTCCCTTGCAGAAATATGGCGATTTTCAGGGCCCGAAGAAAAGTTAGGAATTTCGGTTTTTATGAACATAAGTTTACATCCCATACATACCCAGAAAAAAGAAGTATCTGGTCATATTTTAAAATGGATAGCGAAACATTTAATTTATTGCATGATTTCATCCCATTTGACTGTCTTATGATAGTCAATGATTACTACCGAGATCTACTACGCAATGATTTCAATACTGTCTTTAAAACACTGTACCCATGCGAACAGGAGTATTGGAAAAACCAAAATCCCTATCAAGGCTGTGTATCATACTATTCCCGTTTAATAATGCACTTTCCTTACTATACTGCGAAGATTGCTGTTGTTCGAAGTTACATATGCTATAACAACTGTAAATCACATTTACATATGTACCAAAACATCGACAAGTACCTCTATGTAAACAACTACCAGAATCGAATATGTACGAACATCATAAGCGCAATTAACAGGAAGAATAACTACCAAGAACTACAGTACCAAGAGAAGGGGCACTTACTTCTTGACTGTATGCAGAATGGAGTGGAGGCGTACAAAAGTTGGAAAAAAAGCCGAATAATCCAGGCGCTTCTAAAAGCTTAGGAATTTCGGTTTTTATGAACATAAGCCCCCCAGTAGTAAGTAGTATGAAAATCATGAAAAAAATAGATAGTTTTTCATAATTATTAAGAAGCATGTCTCCAATCGTCAACTTTCTTGTTTGCATCAATTCCTTTGTTTGTGGGGCAATTTGTATGCTTATAGCCCTTTGCATTCAACCAGAGGTTATTCATTATATGCAGAAGGTTTATTTTTATGATTTTAAGAAGCATCGATCTGAGCATGAGATTGAAGAGGGTGCCCTATTTAAGTGGTACATGGAGCATATCAGTAACCTCGTACATGGGCTGGATTGTGAGCTTACGAACCTTCATCAGAAGACATATGAGTTTATTCCTGATGAGTCGGATGCCTTTGATACCTGGACAGAGGTTGACAGTACTATGGCCTTTTTAAAGGAGCTGGTTAGTAAGAAAGTTACATCTCCAAAGTAGACAACTCAAGAAGTATTTCGCCTACTTGAGGCTTGCTGAGTTTGTTCATGTTTCTTAATTTTATGATAACTTGCTTAAATCTCTTAACTATATCTGGGTTATCATTTCCTGCCACCAATTGGCCTCTTAGAATTTCAAACTCATGTTCTAACTTTTCTACTGCTGTCTTGTTGCGTAGTTTTAGATGTAATTTATCTTCCCCTGTTTTCTTAGCCAAGTGATTTAGATAGGATCGTTCTTGGTCATTCATGGTATCTGCATCATCCACGTCTATTGACTTACCTTCAAGAACGCTCTTGATAGCATTGCCAACGTTGCCACCTACCTTGACTTTGTTTTCGATCTGTCTGCCAGAATTGTTGCGGAGACTCACATAACCACCCTTCAGGCTTCCTACCTCGATATAGTGCTTAGGCCCAACTGGAGCCAAAAGACCTCGGCCTCTCACAATCGGCTTTCTTCTTGGTTTTAATCCGTTACCACCAAAACCTGCAAACCAGTCACCTATGCCTTGTAAATAGTCGGCAGCTCCTTCCAATCCTTGATCCAAATATCCAGGAGCAGGAGCATCTCCTACTACTACCTCATCGTCCCGTACATCTCGAAAGACGTTACCAAGATTGTCCATGTAAAACTGGTCATTGTCCCTAATAGGTTCATCAATTTCAATTTCTTGTATCCCACCCTGGCGTCCTCCAGCAGGGGCTGGGGCAACAGGGGCTGGGGCAACAGGGGCTGGGGCAACAGGGGGGCCTCCAGGAGGGGCCTCTGGATCATCCGCTCTTGGAGGGAGTTGAGCCCTCTGATTTGCCCGTGCTAAAAGATCTCTCACGAGAGGTTTCAACATCATCGTTTCAATAGGAATTTGTGGGTAGGATTTACGAATTAAATCAATAAGCTGGGGTGATGCTTGATAGGCGAAACGAACTTCATCGTCTGTTAGTATACTAATAGCAGCCTCTGCATTAAGGACTATTCCTTGGAACATTCGGGCTACTTGAGGACGGAGCTGTGCCATTGGGATATTAACGAGTGTTCTACTCTGATCGGCTATACTTCCTAAAGTCTCTCCATTGACTTGGAATTGCTGGTTTGCTGCAAAGTTGAAGTTGATATTGGCCTCTTCGGCCTGAAGAGCTTGTATATAACGTTTGATATACTGTTCACGGGAGAGGTGGGGTGTAAGAGCTTCTGACATTCTATACATTACAGAAAGATTTTTATTGATGACAATGTAGTGTTTTTTACTGATAAAAAGCCGATAGCCGGCATGTTTATGAAAATCAGGAAGTCATTTTCATATCGTTTCATTTTTGATTTTTCCTTAACATTTTCCTTACTGTAACAGTCTTATCTTTTATTATATATATATATAAATATTATGAAAATTGGATAGTATTATAATAATAATATATATACCAGACCCTATGTATGTAAGGCACCTTACATACATACATAGGTTTCTCTCATATAGAAAGCTTCCAAACCCCCCTCAATTTTCATGATTTTCATTTTAGGAATTTCGGTTTTTATTCGCACTTATCCAGTAAGGACCTATGGAGAGCGGCGACAAAAAATTGATGTTCACAGCGGTGCTGATTTTCATAATATAATATAAAGGGATTCTATAACTTTAATCAATGAAACCAGCATTAACTCTAAGGAAGCAAACAAATAGCTTCGTGGCTAACACCACTCTTGTAGAGAAAGTTTGCAAAGAAGATGTATTAAAACTCTGCTACTCTGATAGGTTGCCAGAGAAAGATCAAGACCACTGGCTCAGTGCATACACAAAGGCATATGGAACTACTCTCTCGCATCTACAGGATTACCTTCGAAAGTACGAGGATAAATATGAGGGCATTCCAGTGGTATACAAATTGCCACGCCACCAATGGGGAAGGCCCTTTCCAAAGAACTCCTTGGGTTTCAGTGCCTTTGTAAGATCAGTACGCCATACTATAGCAGGAGAGTATTACGACATTGACTTATATCACGCTCAGCCCCAAATCATCTACTATACACTCAAAATGAATCAAATTCCTGTCCCCTTAACAGTAGAAGCTTATGCACTTCATAGAGAAGCAATACTTGCAGATCATATGCGTCTTTTAGGGGTAACCGAGAAGTGGATGGTCAAGCAACTGTTCATATCATTGTTCTTTATGGGGACGTACTACGGATTCAAACTTCGAATGAAAAAATTGAACATAATCGTCCCTGAAGAAGAGCCAGTTTATGTGAAGGAATTGTCGAAAGATCTGGTTCATGTAGCATCGGTATTAAAGACAAGGAATGCGGACTTATACAAATCGGCTTACTGTAAAAGAAAAGACCAAGAAGACAATGTACCGAACAAGATTCTTCGAACTTTTTGCGCATTGTGGGCCCAAACAGCCGAGTTCATGGTAGTAGATAAAGTCATGGAGTTTATTGACACAAATACGCCTCTTATGAAGACAAATGACCCAAATGTCAAAATGGCCAGTTATGAATTTGATGGATTCAAGCTACTGAAGTGTAGAGTCGATGAGTACGATGGTGGTATTGATGCTGTGCTACAGTTATGTAATGACTATTGTGCTACTAACCTGGGTCTTCCTTTGCGCTTTGAAGTAAAAGGGTATGATGAAGCTATTGATATAGATGGCCTTACCATACCTGACAATATTTCTTTGGTGCCTGTAACCAGTGATGCAGAGAAGAGTGCACTACTCCAGGAGATTACCTATGTGCGCAAATCTCATCTGGCTGGTCTGAAGGTATTAGAGGCAGAGGACTTCTCTATGGACTTTCTATTTGTTCGTAAAGCCAATGAATGGTATACCTGGGATGGGGATACATGGGAGCGATCACCCCATCACTTTTTGGTCCAATATGGGGATGTTATCGAGAGTCATTTTCAGAATAAATTACCTGTGGATTGTCTATCTGACGAGGTATTCAAGAAAGAGCTTTTTGAGTTAAAATGTACCCTGGGGACAAGCGCCTATGTCAGTGGAGTAGAGAAGTTAGGGAAGACCTTCTTATCATGCTTTGACCGTGAGTTTGACACAAATCCGAATTTACTGAATTTCAAGAACGGGGTTTTGGATATTGATAACAAATGTTTTCGGGACAGAAGAAGAGAAGATTTTGTTCAAATGTCTACTGGGTATGACTTCTACTACGAAGTAGATGAACCCGAATACAAAGCTGAAATTATGACCATTTTGAGCCAAATTCACCCAGACCCTGAAATCTTGGAGTTTTTTATGATGACTTTGGCTTCTTCTTTATCTGGGGCGAATATTGACAAATTCTTTATTTGGAATGGCGGTGGTAGAAACGGCAAGTCGGTAACTACTTTGGTTATGAAGCTCATTTTGGGGGATTATTTTGCAACTGGGCCTCCTTCGGTCCTTATTGAATCCCCGAAACACAAGTCCAGTGCAGAGGCGAATCCTACCTTGGCTAATTTTAACAAGAAAAGAATGGTCGTGTTTTCGGAACCACCTAAGAATATACCTTTACAAAACAGCGTCGTGAAGGTACTTACAGGCGGGGGCGTTTTGCATGGGCGCCAGCTATTTAAAGGTATTCAGGATATTGTTCTACACATGACTATGGTATTGGAGACTAATGCAGTACCAAATATGGCCGAATCTTGCATGGTGGCGGATACCGAGCGTCTTTTGGATACTTTCTTTGGGTCTACTTTTACATCTGATGAGAAGAAATGGGACGAGTCAAAGCATATTTATCCGAAGAACCGTCAGTACACAGAGGTAGCTTTTTGGAAGGAACGCCGTAATGCTTTTTTGAATATACTGGTGGAATATCTCTACAAGCTTCATGATACCAACTATGATATGGGCAAATTCGTACCTAAGGCAATTACTGATCGTACTTACCTGTATACCTTAGAAAGTCACTTGGTATATAGGCTATTCAAGACCCTGTTTAAGCCGAAGGATGAGTTTAAGGTTATGTATGTTGAGCCTTACTGCAATTGGGATACTGACCCAACCCTTCAGCAGGTAGTTTCGGAAATACGCTCGTGTGATGGATGGTACTCACAACCGCCATACATTCGCAATAATAAGGAGAACGGCGCAGAGAAGATGAAGCAGTGGTTTAAGGAAACAGAGCCCTTTTGTAGAGCCATTTATGAGGAATCTCGGTACATAAAATTGCGTGGATATAGAAGAATTACTTCCATGACAGATTTAGATGGAGATACTGAATCAACGGATTTAGAGAGTAGTTCCACAAATTCTTTTTCTGTGGATAAAGTATAATATAATGTTTCAAAGGCATCATACCATACCTGACGTCGATAGAGGTGTTATACCGGATAACCCAAGTAATTTAAACCCTTCTAAGATACCAAAAGATAACTACGCAACAAACCCTTTTCGTTTTGGCGGGGACAATATTCGCTTTTATAAGAGAGTTCCCTCTGCCCTACGTAAATTTTATTCCGCTGATACCACGGAACCTCAAATGATAGATAATCAACAAGCTCCTTCAAGACTATTTAGAGGTGGTAGAATGTCATATAAAGAATTTAACAAACGTTCAATGTGTAGTGTAGCAGAAGGTAGAAATAGAAAGCATTGTTAATTTTTTTTTGTTCCTTAATTATATAAACATGCACACGATTACTTTATCTCGAGATAACGTTGTTGACAATGGGCGTAATGATACATTACTGTATGAATTTAATGGTGGTCAAGATATGACACACACAGAGGTCGCCTTGTCATCCTTATACATGTATTACTCGTGGGAAAATATTAATGAAACTCCTTTAGCAAATAATAAGTTTTCGATTATATGGCCTGCACTTACAGAAGACGGCAGTGGTAATGCGATAGGACCCTTCGGACCTACCAAGTTTGATATAACAATCCCAGATGGCCAATACGAAATCAGAGACATCAACACGTTCTTGCAGAACTTTTGTATCGAAAAAGGGTTGTACTTAAAAGACAAGGCGACAGGGCAGTATGTTTACTTCGTACAAATTCAAATAAATCCTACGCAGTATAAAATTCAGTTCAATAGTTACTCACTTCCTTCTGATTTTGCCACTATATCCGCTCAATATGATCAACCCCCTGATGGTTTCGGTAGTGGTATAACAGGCGTTCCTGCATCAGGCGGATTTCCTGGGGCTACTGGCGGGCCTTTTGCCCCTGGGTGGTTTTTCCCTGCCAAATTCTCCGATTTTGTAGGACAACCGGATAACAAATTTTACCCCACACAGCTACCGACCCCATATGAGGTGTTCAGCCCTACTTCATTACCTGCTACCTTACGTCCGTCAGGTGCATTTCCCACTGGGAGTGTGTCATTTTTATCTACAAAAACCCCGCAAGTGAATCCCAACCCGGTTGTTTATTTACAGTGTTCTCTTATTAATAACCCTTTGGCAAATCCTACAAGTTTCTTGGCTCCAGTACCTGGTAAGACTGCTTTAGGGGATTTATTGATTCAAGAACCACCTGAATATGCCTTTGCACAGTGTTCTCCGGGGGCTCCTACTTCCTTTACACTACGCTTTACAGATGTCCAAGGAGCACCTATCAAATTATTGGATCCTAATATCACCATAACGTTGATATTTAGGAGACCTCCATCTCACGAGATGGGAGCAGATTTAACTGGTGGTCTCCCTGCTGGAAGACACGCATTGCGTGATATGCAACATCCTAAGTATCACTCTGACCAACCTCATGCAAGTGCTACCAGAGCATTTCATGCGAAGAGATATTCTTAAATATTATTTATAAATTGAGTATATATCATGAATCAACGTTTAACCATCGATCGCATAAATCAGCTTATCCAGGAGTTTAGCAAAGAAAGAACCGAACTCACCAGAGAGTTAGGAGACTGTAAAACGTACAGTGCCGAAGGACCTATCAAACAACAATTGTCCTCAGTTCAATATATGGAAAATACTCTAATGAAAATGAGGAGTATGAAAAGGAAAGAAGAGGAAAATAAAGTGTAATTTTTTATGATGTCATTATATATAAATTATGCCATCATACATTTATCGTCCGCACACCCTAATGAATAAAACTTTAGTCGATATGACCGAGAAACATCCCGTAGCGGGTCAATCCGGGGTAGCAACAGGAAAGGGAATGTCGGCCCCCATCGATACAAAAGATTTCCAGAAAGTGGCTAAGGACTTGAAGTTGAGTGGTTCTTTAGTAAAAAAGCTGAAAACGGAGGATCATGAATCTGGCAAGGAGAAAAGAAGGAAGTTGAGTCCTATCAAGATTCGTCTGGATAAGGAATTGAAGTAAATCTTCAGATTTTTTTCTCTTTTTGTAATATATAATCAGAATGAGCGCCGATACACTTACTTTCGACATGTCCCAAATGGCTGAAGGCAGCCCCCAAATTTTCGTCAAAAAAGATTGGTTGAATCTTCAAGATCAGAACAACGGTAACTACGGATCAAATCAGCTGGTTTTGGATACCTCTCAGCTGGCTAACTCCAACAAGTATATGGACTACAGAAATGCCTACTTGAGTGTTCCTCTTGTTATGGCTATCAGTTCCGTAGCACCAGATGCAGGAGCAACCCCTGCTGACTTCCAGTCAATGCTTACAGATTCTTCATCTAACGTTATCTATTCCGATGGTGTTCAGCAATCTCTATCGTTGAAGAACTGGTTCGGATCGATCATTCATTCAATGCTCTTAGATTACGCCGGAACAACGATAATCCAGCAGACCCCTTTAACGTCTCTTTGGTCCGTTTTCACTCTTACCACATCCTTGAGTATGGCTGATGTTGAAACTTTGGGTCCTACCATTGGTTTTTACCCTGACGACGTTAACTTTGCCCGTAGTGAAACAGGAAGCAAAGGTGGTGTAGGAACACAGAACAACAGAAAGACTGTAGGTCAGGGAGCTATCAATCTACCAGTAGGAGAATCTGAATTTTCTAACGCTGGTATCTGGGCACGTTGGTCTAAACTTATCCAAAATAGTTTTACCAGCGCATCAGGATTAGGATCACTTGCAGGACAAGGTTGCACAACAGGTGCAGCTCCAGGAGTCCAAGTAGGACAGTCGTTTGCCGACATCCAAGACGTAGCCAGTATGAAAGCTTTGTATCGATCATACTTAATTCAGCAAACATCAACTGCTGTTGGTGGATCTACATTCTTTAGTCTTGTTTATCAAATCCAGGCAGCAATCTATCTACGTCACATCCATAGTTTCTTCAGTCAAGTACCGTTGCTTAAGGGGGTATTCTTCAGATTAACGTTGAACCTCAACCAACCTGTAGTAGAACTTGCAACCGCTGCAGCAGACGTACTAACATGTAGTGCAATTACCAGCCCGTTAGGCGGCGTCGTACCACTTATGATTGCTTCTAACGAAACTAATGTTTCAACTTCTTATGGTGTGGATGGATCAACTGCACTTGATATTGCACCACCGAATGTTCTAAATCTTGCAGCCGGCATGTCTGCTCGTGTAACTCTCAACGTTGGTAACAAAATTGTTGATCCTACCCAGAATTCTCGATGCGGAAGTGTTACTACCAGTTTGAACCAAAGCGTATTCCTCTATGTGCCATCGTTTACATTCAACCCCAGTTTTGAACAGGCCTACCTTTCTAAGCCAACGAAGACCATCGTTTACAGCGATCTTTACCAATACACAACGTCTGTCGTTAATGGTGGCTCTGCCTTTAATTTCCTAATCACTAACGGTATCTCCAATATTCGCAGTGTCCTAATCCTGCCTATGGAATCAGCGATGCTTGGAGGTCCTGCGGGTTCTCAGCCCTACTGGTCGCCCTTCGACTCCTGCGGTGGTGGTACCGTTGCACCAATGGCTGCTATTAACAACTTTAACGTTGTTGTTGCAGGCCAGAACATGATCTATAACACACAGCAATACGGATTCGAGCAATTCCAGAACCAGCTGTATGGTGTCAACCAAGTCAACGCTGGTCTCACAGACGGCTTAACGTCAGGTCTAATTGATTTCTGGAAATTCCAGCAAATGTATGGATATTACTACGTTAACTGTTCCAGAATGCTCCCGGTAGACGAGGCCGTTCCAAAGAGTGTGTCAATACAGGGCACAAATCAAACGTTGATTGCCATGAAATACATCGTTTTCATTGAATACGGAGTCCAGGTCAACGTTGACGTCCTAACCGGCGCCAGAGTTTAAGCATAAAATCCAGCCATTTTTCTCTAATAATAAAGCCAAAAAATTTAAGAGGCCTTTCTTAAGGTATTAAATTATCACATAAAAACTACTATGTGATAATTATTCTGTTCTTTCATAACCACTATGGTACATAAAGTGAGTACCATTGGGTAGGTCAAACCACTCTTTAGGAGAAATACTTTTCCGCTCAAAATCTTTAAAAAACTGGCTCATCATAGCCCCCATTTGAAGCTCCAGTCGGTGAACTCGTAATTTATACATCTCATTATCCTTTTCAAGCTCCTCCATGTCATGAATGCGATCCTCAATAAACTCTGCTGTCACCTCTACCTTCTCTCTGTACTCGTCATTCTCCTTTTCCAGGCGCTTATTTTCGGTTAGGGTATGGTGTAGTTTAGCTAACCCTGCCTCCTCTCGTAAAGCCATTCTTTCGAACATTCTCTCCCCCTCTATAAGCTGTTGTTCCTTCTGGTCCATTCTCACTTTGAAATCATTGCATATATCCAGGTACTCGGACTCGGTCACCTTTATCCCCTCAATCTCGAGTAGGCGCTTCTGCACATTGACAGCCTTGGAGGTCTTCTGCTTCTGATAGGAGCATACTTTCTTAAACTCCTCGACACCGATAATATCAATGTAATCCTTGACATCCTCCATCTCTCTCTGGGTACCCCCATATGTGCCGTCCAGGAACTGCCAGAATCTTTTCTTGTGGGATTGCTCGGTATCCAATGAATCGGCCTTTCTCTTTTTCGGCCTAATTATCTGTCCAACCTTTCGTCCAGGATTCTGTCCAACCTCTTGTTCAGGAACATCCGGCTCTTCTTCCGTATCCGGCTCCATCCACAGTCGGTCTTCATCTGTGATGCACATTTTGCTTGTTCTGCTTAATTAAATTATGATTTTGGTCTCAGGGAAATTTCTGTTTTTCTCTTTTTTTTTCTTTTTTTTTTTCACGACATAGGCCAGACAGGGGGGTTACACAGTACGCTCTACGCTTTTTTTCCGGTTTTTCATAGCTCCGGAATAATTGTCTACTTCAACTCGCATACGGACAA
>WLWF01001861.1_pt1 | contig 16269 bp, 22 predicted proteins | sample 6718331 | NCBI WGS metagenome assembly WLWF01 (sample SAMN12718692, study PRJNA515312) | sponge metagenome | isolation source: marine sponge | host: Mycale hentscheli | place: New Zealand: South Island, Marlborough, Capsize Point | collected 2003-05-01
GCCTCAACCATCGCCATAACATTGTTCTGGGAGTCCGGTAGCTCTATCTCAAGCTCCGCCTTTAAATCATCCTCATCAAGCTGGGACGGAACATTCCGGTCCATTAAACTGCTTGAATATCCATTTACTTCTTCTTCTGCCATGTAATTCTCCTATCTGACCAACTCAGTAGTTCCTATACTTACGGGGCGAAAACCCAAGAACTTTCCTAGTCGTGTCAAAATATCCTTCCTCGTTGCGAGGGTAATACACGTCCGGACCCTCAGACGGTGATACAAAGTTCCGTGGGGCGCGGGGCTGATCCGTAGCCGGTGTCATGCGCTCCTCTTCGGTGCGACCCAATATCTTATCTAACTGTTTAAATATCTCAGCGTCAACTGCCGCGGTTAATTCCTCAACCGTAGCGTCCATGCCCGCCTTCTTAAATATCTGCCGACCAATAGCGTTGTTCCGTTGATCCATCTCAACGTCCCGCGCATTCTGTCCGCCCAACGGAAACGGCGCAAACTTGTCCATAAACTCGCTAAAATTACCCGCAGTCTCCGCAGTCTCCGGGCCATACTCCAAAGAAGTAACCGCAGAACCAAGCATGTGGCCACGCGCATCCTCTAACTCAGGGTACGTCGGCATATCACGACGGTCCTCGGGCCGCGCATGACGGACTTCTTCAGAATAATCCAAATCAGTGGGTATCACCCGCTCACCCGTTTCTTCGTCAAAAACACTAGGATAGCCGTACTCGTCAATTAAAGTTTCCATAAATTCAGGGGAAGTGCCGCCAATACGACCAGACTCGCGAATGCCGTCCGTTACATCCTTACCACGAATTTTATCCATGATAAGGGACCCTAGACCCTTCTGATCTTCGAACTCAGCAAGCTCTTCTTCAGACATTACAGGCTCATCGTCGCCCACGGGGCCCCGCAACGGTGCAAATTGTGGCATAGGACTTTGTGCGCCGGGAGCCGTGCCGCGTAACGTGTCATTCAAATACATAGGGCTTCCGCCCTCTTCGAAATACATCACGTCATCAAAGCCGCCCGCCCCGAGATTTACCGCAGTCCCATACATCTAGCTGCCTTTCGTCTAGTAATACATTCGCACTCTAGCAGAGTTTTCCTCATCTTCCCAGTCATCTGTTGGTAATTGTACAAAATTACCTTGTCTATAGCGCATAAGTGCCTGTGTCATACTATCTACCAAGTCGTCATGCTCCCCATTCGGGAACGCAGCAACCTCCTCAATCAACTCCTCCGCCCACATCTCGTCAGGAGCCCAAACCATGCCAGCCTCAAATAACGGCGCTATACTATGCGCCCGAGTTACCTTATCATTTCCGCGACTCGGTGTAAAATTCACCACCGGAATGCCCATGTTCCGCAATTCCTGCGTCAAAGGCAAACCACTCGCCTTCGCCTCAATAATTACCGTGTCAGGTTCCCAAAATTGATAACTCTCCAAAGCCTCCCCCTTCAATTCAGGAAAATCCCAACGCCCCTTCTTAACATCCAACAAAATTAAATTAGGACCCGAACCACCCTCATTTGGATAAAATACACCCCACGTCGTAATCGCAGAATAATCCGCAGTCTCGCGCTTGGAAAAAGCAGTATCATAACTCTGTATCACATATTCTAGCTGGGGGACCCTATCTTGATCCCAAACACGCCACCACTCGCGCTTGATAATCGCGTTCTCCTCACCCGTCGGATTCTGCTGATACTGCGCATTCCACTTGCTCGGGGGAATAGAAGCCTTAACCGCAGTCAAATCTTCCAAACTCCAGAACTCCGGCCAACAAGAAGTCCCGTCCTCAAATATTGCAGGTAACTCAACAACCTCCCATTGATCCGCAGACCCGTCCTTCGCTTGCGCTCGCAACAATTGACCCGTCATATCCTTCTCAGACCACCGAGTTTGAACCAAAACAATAGAACCTCCCGGCTGTAACCGCTGCCGAGGACCACCAGTGTACCAATCCCAAGCATCGTCAAAACCCGTGTTGCTCATCGCCGTCTGCTCCGAATGCGGATCGTCAATGATAATTAAATCACCACCACGTCCCGCTAAGTTCGAACCAACACCAACAGCGTAATACATCCCTCCACTGCTCGTGTCCCACCGACCAGACGCCTTACTGTCAGAAGCCAAGTTCACACCCGGAAACACATCCTTGAAATCATCACTCTCAATCAAGTTCTTCGTCTTACGGCCAAAGTTAACCGCCAACTCAGTCGTGTGTGTCGCCTGAATGATCTTCATTTTCGGATTACGGCCCATCATCCAAGCCGGAAACAAATAAGACGCAAACTCACTCTTCGTGTGCCGCGGTGCCATGTTGATAATAAGTCGCTTTAGGTCACCATTTGCGACCCTTTCCAACTTTTCGGCAATGATCCTATGATGACGGCCCGCGATAAAGTCAGGCCAGACTGTTTTTACAAAAACTAAAAAATCATTTTGGCATTTCTCGTTCTTCATGATCTGCGCCAAACGCAACTCAAGCTTGAGCTTTTTGTCTTCTAACATGGAATTTTGGGCTACATTCATGGGGGACCCTATCTAACTTTTGGTACGCAGTTCACGGCCAATGTTTCACGTGAAACATATGCGATATTAAGGGCTATTATAGGACAGTTAAGGCTCGTTGGAAATAACTAATGAATATTTGTGAGAAACATGGCCCAAGCCTCCGATAGGAAGACCACGCGCCGCGGCGCGAAAAAAACGGCCTGCTGCCTAAAAATCACGGCCTTTGACCCGATCTGGAAGGGACCCGGCGCGATTAATTCGGCGCATAAAACCCGGCCCGGGGATCGCGGCCCGGGGACATCGGCCCGGCAACTTTTGCCCGGTGGGCTCGGTTAACCGGCACCGGCTGCGCGTTAACTTTCACCGGCTGCGCTCGGTTAATCGGTGCCCGCTGCGCTCGGTCCAGCCGCCGGGGATCGCGGCCCGGTAGGTTTGGGCGGTGGGCCTCGGGCCTTGGCCCGGCTTGTTTCACTGTTTAACCCTGCGCAAAAGAAAAGGGCCGCACAATGGCGGCCCTCGCGGGGTGGGTGGGGTTGCTGGGCGGTTAAGCTAGATCAACAGAAACCACGATTTCCCCGTCTCGCACCATGTCTCGCACTTCGTCGCGGATTGTGTCGGCGGGGTCTTCGACGCGTTCCAGCCGGTCGTCAAGATCCGTTAGGCGGTCGCTTAAATCTTCGATTGCCGTCGCGCCTTCAAGTTCTCGCTCAATCATCTTTTGCAATTCCGGGCGGATGATGGCCAGCAAGGCGGCGGCGGCTTCGTCGCGCTGGGTGCGGATACTTTGAATTTCCCCGCTCATTTGGTGGGTGTTACGTTCCAGCCCTTCCGCATAGTCGCGCAGGTTTTTAAGATCATGCGCGGCGTTTAAAACGTCCGCCTTGATACGGTCCGCCATAACTTCGGTTGCCATTGCGTGTAAGGTGTCGGGGTTTGTTTTTAGTTCAATCATGTTTTCTACTCCATAGAAAAGGGTTAACGCGGCTTGCCCGCCGCTATGCGATAATATGCGCTAATTTAATAGAAAGTAAAGGGGGCACAAAAAAGGCCCGCACAATGGCGGGCCGGTGTCTTATTGTAGGGGCTGGGGATTAATCAAACCGAGCGATTTTATAAGGCCCATCCAATCCGATGCGAACCGCCGCCACGCCGTAATCGTAAACGTAACAGAAAACCCGCCCTTCAAAACCGAACCGGGCCAGCGGTGCAAGTGGCGCGTCTTCGTCGTTGTCCGCCTGATAGGTCCCGTTATGGTCTAGCGTCCCCTTCCAAGGATAAGACCCAAACCCGCCGAACTGATAGGCGTTGTCCATACCGGCGCAAACACCGTCCAGCGTTAAACCGGTTTCGCTATCTTTTGCGAAATGGCAGGCCTCAAGGAAAAAGTCGGGGATGATCCCGCAAGCTTCAATTAGATCGTCGGGACGGTTGCGCCCGGTGTCTTGATCTTTGGCCGGATTTAAAACGCGATCCAAAAGAATGTCGGACGCCCGGAAATTTACTTCAAAAATGTTCTGCATGTTATTTACTCCATAGGTTAAGTTAACGCGGCTTGCCCGCCGCATGTGGGATAATATGCGACTAATTAAATAAAAAGTAAACCCCCCACAAAAAAGGGCCGCACAATGGCGGCCCCGGGTCTTATTATATAGCGGCGGTTTATGCGGTCACTTTATCCAATAATGCGCCCGCTTTGCGCTCAACTTCAATTCTCGCGTCTTGGTGGGGAACATCGCGGGCAATTGCGGTTATGGCCTGCGCTGCATCCCAAACGGTTTCCACCGGGCGGCCCTCTTCTGTCAAGTGGCGGGCGTTTGCGGCTCGCGCCATGCGTCCAGATAACCCGGCGCGCTTCGTCAAAAACTCCAAACGATCCTCATCTGTTTTAGCAATGCGGGCATCTTTGGCGGCTTGCACCCCTTCAACAAAAGAATGCGTTGAGCCGTTCGCAAAAGATTGCAACGCGGGGCGGGCTTCCATTGCAAACCGATCCGGCGCAAATTTAGTGTGACGGATTTTAATCTCCTGAAAGTTTTCAACGCCCCACAAATTTCGATTCATGCAAACGCCGCGCAAATACATTGCAGCGATCCCGGCGGTTTTGCTGCCGGTTTCACTGTTCCACGCATAAAACCCGCGAAACATCAAATCGGGCTCACCATTTGGAAGCTTGCCCACTTCGATTGGGTTGCGATCATCCACAAGGAAAACGAAAACGTCCCGATCCGACGCAAAAAGAGTCGTCGTGTCCATAGTGACGGGCACTTCCGGATCATAAACGGCCATGCCGTTGCGGCTGCCGGTCATCATCCCGGGCACTTTCCAGCGTCCGCCACTTTCATCAATCAAGTTTTTGATGGGCTCTAATATTTCCCAATCAAAGATGCGGCCATAGTCCGGACCGGTTGCGGCTCGCAATTCCCCGCCCTGCGCCTGATGTCCGTAAACTTTAATCAGTTCCTTGCCCCGGTTATACTTCAAACCCCATTGGATACAGTCCGCCGCAATAGGTGCGGGCAAGTCGCGCAGATATCCAGCGGGTGCGCCTGCTAATTGTGATAGCTGGCCAAAACTCCAATTGGTGGGGGTGTTATTATGCTCACGGCGATTGTCATCTGTATATTCAACAAAGATATTTCCCCGGCTGGGGTTTTCCTCGTCAAAGTCTCCGATGATTTTTACCTTATGAGTGTCAACAGTTCGGCTCGTCATACGCTGCGAATCAATTTTTTTGTGCGCCAACATATCATCCAGCGTTAAAAACTTTTGATCGTCTGGGCGGTTAAACCATTGTGATGAAACTGCACTGTTTCCGATACCGTGCGCAAATGCGTTTGTAGTGTAAGTCATGTTTTTTACTCCGTAAAAGTTAAAAGAAGCGAGCCATTGCCCGGCCCGCTCCTATAATCTCGCATAAACCTGCATATGATTGCAAGCTTTATTTTATAAAAAGTTATTCCGCCCCGATATCACCCGCCACATGGTGCCGCACAATAGACCGCGGCGGCAGGCCTTTAACAAACCGCAAAAGCTTTTCCCCGTCGGTTTCATCCGGCTGCGCACCGTTTGCAGTATCATCCCACCATATCCGGCAATTACCGGCGTCCGCATAGCATCCGCCCTTAACGGTTAAATCCGCGGCTTTTCTTTTGCTGGGACCATGCGCAGTAAAACCAATAATAAAATTGCGATCTAATCTGGCGCAAAGTGGATCACCGTTCCCACAATCCGCGCAGGAAATGTCCCGGATTTCCGCAGGACACCGCACGACGTTGACACCATGCGGGGCCGGTTGCGTTTTCTTTCCCTGCCATGATTGCTCACTTACCACCGCGACGGACGGGACGCCGTTATGAATCGACGCGGCTGCCGCGCTTAAGTTCTCGGTGCTGTAATTAATAACGGTTTTATCTGCCCGCAATTTACTGCCCCAATCAAAAACGTTCGGATCAAAATGCGAGTAAGTAAATGAAACCCCTTTGGCCGGTTTTGCATTTAGCAACGCGTCAAGATAATCGGCGTCGATCTTTTCGGTGCCTTTGCCGCTGCAATTCATTTTGCAAGTGGTCGGGCAGGTCCCGTATTTTTCCCCGGTGCCCGCTCTATATGTTACCGCAATGCCCTTTGTTTTTTTGGCGCGGCTTAATTCAACAGTCTTTAACATGGTTTGCCCTCCGTAGTGTATAAGATATATCGCATACTATAGCGCAATAAAAAACCCGGCGTCAACCGGGTTTAATTTTATTATTTTTTACGTCGTTTGGGCGGATCGTTTAGATCGTCAACTGCGTCTTTTCCATAAAGTATTTTATAGAGTAATTCTAAAAGAAACATTTAACCCCAATCCTTTTTCACGCCGTCGGATTCCCCATCGCGATAACCGTCCGCATATGCTTTCAACTGCGCCTTTGTCATATCAGGCTTTTCAATCTTGTCCGACGTATATGTCGAGCCCACAAAATAATGCGGGTCACACGCCCTATCATAAAAATAATCAGCCCGCCCGCGGTCATAAGGGCCGCCGTGTCTTGCATCGTGTTCCATAATAATCTCCATAGTTATTTAGGTCTAAGATATTATGCGATCATATAGGAGAAATCAAGTTCATTATTTTATCCCAATCAAAATCACCATCGGAAGAATAAACAGGCGTAACTTTCAGTCCTTCCATCTTTAAGTCCATGGCGTCCTTACCATGGTACAAATAGATCATTTGCGGCTTTGTTTTGGTTTGCAGCTTACGGACCAAAACCCAAACGCTGGCATGACTGTGCGTTGTAAGCCACGCGACTTGATGAGGTCGCAGGTCCACTGCGTTTCCAGAGGTCGCCTTTAATTCTACAAAATGAAACTTACCGGTTTCATCGCAGCACAAAACATCCGGAATACCCGGCATGGCCCATGTTTCAATTCGGGTACTTTTCCATGTTCTCGGGCTCTTTTGCATCCCAGTCTTCATCAGCCTCCAAAAGTCGGCCTCGCGCTTTGTCGCGGTTCTGGGGATTGCTCTCTCCTTCGGGAGTAACGTCGATAGTGATCGGGGCATAACTTTGTTTAATCTCCTTCAGAGCGTTCAGCACTTCGTCCTTGCTCATCGAATCGATACTGCCATGACGGATTTCTGATTTGCTCACATAAATATCGCCTTGCGCTTGCCCCCGCCGATATTCTGCTTGAACGGCTGCCGAATAGGCTCCGTTGGTTAACGCTGCATCGCGGATGGTTTGAAGGTCGCGCAGATGCCGCTGGTAATTCACGCCAAACTTTTCATCAAGCTCGGCGCGATATGATTGTATAGCTGCCACCACGTGGGGACAGATATTAGGATTGGTCATCTCATATGCTCGGGTGTGCGCTGATCCTGCCGGGTAGCCTGCATTAACCGCAGCTTCCCGCATAGTGATCTGGCCATCCTTCGAAACAAGCTCTTTTACAAAAAGCTCTTGCCGCCTAGTCAGGACCGCATTTTTAGTTGATTTAGGTCGCCCGCCTTTTTTAGTTTTAGCAGGAGGATTTGATTTAGCTTTCGACGCCATGAGAGTATCCTAGTTATTTGCAGATACTTTACACTCAAAACAGCCCCTTTGTATATATAGCTACAAAAATAAAAATAATAAAAAAACTTTTCAGACCCCCTTAACGCACTTCTGCCCCTTACGGTTACACAAACTCTGGTTACGTTACATTTTTAGAAACTACTTTGTGTTACTTCTAAGTCCTTATATATAAAGAACAAAACACCCAAAGTTACACGGTTACACCGGTTACGCCTATTTTTACAAAAAATATTTATTTTTATTTCTGGCTGTATATATAAGGGAACGCGTTTATTTGTAACCGCTCCACAAAAAAAACCCGCGATCCGTGGACCGCGGGCTGTTGTTTACGCGCTACTATTTTCGATGCTTGAGATATTCTCTGTCATCCATTCAAGGCAGTCCGCGTGTTTGTCGTTAAAATCACCTTTCTTCACGGGCCTTATAGATCGGCTTGTGACCGTAAAGATTCCAATTGGGGTTGGCGGGTTTTCCGTTTGCCAATTGTATCCTCCAAAGTCTGATACATAAAGCTCGTCATCTTTTCCGTACACAACGTAGATTGGTATTTTATCTCCGCCGTCGTGTTTATGGGCGTTTTGGATTGCAGTAATTGGATTACTTGCTTTTGCCCATGTGCCGTAAAGACCGGCAGTTGATGCGAGGAAGGTGTATCCGTTTGGAAGGACGTGATCTTGTGTTTCACTCATGGTGAACCTCCGTAGTATGTAGGACCGTGGTCCATTGTCAAATAGCGTGGGGCTTGCCCGCCCCAGCCGACGGGCTCATCCCATCGACAATATTATAATACCACAGGTATGCGATAAAGTCAATAGTTAACTTTTTAAGAAATTAGGTGCGCTGTTAGAACGGCGGCTCATCCCCATCATGTTTTGGTTTCCATGGCTCGTGGGCCGTGGGCTTTGAGGAGGGTAAGGGGTTCTTTGGATTTGGTTCGAGGACGCCGATACGTTTAAGCTCGGCGTCCAAGTGTGGTGGAAGGATCAATGTATTTTATTTTTTTCGCTATCTTCTTCCCAGATAGCTGCGGCTTGCAATTCTTTTAAAAGTTCGCCCATTGCTCCATGGATTCGCTCTACATATGTATGTTGGAACTCGTATGAGTTTCCTTTGAACTCTGGGTCGAAGTCGAATTGGACGGTTATTAGTGGTTCACCTTTCTCTGTGTTGAGCGCGGTGTTGACCTTTACCGTTTCACGAAAATTGGTATTCATGATTATCTCTCCTTTGTTAAGTAATTCAGGTTATGGGTTGTCTCACCCCATACCAAGCGTTTTTTTCACCAATCGGTTCCGAAGACTTTGGCGAATATTTCATTAAGCATGATTTCGATTTCGAGGTCGGTCATGTTTTTCATGATACGAAGCTCGACACGATTGCTGCGGCTGCGCCTGCAACGATTGCGGTAACGACGGCCCGGACTAAAAGTTTATGTCGGACGTACCACGGTTCGTGGTTCACGGTTTCCCACATTTTATTTTCGAATTGCGCGTCGTGGGTTGTTGTGAAGTCCACGGCTTCGGCCATGCCGAGTTCTTTGTGGGATGGTTTGCTGAACGTTTTGTTTGCGTCGGCGTATTTTTCCACGTCTTTTTCTTTGAAGTGGCGCACACCTTTAACCATTTTGCCTTTTGGAAACGGCATAGGGTTACGTTTGGTTGCGACTTTTTTAATATGATATTCCAATTTTGGTGCCTTGATGCTGTACTTTAAACAGATTTCTTTTTTGGTGAGTGTCTTTGACATGATTATCTCCATAGTTAGGTGGGACTACTATATGGGATATTATGCGCTAGTGTCAAGCTTCAGTGTATTTCGTCTGATCCTCGGTGATTTTGGCGCTTGGACTGCATTTCTTCTGCATTAACTGTTGCGTTGTGAATGCAGGAGGACAGGACTTTCATGGCCGTATCGTTGTCTGGCGCGAGAGACATGAGCGCGGTGAGGGTTTGCGTAAGCATTCCCCCAATGGCTGCGCCCATGTTCATATCGCTTGCGGTCATTTCTTGAATAAGTTCGTGAGCGCATTCCATTGACCAGAAGAAGTCATCTTTTATTTCGTCTTCGACTTCTTCTAACGTGGTTGGCTTCATTTAATCTTTCCGAGGCAGATCGTATCTTTTGATATAATCACGAACCGTGCGGAGCAAGATGCCCGTCATGGTCGCAATTTCTTGGTCTGATATCTTATTCAGTTTCATATTATTAATTATCTTAGCTTTATCAGGCAGTTTTTTAAAGTCTGTTTTTGGTCGGCCACCTTTGTTGCCAGATTGCTTGCCGCCATCCCACGCTGCACGTTGTCCTAAATCAGATTTTAATTTTGGATTTATCGCATGGTCATGCTTTAGTTGCTTGATCCACGCTGCGCGGTACAGGTCCTGATATTCGGGAGAGTCGGGTGTCAGCTTCACTTTTTCGCCTCCCACGTATCTACCTCCGCATACCAATTGCCGGTGCGGCCACTTTCTTTTACTTGGACGTTTATCCAATCGCCGTCTTTTTCAGACAGCCACGCGATTAGGTCTTCGCGTTTTATGCTAAGATTGCACTTAACGAAGTCAGGCGCTTTCTCGTTTGGTTTCTTGGCCATCAGGCCGTTAACGAAGTCGGGCATTTTCTTCCTCCTAAAAAGATACCCCTAGCCTCGGGCAAGAGACTAGGGGTGATTTTACTACGGAGTGCAGAATTTTTGTGAACAAACATGATCTGCACGGTTAATATGGCACGTCCATATGGGATAAGCAACACTTAATCGCATATCTACCCCGGATATTCTGCGGTTTTTGGATCGTCTACAATTGTTAGATTGCATGTGTCGCACCGCCTCACAAGTTTTTCTTTTGTTTTTTCAACCACTTGTAGCTTCTGTACACATTTGGGACAAAGGTTTTTCATCAGTCTACGATGTATCGGATTGTCAACGTGACTCGATATTGTCATCGATTACTGCCCCGTGGTCCGCGGTTTTTGCATCTTTGTACCAGTCGAACACCAACCGGAGTTGTCCTCCGATTGTTCTGCCCTCTGATTTGGACAGTTCTTTAATCTCTTCATAAACCTCGCGTGGTACGAGGACACTTTTCCAGCGTGTTGTATCCATTTTTTCTCTCCATACCCTCGCTTTGTCTAGGATATTATAAGAGAATATGCAAGAATGCAAGAAAAAGAGGTGAGTTTATGAGTTTTGTTCTATTTGGTCAGATGCAGGACCCCAACATTGCAGCGTTGCGTCCGCACTTTGATTTGTTTCTGGATCAGGCGGCGGATTATACATGGGATATAAATAAAAACAAGCTTGTACATGGCGGCGAACCCATTAACATGCGCGGGTTCTTTGGCAGGGCCAACGTGTTCAGTGAAAACACGCACCAGCGGTATAACAATTGGTATCTTATGGCCAATTATCTAAAGGCCAACCCAAAGATTGCAGCTTACAATCGTAAGTATGACCATGTGACGCCAATCAAAGCGGCTAACTTGCGTCGTGCCATGGCCGCGGGCCTTCCTATACCGCGCACGATTATCGGCAAGGGGCCTTTGGAGGGCGATTGCATTGTCAAACCGCTCACGGGTGGTCAGCATTGTAAGTCTGGTAATGAATCATTGTACACGGGAATCATACAACACCGCATGACTGGGCATAACCGACGTTTGTTTCTTATCGGAAACCAGCACTTTGGTTTTAGGCTGGATACAACGGAGCTTGATTACCGGGACGATCCCCATACCAAGGTGTCGGTGGAGCATTTTCCGCAGGATGAAGTCGATAAGGTAAGAACCGTGGCCCGTGGGCTTGGGTTAACTTTTTGTGCTGCGGATTTCATGGACGATATATTCTTGGAGGTGAACAGCGGGCCCATGTTCGCGGCGTTTGATGCGGTTGTTTACGGAGCCCTTGCGAAGGCAATTCGTGCAGAGTTGAAATAAAAAAACCCCCAACCTTTGCAGTGCGAAACCTAGCCGGGTCGGGGGCAGTTAGACAAAAGCCACAGGCGTAGCTATGTCGAGCAGGAAAGAGAGCCTACATGGACTCGCCCCAAGACGGTCCCATTTCAACATCACATTTACTCGGGACCTCCAGAGGAAGAACATTCTCCATAATCTTAGCTATTTCATTAGCTTCGTCAACATTTTTTACGGACATGGCAATTTCGTCATGGATTTGTATCAAAGGGAGGTTCCCGTTTTTGTACAGAGCCACCATTGCTTTCTTTGTCATGTCCGCGGCGGACGCTTGGATGAGCCTGTTCAAAGCTTTGTAGGTGTACGCCCTTTTCAGGCGCGTAGTGGGCCCGTAGGTGGACACAGCTTCCCTATAAGGTAGGGCTTTGTTCATTGCGAACGTATCGGGTTCCCACATATCAAAGCGGCACTTACGGCCTCCCAGTGAGCGTAGAGCGCCTGCCGAAGATTTCTCGTTTAACCGGTTCATGACGCCAGTCATCAGGCCTTTTACGAACGGTACGCGGTTGTGATACTGCTTGACCAGTTTCTTGGCCTCCTCAACAGGAATGTCCAAACTCTCCGCCATCTTGTTTACACCCATGCCATACATCAGACCCAAGTTAATTGTCTTAGCCTGCTTGCGGGGAATGTTTGTCATCTCGGCAACCATGGTGTGGAAGTCTGTCTCGGGGTCCGTGTTGTATGCTTCGACAAACTCGGCTGCCCCTTCCAGAGGAATACCGCGTGTTTTGCCATAAACATGCGCGTAGTGAACCAAGATGCGTGGTTCTTGCTGCGAGTAATCGATGGCCGCCCACTGGTCGCCTTCTTCTGGCAGGAACAGACTGCGGATCATGGGACCTAGTTCTGGATCGCGGGCCGGGATTTGCTGAAGGTTGGGGTTCGACATTGATATGCGCCCCGATACTGTACCCCCATCGTCTGACCTGATCTGGTTTATGTGCGAATGTATGCGTCCATCTGCACGGCAATGCTTCATGATTGTGTTGATAAAGGTGCCTGACGTTTTGTTCAGGTTACGCGCTTCGACAATCAGCTTGGACACGGGGTGCGAGTGTTCCTTCAGAAACAGCTTTGTAAAAGATGGAGCGCCTTTTTCTGTTTTTGGATAAGTTATATCCAGCTTATCAAAAGCTTTTGAGAGGGACTGGGCGGCCCATATCTCCACGTCGCTGCCTGTAATGCGCTTGATTTCTTTCATCACTTCTTTTTCGCGCTTGAGCAACATGTCCCGAGTGCGCTCGACACGGTTCACGTCCACGCGAACTCCGCGCATTGTCATGTCCACAAGGCAGGGTAAGAGGTCGAGTTCTGTGTTGGCTATGTCCCAAAGCTCTTCTTTACCCAACAGGGTAGAGAAGTAGTTCCAAAGCTCCAGCGTAAGGACGGCATCCACCTCGGCATACGGACCCACATACATGGCGGGCATTTTCCACATCTCGGCTTTTGGATCGACACCAAACTCCCGGGCGGCTGCTACCAGCGCCTTTTCTGATTTGGTTTTGCCCAGATGCTCGTAGGCTAGAGCGTTAAGACTGTAACTAAACCTGTTCTCATCCAGCAGGGAAGCGACAAGCATGGTATCGATTATGCGGCCGTTGACCGTGAATCCCATTTGTTTAATCCAGCCCAAGTCGTACTGAGCGTTGTGCATGATCTTATCGGCGGGGCATTCGAACACTTTGCGCAGCCATTTGTTGACTTGCTTTTCGTCCAGATTGCCGCCGCCGAAGTGCCGTATCGGAATGTAGCCTGACCAACCGTCTACTGCCACAGCATATCCTACGACTTCGCCGTCCCCTGTAGGCCACCCGGGCCCGTTTCTTTTTAGGTTAGGGTCACGGGTTTCGACATCGATTGCAATCTTTGATGCGCTCGTGATGTCGGGAAGCTCAAGGGGTGGAACCCATTCACTTTTAGGAGCGAACATCGCCATCTGTAGGTTTGCCATTATTTATTTCCTCAATGATTTTATTTACGGGGCGGGCATCACGCTCAACAAACTCCGCGCCCAAACCGGTGTATCCGGCTTTATCTATCCACGAATCTTCGTGGTCTATCGTCTCTATTAGACGACTTGTTTTAACCCAGTCCATCATCAACGTGACGTGGGCCGGGGTTAGGTAGCCGTGGCTTTTCAGGGCCCCGCTAACAATAATGTTCCAACCATCTGCAATTCGGCCGTGGTTTTCATAGGCATCACCGTAATCTCTTGCCCGGTCCCCGTTGATTAAGGACTTTGCTTTGTCCAAAACTTCATCTCGTTTCAATGTTTCACCTCATTACTGTAACCAACAAAAACCATTTCTTTTAATTCGGGATCGTATTCGAACCGAGCGGCTGGCAGGTCCTCATCTTTTACTGTGGGATCATTCCACATCTTTTCTGCCCGCACCGCGTTAAGATCGGTCACGCCCATCTCTTCGTATTCCTTGCGCTTGGCTTCTTCGTGTGCCTTCCAGTCATCCCATGTCATCTTTTTCAAGACTTCTCTCCTTTAAACAATTTACTTTCCCATTGGCACACTTCGTTAATGTGCGTGTGCCGTGTAGTAGGACGCACCATCCCAACCTTTTCAACCCACCCCAACTTCCGAAGAGACGCCATCATCGCGCCCCAAACATTGTGGTGGTGAGGGTCGGACATACCTTGCGAGCGACAGAATGCACAAATCTTGCCGCCTTCAACAAATTGATGCTCGGCTAAATATTTAGCGGCGTTTTGATAATACTCTTGTTTCCACTCATCGTCTGCGTGGACATATGCTCGGTCTATCTCTGCTTCGATAAACTCAAACCTTTGCTGTTCGGAAAGGGCTTCAGTCATAGATCATAGCTCCGTGTCGCGTCTTCTGGTTCAACGATATACAAATTCTGCCGGGTACGCGTTACCCCGACGTAAAATACGCGGTGCATATCATCTGGATTAATTCGCATTGAATTGTCTGCCGCTGCACTTAGGTCGGTGAACAGCACGACGTTATCGGCCTCGCCGCCCTTTGACCCGTGGATCGTGGACGCTGTAATACGGGGTATGCCGTTAAATTTCTCGCCCCGACGTAGCAGGGCCGTAACATATGCCCGGTCAGTCTCAGGCATTTTATCCATAGCCTCGGACCAGATCATACTGTTGTCAGCAAGCAAGCCATGCCTACTAATAAGCTCTTCCATGGTCACCATGTCTTGGTCATCTAAATCCCGGAGCTTTTTGTATCCTCGCGTCACGCGGTTTCCGGTGGACATGTAGCTGTAAATCTTGCGGGCCACCTCTCCTGAGATTTCTTTCCCCTTCCGCATTTGCTCCCAGCCGTTCACTGCGTCAGATATTTTTTCGCTGATGGACCGATGGCCGCGGTAGGTAAACAGGTAACCGTTTGATTTTAGGTCACTTGCAACGGGTTGTAGCTGATAGCCCGCTTGAGACAAAATTAGCCAAGAGCCTTGCGCCATGTCGAGCGAACTTATATGACTGATCCGCGCCACATTACCTCGGTCGGGTTTCGGTTCATATCTTTTCGGAAACCTCCGCGTGATGCGGCGCACGACATTCTCAGCCAAGCTATGCACAGTTTTTGGAACGCGATATGATTGCGAAAGGGTTTCGGAGCCGCCGGGTAGGTTTATAAAGTGATCTACATCTGCGCCCGCCCAGCGGTAAATGGCTTGGTCATCGTCTCCCGCGCAGTACATGCGTTTAGAGTTTTCATCTAAGATGTGGGCAATGTCCCATTGTAGGGGAGACAGGTCCTGCGCCTCATCTAAGAAGCACAGATCAAATTGTGGACAATACGTGTTTTTACCGGACACGAATTGTTCCAGCATGTCTGTAAAGTCGTAGACCCCGATTTTCTCTTTATATTCTTTCAAGCATTTATCGACGTAGTTAACGGTATTCCAATCGTCTTCAAGGTTGCTGATATTGTATTGATCCCGCAGCTTTACCTTGCGTAACCTTGCGAGGTTAATCAGCCCCAAAATAGGATCGTTACTCGAAACCATAGATGGTACGTCATCGTCAAAGCTTGTGTTCTTTGCTCCGCCCAGCGATATGCCAATCTTTTTACTAAGCTCTTTGTAATTTACTTCCTGCATCACCTGTTCTGGTCGTATGTCTGTCATGGTTAAAGCTAGAGAGTGTAGGGTGCGGAAGTGAACCAAGTCTTTCTTGGGGTCCAGACCGAAACGTTCCGCCGCCCGTTCCTTTGCCTCGTTTGCCGCTTTGCGGGTAAACGCCAGAAAAGCAATGCGGTGGGGAGACGTGCCCTTCTCCAAGGCCTCGTCAACCATGTTAAGAAGCGTGGTTGTCTTACCTGTCCCGGGTGGGCCAAATATTCTAAACATTTTCTGTTTTAGCCTTCTTATAGATTTGTTGAACACGTTGCTTTGAAATGCCAAACCACTTTGCGACGGCAGTCATGGTTATGTGTTGTTCGTCAATCAGACGAACTATCTCAGCGTTACGGGCGGCTTTAAGTACGTTAGGCATTAGAACGGAGCCTCGTTCTGTGATCCAAACTCAGGGGGATCAATGTCAATATCTACGTTGTCGAAAGAAGGTATCTGCCATACGCGAACGGCGCGGCCTTTAATCTTCATGACAAGGCTGCTTCCGTTTATATCCCGTAGGCGCTGGGCTATGCGGTGGGACTTATACTCAAAGAACTTATTCTTTTTCAGAAAGTTCTCAAAGTCTTTGAGCCGGAAGTACGTGG
>WLWF01001863.1_pt1 | contig 16263 bp, 21 predicted proteins | sample 6718331 | NCBI WGS metagenome assembly WLWF01 (sample SAMN12718692, study PRJNA515312) | sponge metagenome | isolation source: marine sponge | host: Mycale hentscheli | place: New Zealand: South Island, Marlborough, Capsize Point | collected 2003-05-01
CTTTGATGCATAAAACACCGTGCTGAGTATCACCTAAAACTGCTCACTTATTTTAATAGAGGAGATTAGTATGAAAACTATTCATATGTTAGATGAGAAAGATATACGTGAAGAAGTAGAACATGTACTGTCTGAAGCTTATGAAGGTAAAGAGTGGATGGAAGACGGTTCGATTCGTCAGGATATTACAGACTTAAAATCTAATATTCTAGATATTGATAATGATGTTGATGGCTTGCGTGTAACTATACAAGAGCTAGTAATAGTTACTAACAGACACGATGTAAAGCTATTATCTTTATCCGATAAAATAGATAGTACTGTTGTGTGTATCAAAACTTTAAATGAAATGGTAGAGATGATATCTAAAAGAGTGGGGTTACACGATGAGTCTGAGTAAACAAGTAGCAGCGCAGATTGTAGAGCTATACGATACTGTGTTTGATGAAGGATACGACTGTGAGTATTGTGATTACAAGAAGTTAGTACACGAACCTCATGGTGAAGTAACTAGGCATTGCTCTGTAGAAAATACTATAGATGAATGCCCGGTAATAGAGAATGTCATCTTAGAAAGTAGAGTAGGTGGCACTAAGAAGTTATTGTTCAATGATAATATAGGAGATAAATATGTTAGAAACTAACGCAAGTGTACCAAATATATACAGCTCTCAACTAGAGCCAGTACCTGATAGATATGATGCAGCTAATACATTAACAGATGTACAAGGCAGAGCATTAACATCAGAAGACTTTATCAAAGTACATACAGAACCATTGTATGTGCGTACTAAAGATAGAATAGATATGGATTCTTATGTAGAAGAACAAGAGTACGAGCAGCAAATACATACGCACAAAGCTGTAGTAGATGATGAAGGTAATATACTTTCTATTGTAGGTAGAGGATACAATGTCATACAGAACGCAGACATAATCCCTGACTACGAGCGTGCGATATACCTGAGTGGATTAGATACGACTGGGATGACAAGAGATATACAGCAGTCACATGGAGGTGCAAGAACCGTAGTTACCTATACCTTCCCTGCTCATAGAATAGAAGTTAGAAAGGATGACCCAATGGACTTAAAGATTTCTGTTCTTAATAGTTACGATGGTAGTTGGAAGTTCATGTCACTAGTAGGTGCGCTTAGACTTGCTTGTTTAAATGGACAAGTGATAGGTAATTTCTTTTCTAGTTTCTATGGTAAGCATACCAAGAGTCTAGAACCAGAGGTTGCAGTCAACAAACTTAGGATGAGCTTAGGTACTTACACAGAGAACGCAGAGTACTGGAAGCAGTATCCTAATATACCAGTCAATGAGTTGCAGGTTAATAATGTGTTCATTAACTTAGCTGGCGAGAGCAAGGTGCTAGGTGAATACCTACATAACATCTATGCTAAGTACCAAGATGACATGGGTGCTAACTTGTGGGCGTTGTACAATACATTGACTGACTGGAGTAGTCACGCTGAGTTTAGAAACAAAGCTAATCAAGCAGCTACTATCATTACTAGAGAGCAGAAGGTAAGGAAAGTATTACCAATGCTAGAAAACATAAGGTTAGCAGCATGAAAACATTCCATGTAAGAATAAATGTAGAAAAGTCTTTTCAATTTGATGATGAAATAGAAGCTGAATCTGAAATGGATGCTGAAGATGTAGCCAAAGAAAGAATGTGGCAAGGCGAATACCAAAGAGAAGAGCGAGCGTGTGCTGAAATTACAGATGAAACATACAATGCTGAAGAGCAAGAAGAGTTTCATGAGTGTCCTGTATGTTCAGCTAAACATAGCAACATAGATGATGAAGAAGCTTTTAACAAAGTAGATTCTTTCTATGAAGATGAGTTAGTTATACATAAACCATAGGAGGTTAGTATGAGTTACATGGGAGCATATGTATTGTGGTTAGAAGAGAATGGTTACGCACCTACAATGGACAGAGTAGAGCAGTACCATAAAGAGAATCCTAACATGATTCCTAAACCTAGGGAACCACAAGGAAGTATTACTCAACTACCTTCTTTCTTTACATTAGGTAAGGAGGAAGATGGCTAATTACAAAGGCAATAATAAAGTCAAGTACTATACTCTTGATGATGGTAGAATAGTAACGATAAAGCAGCTAGAAGATTTGACTGGGATAGGACAAAAAGCTCTATGGTTAAGACTAAAGAAAACTAGAGATTACAATAAACTATCTAGACCTAGTCAGAAGAGTGGCAATCATACACCACGCAATCCAGAGAAGACTGCTTTTCAAGATACTTATAAAGACTTATCACCTAAACTATTTAAACTTTTGTTTGGCAAGTGGTAGTTTTATAGTTAAATACTATGTTAAAATAGGAGTGTTAAATGGCAAAAGAAAAGATACATGATGTAGTAGTCAACATGGATATTATGTTAGGTGTGCCTAGTAAGAGTGCAGAAGAGGCTTATGATAAAGTAGAAGCTTTTTCAACAGAGAAGTTATTGACTATTGCTTTAGAGCAATTACCTTTCAATCAAATGGAAGGAGCAGGCATTAACTTTATAGATGGACATGTTGAAGGTAAGCTGCACTAATGACGAATTATGGAATGGTAAGCATTGAGGATGAGTCTGAATATTTAAGTGACAAGCCTAAGTATTACAAGCAAGGCTGGCTTGACTGTAAACATGACAGACCCGTAAGAAAGTTTACTTTACATAATAAAGAAGAAGCTGCTAACAAAGAGATATACCTGATTGGTTACGCTGATTGTGTAGCCAATCTAGAATGGCAGTTTAATTACCAATAAAACATAGGAGATAATATGTTAGTACAAGGAACCACTATCTTTAACACATCGCTTACTCAGTTCGATACCTATCAAGGGCAGTCAACTGATAAGTATTCTTTGCAGATAACTCTGGATAAATTCAACTCGGATTTACTAGACAAAGCAGGAGTCAAGGTTAAAGAATATGAGGGAGAGCCAATAAGAAAGTTCACTAGTCGTTATGACATACCTGTTTACACAGGAAGGAACGAGCGTTGGCATGATGAAATACCTAGTGGCTCTACAGTTAGAGTAGAGTTCACAACTAAGGAGCATCCAACAGCAGGCATGGTTCCATATGCCAAGCGTGTGTTGCTATTAGAAATGGGTCAAGGATACGAAGGACAGAAAGAAGCTGACGACCAGTTCTATGATACAAGTCCAGTCTAACTAAAGGAGAAGAGGTAGCTAGCTCACATGCCTAGCCTCCCTCCTCCTCAAAGTATGTGGGATTGGTTGCCCTAAGTAACCACTTACAATTATCAGAGGAGGATAATATGGAAGACCATAGAGAAGCTTGTCCAAAATGCAGAGAAGCAGGTGGCGATACCAAAGGTGATAACCTAATAGTATACCAAGATGGAGCAGCACATTGCTTTGCCTGCGGACACCATGTATTTCCAGACGACAGCAAAAGCACACCAAGCTACAAACCAAGGTTCAAGAAGAACACAGAGGCAGCAAGCGAAGGTGTACACGCAGCCATATCTGACAGGAAGATATCCAAAGACATAGCTACCAAGTACAAAGTCAAGGTAGAGTACGGAGCTAACGGTCAGATAATCAAACACCACTACCCATTTACAGACAAGTCATGTAGGATTACAGCATGGAAGACCCGTGATGTAGCTACTAAAGGCTTTCATATATCAGGCAGCTTTAAAGATGTAGGCTTGTTTGGTGAATGTCTATGGGATGCAGGAGGTAAGTACCTAACTATTACAGAAGGTGAGATAGATTGTATGTCACTAGCCGAGGTGTTCAATGGCAAGTGGGCGACAGTCAGTCTACGCAATGGTGCGCAAAGTGTAGTCAAGTCACTCAAAGATTCATTCGAGTTTGTTGATTCGTTTGAGAAGATAGTACTAGCCTTTGACAATGACGAGGCAGGTAAAGAAGCTATCGACAAAGCACTAGAGATATTCAGTCCTGACAAGGTAAAGATAATGTCTTACCCAGATGGTTACAAAGATGTCAGCGACATGCTACAAGCAGGCTTAGTCAGAGAACTAGAGAACTGTTGGTGGCGAGCCAAGACCTACATGCCTAGTGATATAGTAGGTGCTACTGAGATACGAGATAGTTGGATAAGTAGACCTGCTGTACAATCAGTACCGTATCCTTGGGTATGTCTTAATCAAAAGACCAAAGGCTTTAGACTAGGCGAGCTAGTTACCTTGACATCAGGTACAGGTATGGGTAAGTCATCTGTTATCAGAGAACTAGAACATCACCTACTCACTACTACCAAAGACAAGGTAGGTATCATACATCTAGAAGAAACTACCGAGCGTACTATCGATGGCTTAGTAGGTATTGAATTGTCTACACCTTATCACCTAGATGAAGTCAGACAGAACTTTCCAGAGCATGAAGCTAACGCAGCATTCGATAAGCTATTCAAACGAGATGATGGTGAAGAAGCATTGTCATTGTATGAAGGCAAGGAGCTGTCAGTAGAAAAGATAGTCAGTCGCATCAGGCTTATGGCTAAAGCACAGAACATCAAGTGGATAATCCTGGACCATCTAAACCTAGTTATGTCAGGTGATTACAAAGGTGATGAGCGTAGAAACATAGATGCTTTAATGACACAGCTCCGTGAGGTAGTTGTAGAAACTAACATAGGGTTGTTTGTTATATCCCATCTAAGTAGACAGCAAGGTGTTACCCATGAAGAAGGTGGTGAGATATCACTTACACACTTGCGTGGTAGTCAAGGTATCGCACAGTTATCTAATATAGTTATAGCATTAGAGCGTAACCAACAACACGAGGATGACTGGATGCGTAATGTAACTAAGCTGCGCATACTTAAGAATAGATACACAGGTGAAACAGGAGAAACTGGACACCTACATTACGACAACGAAACAGGTAGGATAACTGAAGTAGTTGTAGACTTAGAGGAACTGCTATCATGAGAAAAAGAAATATAAGAGGAAAGAAAGCATTAACAGGTCAAGGTAGAATATCAATTCTAAAAGACAATACTTTATCTCCTAGGTTATTACGCAGGAAAGCAGAAAGAGCTGCCAAGAAAAAGAAATGAAAGTAGCATTTGACATAGAAACCGATGGACTTAATCCTAGTAGAATACATTGTATTGCTGCTCATGTAATTGGACAGGATGTGTCTGAGTTCTGGACACCTGATAGAGTTAAGTATTTCCCTGCTTGGTTAGTCGAGATAAATGCTGAGGTATTAGTAGGACACAACATCATAGGCTTTGACTTACCTGTTCTAGGTAAACTCCTAGGCTTTGAATGGTGGGGTGAAGTAGAAGATACCTTAGTCATGAGTCGTCTGGACAATCCAAGTAGGGAAGGAGGGCATTCTCTGGCTTCTTGGGGTACAAGATTGAACTTCCCTAAAGGTGATTATGATGACTGGTCTATGTATACAAAAGAGATGGGTGAGTATTGTAAGCAGGATGTTAAGGTGCTTGTTAAATTGTATAAGCTAATGACAGGTAAAGGTATGTCTAAAGTAGCACTAGAGATGGAGCATAAGATAGCACAGATAACTCACAAGCAGACACAGAACGGTTGGAAGTTTGACTTACGCAAAGCTACTCATCTACTAGCTGCTATTAAAGAAGAGATGTTCATAGCAGAAGATGAAGTGCGTAAGGTATTCAAACCACTACCTGTATGGGTAAAACTTAATCATCCCGGTCTTAAATGCAAGAACAAAGATGGTACTATATCTAAAAGGTATCAAGCACAACTAGACAAAGGTGCTTACTATAAAGATTGTGAATGGGGATATGATACATACCCTGAGTTTAACCTAGGCAGCAGACAACAGATAGCTAGATACCTACAACACTTTGGCTGGACACCTAAAGAGTTTACAGAACTAGGCACAGCTATCGTATCAGAAACCATACTCGATGCTATAGAAATACCTGAAGGTAAACTCATAGCTAAGTACCTAATGTTACAGAAGCGACTAGGATTAGTCAGCGCATGGATAGATGCAGTAGATGAAACAGGTAGGATACATGGCAAGGTAAATACCTGCGGTGCTGTGACAGGTAGGATGACACACTCAAGTCCTAACCTAGCACAAGTACCTGCTAGTCACTCACCTTATGGTGAAGACTGTAGGGAATTGTTTACAGTAGAAGATGGTTACTGCCTAGTAGGTATGGATGCGTCAGGCTTGGAACTCAGGATGCTTGCGCACTACATGAATGATGAAGACTACACCAATGAGGTGATTAATGGAGACATACACACAGCAAATCAAAGAGCTGCAAATCTTGAATCAAGAGATAAAGCAAAGACATTCATCTATGCGTTCCTATACGGAGCAGGTGATAGTAAAATCGGGAGCGTTGTCGGAGGAACAGCTAAGGATGGTAAACGACTTAAGCAGGATTTCCTCAAAAACACACCAGCTCTTAAGAAACTACGAACTAGAGTTACTGCGTCTGCTGATACTGGGTCGCTTGTCGGACTAGATGGTAGAGTACTACATGTGCGTAGTCCACATGCTGCTCTAAATACTTTACTACAATCAGCAGGTGCTATTGTTATGAAGCGTGCTGTTGTATTACTTGACCATTTTAGTCAGGTATACAAGATAGACTACAAGCTAGTAGGGCAGATACATGATGAAGTACAGGTAGAAGTAGCAGAAAAACAAGCAGACTTCTTTGGTGACTTAGCAGTTAATTGTGTACGCAGAGCAGGTAAAGACTTTAAACTAAACTGTCCTTTGGATGGTGACTATAAGATTGGAACAACATGGAGGGAAACACACTAATGGATGAAAATATTGTTGAAAGAAAACTCGTTGAAAAGTTTGCTGAAGTAGTTAGTATGCTGAATGTATCTAAATACAACGACCAAGCAGAATACAGAAAGATAATAGGTGCTATTTACTGGGAAATATTTATTAGGGAGGACAAAGATGACAACTGATATCAATCCATCTTACTATCAAAAAGGTAAGATACAAGTAACAGATTTTATATCTGACCAGAAACTAACTTTCATAGAAGGTAATGTAGTAAAATATGTTTGTCGCTACAAAGATAAAGCTGGGATACAAGACCTAAGAAAAGCACGGTGGTATCTAGAAAAGCTAATCGAATTAGAAATGCAGACAACACTCTTGGAGGAGATTAAATGAAAAGTATTAACACATTAGTAGATGATGTCTATGAAGTCCTGTCTTCTAGTAAAGCAGATAGTAATGTAGATGTAGATAAAGTAATAGATGACTTCGGTGAATCAATGAAGTCATTACTCAGAGATAATGTCCTTAAACCTAGAGAAGATAAGCGTACCTTACGCATGTCTAACATAGGCAGGAAGGAAAGATTCTTATGGTATGTACACAAAGGTATGGCTCAAGAACAAATGAAGCCTAGTACCCTTATGAAGTTTCTATACGGACATGCTACAGAAGAGTTAGTCTTAGCTCTTGTTAAATTAGCTGGGCATGAAGTTACACATCAACAAGCAGAAGCAGAAGTTTCTGGAATAAAAGGTAGCATGGACTGTGTTATTGATGGTAAACTAATTGATGTTAAAACAGCAGCACCCTTCGGCTTTAAGAAATTCAAAGAAGGAGGTTTACGATGGGATGACCCGTTTGGTTATGTAGACCAACTGCGTGGTTATGCTGCTTCTCTCGGTGTACAAGATGGTGGTTGGTTAGTAATAGATAAAACCAACGGTCACTTGTGTACTCACTTTGAAAACTTTGAGCATGATGAACCTATTGAAATACAAATAGAACATCTCAAAGAAGTAGTGGAGAGAGATGAAAGACCAGAGCAATGCTATGAGTTAGTACCTGATGGTAAGTCAGGCAACACAAAGCTTGCTATGGAGTGCAGCTACTGCGTGTTTAAGCAGCATTGCTTCCCTAACATGAAGGTGTTTGCCTACTCAACTGGACCTAGGTTCTTAGTTGATGTAGTTAATTATCCTAAGGTAGCTGAAGTTTATAATTACTTTGACAAGGAGTAGACATGAAAGAGATGATAGAGCAAGTACTGGCTAACAAATCACTTACAGTATTTTTAGGTATCGTAATCGTAGCTTTAGTACTTGGTTGGGTAGGTTAGAAAGATAAGACTGGGGGTTTCGTCTACATGAGAACCCCTTTTTTTAGGAGCATGAGAGGGGGTTACAGCGTACTTTAGCATGTAACCAATAGCGAGGGTAAGGTATGGTATATAAAGCCATCATAAAGCTGCCAACCTATAGTAAAGGCAGGGGAGAAAAGAAGCGTACTAATCTCTTTAGTATGAATATCTATAGAAACATGCACTACCTTAGTCTGAATAAGGTAAAGCAAGATTATCACAAAGAAGTAGAAGAATGGGTAAAGGCTTTACCTAAGTTTAAAAGCCTTACACCTAAGTATGTTCTATTCTTTAAAGGAAAGAGAAAGAAAGACATAGATAACTATACATTTCCTATACACAAGTTCCTAATGGATGCGCTGGTAGAGCAAGAAGTGTTAGCCGATGATAGTTATGACTATGTCAGGGGATTCACCACAAGTTTTGGTGATGATGATATGGAAGATAACTATGTGGTTATCGAATTAAATGGAGATGAGTTATGACACAAAGCGGTAGGCAAGAGATTATAAGAAGATTAGCAGAAGATTACGCAGAGAGAGCAGCAGTACTAAGTATGAAGTTTGAAGAAGCCTACACTAGATATGTCAAGAGATGTGAACTAAGAACAGATGAGAATCTACTACAGCAGTTTACCTGTGCTAACTTAGGGAGATTACCTGTCACTACTACAGCAGGTAGGTCAGATGAATACATAATAACTACAGGTCCAGATGATTGTGAGGATGGTGTATGCAAACTATAAAGGACAAGGAAGAAGAAAGACATCCACCTCGCCCACCAATGTCACCCTTCTCTATTGATTCCTATACTTAAGAAACTCTTCTAAGTCTTCATCAGTAAATTTATTATTAAGAGTAGATAGATACTCCTCTCTTCCGGGAGTAGGTTCTATTGGCTCATCCTCAGTAAAGTAGTCATAAGCTTTCTTTCCTCCATAAGCAGCAGCCATAGCAGCCATACCATAAGGAGTTCGTCTAGTTAACATGCCAGCTCCTCTAGCTAAGTTAATACTAGTTGAAGGTTTAACATTCTGAGGAACGCCTAGAAAAGCATTTATATATTGATTCATTATATCTCCTAGTTAAATCGCTGTCCGATACGATTACCTATAGGTCTACCCCATATACCTATAGCTTCTTGTACACCTGCTGGTGTATTCCAATGCTCATCTTCAAAGTCAGCACTCCAGTAATTACCATCATCGTCATCATCTTTAGAAACACCTTGATACCATCCCGGTTTTTCACTACTCTTTATAATCTCTACTGGCGCAGGCTCAGGTATAGAAGCACCTATGCTCTGGTCTATATCAATACCTCTGTCTGGTAGTTCAGGTAAGAAAGAACCATCAGCTCCTCTTTCTCCTTGTAGTCCAGTCTGGCTAGCAGCAGCAGCTACCCTTTGAGCAGCAGGTAAAACTCTACTAGGATTAATCTCTAAGTCTTTAAATCCTCTACTAGCTGACTCTGGCTTAGCTGTTATTCTAGGTACAGAAGGTGGAGGTGGTATATCTATATCTTTAGTTCTTGATATAGGACCAGCTGCCCTACTAGTTATCATACCTTTAGGCGCAGCAGTAGCAAGAGCTGTATCATCAGCAAGAGCAGCTAACCTAGAAGCTTGATAGTTTTCATAAGCAGCAGGACTAGCGTTCTTAAACAAATCATCTTGAACAGCAGCAGCCATAGCAGCATCGTCTGAAGTTCTTCTAGCAGTAGCAGCTATATCATCTGCTTGAGCAGCAAGAGCAGGTGCTACTTCTTGATTTCTAGTAGCAGCTAACATACCATCGTTACCTTTAACGCTAGAAAAGAAATCATCAGCACCAGCAAGCCAAGCAGATTTTAATTCTTCGCCTACTTTAGCTGCTTCGTTTGTTCTAGCAAGAGCAGCTGCTTCACTAGCATCATCTGCTACATTAGCTACAGCAGGATTATTATTAGGAACAGCATCTTCAATAGCAGCTACAACAGGAGCAACTTCTGCTGCATCTATCTTAGGTTTAACAACACTTGACTCAGGTACATAAGCACCTAGCGCATCATCCCATACTAACTTACCTTCATACTTAACAGTTCGTTCTAATTCCTGTGCTACTTTTAATTCAGCAGCAGCTCTGGAAGCAAGCTCACCCTCCATAACTGTACCTTTAGCTGTGTTAGCCATCTTAGTAGTAGCTGCGCTTCTCTTAGCTGCTTGTTTAGATACTGTAGTTAGTAAAGCTTTAACTGCGAAAGCATCTAGCGCTACACTTATAGGCTGTTCAGCAAAAGAATCAGCAGCTTGCTCTAAGCTTCCATACTTTTCAGCATAGTAATCATTAATAGCATTAGCATATACTTTATTAGTTGCCCAGTCTTCAGGTAAATACGCCTCCCAATCATTAGGTAACGCCTTCTGTGCGTAACCAGCTAGCACCCTAAGTACAGCTTCACCAGTATCTATAGGTCGAGCTACTGCTTGAGCTATATATCCTAGTTCTGTAACAGCATCTGAACCTATATTACTACCTGCTGTAAATAATGTACTAAAGAATCCAGCACCTTCATCTCTTAGATTAGGGTCGAATCTACTTTCTCCTTTTTTTAAATCTTCTTCATCTATTAAGGGATTACCTCTTGCCATAATTATCTCCTGTTATCTTCGGGGTCGCCATATTGTGGGAATCCAAAGAAACCCGTGAATGTTCTTTCAAATCTTTCTTGCCAATCTAAGTCTTCATCTAGTACAGACTTACCTACAATAGGTATAGTCTTTCCTAATATCCACTTAGCATAGTGTTGTGTACCGTCTTCATCTACTAATCTTGGACCAAGTGGCATACCTTGTTTAAGTGAGAACCATTGTTTATTAAACATAAGCTCTAATGCTGTCTTAGGTACGACACTTGTTTTGTTCATAAAAGTGTGCATAGGATGCTGCGCCCAATGTATAGGCTCTGCAATCTGTTTAGATATAACCATAGTTTCTCCATTACCTAAGTCTAATCTACCACTATTCTCACTACTCCAGAAATCCCATAAGTTTTCCATAGTAGCTTCTTCATCACTAAACATTTCAGTTAACGCCCACCACATAGCTGAAGTATACATACCTGCTTTAGCACTATAAGCAGCATAAGCGTTCCATGCTTTAACAGCAGCTTTAGCTTCTGGACTTTCCCATTTACCTTCTTGTATTCTTTTACCTAATGCTTTACTCATATTAGGAAAACCAGTCATTGTTTTATACACAATCCTAATATTAGATACAGTCCAGTCAGGAGCAAATAATCCTAAATTTAACCATCGTCTTTTATTTACAGGTACTAACTGAGCTAATCTATTAGCAGCTTTACTTCTTAATCTATTAGGATGTTTAGCTGCGTAAGCATACAGTCTAGTAGCAAAGTTATTCCAGTCTAAAGAACCAAACGCATCATTAGCAAATTCAGAAGCCTTCTGTCCAGCTAGTTTAGGTTCAATACCAGCATCTAACATCTTTTCTTTTTGCTTTAAGTAAACAGCTAGCTTAAACCTATCATGTAAATACTCCCATGTTACAGTATCTATCTTATTAAAAGCACCCATCATTATATCCCCTCCTTTTCCTAGCTTAGGTAGAAAAGCATCTATCTGTGCTTTACCGGGGTTGACTAACTCTTGTCTTTTAATATTAACAATCTGCAAACCATCAGCTATAGCTTCTTTAGCTAAGTCTATAAACTTAGTTTCACCTAGCTGCATGTCTGTCCATGTTACATCTTTTGTTATTCTATTTCTACCTACTTTAAAAGCTCCTTTCAAAGCTCCAGCTAAACCTAAAGAGTAAACACCAGACATAAGCAATGCCTGTGCGTGGAACAAAGAGCCAAATACAAACACACGCTTTAAAGCATTGTTAAGTTTAAGTACTCTTTCTGCCATATCCCCTATGTTTCCTCTATGCCTTATAGCAAAGAAATCATCTAGTACATGATGTATATTGTTATGTGCTACATATCCTTTTAAAGCAGGATGGTCAAAGGTTCTATAGTGAGTCATCTCTTGGTCGCTTAATTTACCAGCACCTTTAAGTAATTCAAAGTCTGCTTCCTTTAATAAAGCAGGTAATGATATATCGTTCCTGTTAGGAGCAAAACCTAAGTCCATCTTCTCCATGCTGTTTAAAGCATTCCTGCCTATAATAGCTCTAGACATACCCTGTATATATACATTGATAGCTTCTTTAGGACTAAGTAATGTTAATCCAGTAGTTAATCTACCACTATCTATCATGTCTTGTATGTCAGCAAGAGTACCTTCTATGTTTCTTTTAGTAGCACTTCCATCATTAAGCTTACCTAATATAATAGTTAAGTCATCATCAGTTAGCTTATCCATATTACGGAACAAGTGAGGAAAGTAGTTGTTTAAGAACGCACCTCTAGATGAAGAATCCATGCCTTTCATACTTAGCTTCATTACTCCATCTTTATTAGCTATAAGTTCAGATTCAACTGCTTGCTCACCTATATCATCTAGTAATTCTTTTATCTCATTCCTAGCTTTTCTCATATCACTAGTCATATTAATACTAGCTGAGTCTACTCCTTCTATGCTATTAATAATAGTTCTTACTTGAGCATCTGTAAACTTATCTAACTGACTTATAATTACTTGTGCTTGCGTTTCCCATACTTTAGCTTGCTCAGCATCTATTTCTAAACCTTCTGCTATCTGCGCTTTAATACGAGCAGTAGTAGTATTTATACTCTTACCTTTAAGTAGCTTATATCCTTTAGGTCCAAGTGCAACACCTAATCCTACAGCCAATGCCTGTTGAAAAGGTTCTTCCTCTTCCTTGTCAGCTACTGCGTAAGCACCTCCAGCTAATCCAGCAGCTATACCTAGCTTTTTTCTAGGATTATCCTCTAACCAAGTCATTCCTCTATTAACAATACTTGGTGTAGTATTAACTTCTATATCATCAGGAGTAGTTCTAGTAGCTTTAAGCTCTTCTACAAGCTCATCTACTTGCCTATTACTAGCACTCATGCCTTCTGCTTCTACTTCACCATAAGCTCTTTCAAGCTCGTTCAATGCCATGTTGTTAGCTTCGTTTTCTTTTATCTTAATAGCCTCATCAGCAGTTCTAGCTTGAGGTTCTGGCATTAATCTTTGTTTAACCTTAGCTAATTCAGCAGCCATTAAATAACTTCTATAACTATTCTCATCTCTAAGGAATAAATGTTGACTAGGTGTTATATCATTAAAAGATTCTCCTAGTATTCCTTCATAGTTTTTATAGAAGTTTTTAAACTCATTACTTATCTTACCTTCCTGCCAAACTATATGACTAACATTGTCTTTTACAATAGACTGTACAGGTATGTCATCTCTAACATTAGGTAACTTTAAATTCTTAGCTTGCGCTAATGTAACTACTCTGTACTCTACCCCATCTTTTAACTCAGGAAAAATACGAGTATTATGTTCAGTATAAATCTTATGTGCTGCTTTCTTAACTCTGTTTATTTCTTCAGCAGGATACAAAGCATCTACTGCTTCTGAAGCAAATTCTTTATTAGCAGGTTTAACAGGAGTTTCTTTCTGTGCGTTCTGTACCATTGACTTGTAATCAATTCTATCACCGCCAGCCATTCCTCTTTTAACCTGTAACTCTTGTACTTGTTTAGCTTTTAAATCTTTATTAGTCCTGCCTAAAATACCTAGTCCAGCTAATATACCAAAGCCAGCACCAAAAGCTGCTCCTGCTTTAACTTGATTACCTTTAACACTACCTTGATTAAGTTTACTATAAGCAGCTTCATAACCAGCACCTACAGCCGAACCACCTGCAACTCCTGTACCTATCTTAGCTAATCCTCTAAGAGCAGCAGGTTGTATATTGTTTAATTTATTAAGAGTAGTTGCTACAAGTCTACTACTTTGAGCTGCTCCTGAGCTACCTCCTGTAGGTACAGAAGCTAACAAAGCTAACAGAGTAATAGGTAAATCTTTTATAATCTCTGCTGTAAAGACACCGCCTACATAGGAAGGGTTTTGTTTAAAAAGCTCTATTAAAGCACCTAATGCTGCTTCATCTTCAGTATTAACACCCCATCTTTCATTAAAACTTTTACCGTCTTTATCTATAACAGCATCTAAATCACCTTTCTTATTGTCAAATACAAACTGTAAATCATTAGTTAAAGCGGTATTCCTAGATACCATTTCTTTATAGTCTTCACTTTCTAATTCAGTTAGTTTTCTATGTTTAGCTAATTCTTCATATTCTTTTATAGCCTTATCTAATTCATTCTTACCAAACTGTATACCGTTCCTTTGTATGTACCACTTTCTTTGATTACTATCACTAGCAGCTTTACTGGCTAAAATACCAGACAAGCCAGAAGTAAACCAAGAGCCTACACTATCATGCCCACTAAGAAAACCACCTACAAAACCTGAATTATCTTCAGGTAAGTAACGAGCCATCTCAGCTTCAAACTGTGCCTCTCTTTGTGCTACTGTTCTATAAGCCATTTAGTTATCTAAGTCGTAAGGAATACTAGCAAATAAATCTGCATTGTTAGCACCATCATAAGTAACACTACCTTCTATCTTAGCTCTGTTCTTTTTATAATACTCTACAGGATTACTCTTAAACTTTTCTAACTCTTCTGGAGGCTGTGTTAAAAACCATTGCTCAGCTTGAGATGAACCTACCATACCCATACCTGCATTTATCCATTCACTTACAGCATCTTCAGCGTTTTCATAGTTTTTGTCAGATTGACTCATAAACATCTCAGGCATTAAATCTATTAAGCTATTTTTAACAAAGCTTAATACTACTTTAATTTCATTCTGAGCTTTCTTTCGTTTGTAATCTCTTGTAAAGTCACTATCTTCAGACTTTACTTCTCCTTTTAAATACTCAGGTACTGCACTAGAAGCAGGAGTATCTATTAAATCTGCTCTTTCTGTAGAAGTTGGTACAGCTACATCTCCTGAAGTATCTAATACTAAGCCTGCTTTTTCATAAACACCTTGCTTTACATAGAAATCTTGTTTACTATTTACATAAGCTTTTAAACCTGTAATATAACTACCTGAACCTTTATCTCCAATTTCATCTTCTAGTACTTTAATAGCGTCTATCATTGTAAGTACTTTTTTAGGATTAAAGTCAACTCTTTCTTGAGTTAAAAAAGTATGTATAGCTGCTCGTTGTCCGTTAACACTTACATCTGTTTCAAACTTTCTTACTAACGCTGGTCCATAGATAGTCTGCGCTCTTTCTATCTTAGCGTTTTCTACTTGCATTTCTGTATTAACAATGTTAGCTTCTGTTTGTTCTTGCTCTAATATCTGTTGTGATAGTTCAGCAGCTTTTTCAGGATTAACTTGTCTAATTCTAGCTATTGCTTCTGCTCTTCCTTGTTTAGTAGAAAAATCAGAGGTGTCATATATTTCTTTTAGTAAATCTTCTTCATCTTGAAAACCTGCTAACTTACCTATACCTTGAAGCATACCACCATAACCAGCGTATGCTCCTAACATAGGGGCATTTGTATAGCCTTCAGAAGTAGCTACTCTTACATCGGCTGGGTTAAAATCAAACATTCCCATTATTTTCTCCTTATAATCTACCAGCTACGCTAGTTGGTGTTTGCCCTGCGCCACCGTATTGACGACTAGTACTAAAACTTCTAGTACCTTGAGGTTTATAACCTTTAAAACTATTAGCAGCTCTGGCTAAGCCACCGTACCTACCCATAGTCATATTAGCATTAGTTAAAGCAGCTCCAGATAAATATCTAGAACCTAGCATAGCTGCTTGTGAAAGCATACCTCCAGTTTTTACTCCTAACTCAGCATAAGCTAAAGGTTGTTGTCCTAGTACAGTAGCATTAGATACATCTTCTGATATCCTACCTCTGTATCTATCTATCATATCTTGTACTCTGTCGCTAGCTGATTGTCTAACTTGTAAATTAGTAGTACCTTGAGCTTCTCTTAGTCCTTGCACCTGACCCATACCACCAGTAGAACCTAGCATACCTCTAGCTATTAACTGAGCATCTAAAGCTTCTCTGTCTGCCTCTTGACCCGGAGCAAGTAAAGCCATCTGCTGGTCATAGTATCTGTTTTCTGCT
>WLWF01001866.1_pt1 | contig 16255 bp, 6 predicted proteins | sample 6718331 | NCBI WGS metagenome assembly WLWF01 (sample SAMN12718692, study PRJNA515312) | sponge metagenome | isolation source: marine sponge | host: Mycale hentscheli | place: New Zealand: South Island, Marlborough, Capsize Point | collected 2003-05-01
ATAAAAATAATTTAACTTGGGAAATAAAATCTGTAATAGCTATAGAAGGTAGAGATAAACCATTAACTCCTGATCAAATAGCTGCTAATCCTAGTGGATACCCACAGATTATAGTTGAAAAAGGCTTTACACCTTTACAAAGTTATCAAATTGAGTTAGGAGTAAATTTAGTAAATTCAGGCTACATAACAATAGTAGATAAAGATGAAAATTTAACTCTTAATACAATTATTAATAGTGATGGTGTTAAAGTTGTCGTAGGAGGAACTGGAGGTTTTGCTCCTGTTTTCACTATAGATCCAGACGGATCAGCTAATTTCTTTCAAACTATTAATATGTCAATTGGAAGTCCTTTTAATTTTCCTGCTGCATTAAACGCTGACCCTGTTGACGTGTCGCTAGATAGATCTCAGTTTATAGATTTTATAAAATGGGAAGTAGTATTTAATGTTAGAGATGGTGGAGGTATACATGCGGAAGATGTTACATTAGAAATAACTCAAGAGTAAAAGTAATAAGTATTAAAAATAAGTGATTATAAAATGGGTGCAGTAGTAGAAGTAAAATATTTTAATTCATTTTGGGCTAAGCAAGTTCAAGGTAGTAGTTCTTATAATGATCCTAAATGGCCTGGAATAGAGTGGAATCCTTATGGTTACCCTGTCTTTCCAATAAATGCTCAAAACGATGTAGACAATTGGTACATAGAAGAAGCTAGAATTAAAGGTGGTTATAACAACTCTATTGTTTCACAAGGCGTAAGAGCTTATTTAAATGAGAAAAATCCTGTTCAAGACGTGAGAGAGTCTTCACTAATATACTCTGGTGTTTATAATTCTAGAACAGATATTAACGAGACAAATGTTTTTTCTATTGGCAAAACTATAACTAGTGATTTAGATCCAGCTAATGGAAGCATACAGAAGCTTTTTGCGGAAGATACTAACTTAGTTATATTTCAAGAAAACAAAGTTAGCAAATCTTTAATTAATAAAAATACTATATATTCTGGAACACAAGGTGCTGCTGAAACACCTGATATATTAGTTATAGGGCAAAACGTACCTTACTCAGGTAGATTTGGTATTGGTAAAAATCCTGAGTCGTTTGCTCAGTATGGATTTAGAAAATATTTTGCAGATCCTATTAGAGGATCTATTATAAGATTATCTAGAGATGGTTTAACTGAGATATCTAATTATGGTATGAAAGACTATTTTAGAGATAATCTAAGTTCTTTAGATAGTAATTATAAAACAGAAAATGTTCCTTGGACTATAGCTGCAAACCCACCACAAGAAACTAATAATCCATTTTATGTTGAAGATGTTAGCGCTTGTGATATATTCTTAGGTAGTAAAGTTTTAAACTTAAACTCTAGCAATGTTGCTGTTGATACTGGAGCTATAGTTACTAATACTTCTGTTGTACTTGGATCTGATCCAGTTTTAATAGCTGTAACAACTAATAATACTATTGATCCAGAAGATTCTGGTTTCTTTTCTTACGAATATAAAAGCAAAATAGTTGGTGGTTGGGACAATCATAATAGGTATTATACTGTGTCTCTTCAATCTAAACCTGCTTTTGTTAGTGATAACTCTGATTTTGTTACTTTATCATTTGATGATGGAATAAATGGTTGGGTTAGTAGATATAGCTATAAACCAGGTTTTATATTTAGTTTAAAAGGTAGTTATTTTTCTACTTATGAAAATTCCTTATATAAACATTATGAATCAAATGTTAATAATAATAACTTTTTAAACTATTATGGAGTTAGGTATACATGTGGAGTTAGTCTTGTTGTAAATACAAATCCATCTATTAAAAAGAACTTTCAAACTATAAATTACGAAGGAGATAATGGATGGCAAGTGTCTTCTTTTTCAAGTGACTCAACTAAGTACAATAACAGTGGCCAAGGTTTTGTAGATTCTGGAAGCACTATAAGAAGCTTTAACGAAGGCTTATATGTAGATCCAAACAGTGGTTATCCACAAAGAGCTGGTTTTGATAGAAAAGAAAATCTATACGTAGCTAAAATACAAAACCAATCTAGTATTGGCTTTCAAGAAGTTTTACCAGGTAATTCTTTAACTGGTATAAAAGGATATTTAATGAATGTACAATTAAACGTAGATTCTAGTACTAATGTAGGTGGTCCAAAAGAGATATGGTCTATAGGAACTACGTTTGTTCAATCATCTTAAAAAATAAAATATGTTATTAGAAATATTAGAAACATTTAATTACGAGCCTCAACTAGGTATACTACCTATAGTAGCAGCCGCAGCTGTTGGTCAATTGGCTATGGGAGTGTACGGAATGTATAAAAAAAGTAAAGCAGCATCAGACGCAGAGGTACTTAAAGGTCAATTAGCGAGTCTTGAAAAATCAAGACAAGAAGTATTTGATGCTTCTGATGATTTAAGAGATTTAAAAAGTCAAGTTTCAAATCCATACGCTAATTTAAGTGTAGCTACTCAAGCTGCTGAGATGCAAGCCGAGCAAACAGATTTAGCTTTAGCTAACACTTTAGATTCTTTACAAGCTGGTGGCTTTGGAGCTGGTGGCGCAACAGCTTTAGCACAAGCAGCAGCAAGAAGTAAACGAGGTATATCTGCTAGCATCGAACAACAAGAAGTTAATAATGAAAAACTAAGAGTTGGAGGAGAAGCAAATGTTCAAGCTCAAAAACTACAATTAGAACAAGCGGCTATAGGCGCTGAAGGTCAAGCTTGGCAAATACAAGAGCAAAGAGAAATGACTCAGTTAGATAGAAAGCAAGCAGAAATAGACCAAATGAATGCTCAGCAAATGCAATATCAAGCTGATGCAATGGGTGCTTTTACAGGTGCTTTAGGAACTTTGTCAATGGGCGCGTTAAATGATCCTAGTAATTTTGCTCAAGTTACAGACGCATTAAATCCTCAATACACTGGACCAAATAGTGGCGTTCCTTTTAGCCCTGGAACTCAAAGTCAAGGTCAAAATTGGCCTATTATAAATGGACTTACAGATAGAAGTGGAATGATAAATCCAGTTCAAATAGGTGTTAACATAAATGGACAACCTGTTTTTGAAGATAGATAAAATAAAATAATATGGGAACTTATAAACAACCAAGTCAAATTATAGATAAAAGTTTAAGTGTATCTAATCAGGGTGTGCAAAATATAGCTGTTCAAATGGAGAGAGGTTTAGCGCGTAGAAGACAGCAACAACTTTTAGACGCTAGAGAAGCCAAAAGAAAAAACGAAATAAGAAACAAAGAATTAAAAGTTTTTAATGAAAAGAAAAATGCAGCTATAGATGGTTATAGAGAAAAAATGGCTAGCTGGGAACATATTAATCAAGGAGCTGATGGTCAAGAAACACAAGGTGTTACTATTGAGAATCAGTTAAGAGACAATGCTAAATATTACTTAGATATAATGAGTGGTTCTGTAGAAGGAGATGAAAGATATAGAAATGCAGAATTAGCTATTAGAAATATGATTGCTGAATACCCATTACTAGCTGACATGCTTAATAAAGAAGCGGAACAAGCTAGTAACGCTTACTTAATAAACAGTAATACACCTAGAAATTCTAATGAACCAGATGCTTTTTTAGAATCTAATGATCCTTTAGATGAAACTAAGAAAAGTATGTTAAGAAACATTAAAGCTGGTACTAACGTTGAAAGATACAATATTCAAACAGGGCCTAATGGTGTCAACTTAATATACACAGATTCCGATGGTAAAGAAGTTACAATAAATGCCAAGAGATACAAAACTGAGAAAGAGAACGGCTATAACTTAGTAGAGACTACCGATGCTAAAGCACAGAAAGTATTTATGGATGGCGTATGGAGCGTAGTTGGTAAAGGATACGAAGGTGAAGGAGAGTTAAAAACTACATATACAGAGTTTAAAGAAAAAGGAGAAAGCTTAACAGATACTAATAAAATACTTCATTTTACTAAAGCTAATGAAAAAGTTGAACAACAAGTTCGTCGTTGGGTGGGAGATAACCAAGGAGAAGTCACTCAATCTCAATGGCAATTACTAGGTGGTAAAGGCATTTTTAATAGAGAGGAAGATAAAGAAGAATTAGTACAACTATTAACTAAAGCTCAAATTTATAATAACGGAATTCCAGGAAGTAAATTAGTTTCTTCAAGCAGTGTAGAAAAAAGATTACCAGGTACAAGTGGCAAAGGCACAACCCCTTACACAAAGGAGACTACAAGTCAATTAGCTGGTTTAGGTGGTGTTTTTAATGAAGTAAACACCAGCGTTAATAAAGCTTTTGAAATGCCACAAGGCGATAGAGTTAAAACTATAAAAGAATCTATTAATAAAAACCTTCCTGAAAGCGCTAATTATGCATATTTAGACTTTACGCAAGTTAAAACACAAATAGAAAAAGAAAGAAAGAAAGCTGTTGCTGCTGGAAATGAAGAAGAAGTTGCTAGATTAGATGAACTTAAAAAACAATACAAATTAGATCAAGCTCCAAATAAAGATTTATTATATAAAAAGACTTTTACTAAAGGTAAAATACAATTAGATAAGCCTTTTGATGCTTCTGATAAAGATAAAGTTTTAAGAACAATTGCTAGAGAAAGAGGTATAACTAGTGAAGAGGCGTTTGAAGTATTTAAAAGCCAAATGACCAATGTTCAAGGCCAAACTTTTAATCCTCAAAACTTCAAGAAACAACAACCACCAGTTAATAATGCGCAAGCACCAGTCAATAATGCACAAGTACAACAACCAAGCTCTACTTCAAATACTGGAACTGCTGGGTTGAGTACTTCTCAAAGTGGTGGTTCAGTTACAAACGTGCAGCCAGCTGTTAGCAACACTCCTACTCCAGCTCCAAGTGCTAATAACAATGTTTATAGTGCTAATGTAACCGTAGATCCTCAAACAAATGCCGTAACTTTCGACTTTAATGGTAAAACAGTAGATGCTAGTAAAGCAGCTTCAGGCCACCCCGTTATGAAAATGAAAAACGACGGTAGTGATTATATAAGAGAAGTTGGTAACTTTGAAACTCTAGCTGGTTCTGGAAGTGGTACTAGTGTTACTGGCTATGGATTTAGTGGTGCTAACGGTAAATTAGCAAGCAAATATAAAAACGCTAAAGGTAAAACTAACGAAGAAAAATTTATAAATACTGTTGATTCTTATATAATAGGAGATAATACACCAGGGAAAGATGTTTATGGTAATGATTTATCAAAACTACCTAAAGGAGAAAAACCAGACACAAGTATATTAACAGATTTAAACATAGATAGAGCTACTTTCGACGCACTGCCAGATGATGTGAAAAAAGAAATTGTTGATTGGAAAATAAATAGTGGTAGAAACGTTGCTGATATAGTTGTTATAGCTTCAGGTGGCAATTGGGACGGAGACAAAGGCGCTAGAGAAAATCTGCCAGGTAATGCTCTTGATAACGTAGACTATAAAAATATTGACAGTAAAAAATTAATACAAGCTAGAAGAGCAATGTATAAAGGCACTTTAGACCTTATAAAAGAAAAGTATGGTGAAGACAGTGATAAATACAAAAGAGCTAAAGCTCAATATGAAAACTCACAACAATATAGATAATATAATTCAATATGAACGAAGAGTATTTACAAGGTTTATATAACTATTTAAATATAGAAGACACTTTTGACAACTGGATAGATTCTATAGTAGACAATGAAGAATATTTAAAAGGTCTTCACGGTTACTTAAAAATAGAAGACACTTTTGACAACTGGAATAATGAAGTTTTTGGATCTACAACTTTAAACGCTGTAGAAGTAGAAGAGCCAGAAGTTATTTCACAAGAAGCTTCTTTTGAATCGCCTTACTTAAAAGATAGAAAGCTTGGAGAGTTTGTAACAGGTAGAGGTATGCCTGCTGAAATAGAGGATTTAAGTAAAGAAGATAGAGTTAAAGCAGACAAAGCCGTAAAAGAAATTGAATCAAATAAGGTAAATGAAAATTATTTAAAATCACTAAACTATTTAGAAGTACCTGGAGAAAATTTTAAATTTATTGAATCTAGAGCTACTGCACCTGGAATTAAAGAAACTTTTTTAGAAGGCCAATACAATAACTTAGCAGAACAATCAAGCTTTCCTGATGGTCAAATTAATCCTAGCTTTCAGTTGTTACCTGAATGGTTTAAAACAGATGAAGGTTCTGCTTGGTGGTCAGAAAACTGGTATAATAACAAAAACCCTTACGTTATAGCTAAGCAAGGTTTAAAAGAAGATATAGGCTACGAAACAAGCTCTAGCATTATGCAAAAGATTAACTTAGCAGGTAGAGTTATAGGACAACAAGAAGGAGCTGCCACTATTGAAGAACAAGTGTCTAATGCTATATTAACAGATCAAGAAGGTTCGTTTTCGCCTTATATTGAAAAAGGTATAAGTTACGGTGGTGATATTAATAGCACTATAGCTTTAAATAAAGAGATTGGTAAAATATTATCTGAGCAGGGTGTTAAAGCAGAAAATATAATAAACCCAAAAGACCCTTCAAAACTCAATAGAAATTATCAAGTACCTAAAGGTGTTATAGAGAGAGCTAAACAAAATATTTCATTAGCTAATGCAGAATCAGCTTCTAAATATCAATCTCCTGAAGTTGCAAAAGCAGGTTATCACCAAAGGGAAATTATAAAACTCTCAACTAACAATAGTGTTTTAAATCCATTAAACATCGGTAATGAAAGTTTAATAATAGAAAATAAAAAACAAATAAAATTTCATAAAGACGAAATAGAAAAAATTAGAAAAAAATATTTTTCAGATCAAAAAAATGGAATTCCTAGCCAGTGGTATGATCCTCTTTCTGGAAGTATGATTAAAAGAGGAGAAGCAACAAGTTCTGAAGAAGAAGAAGAAGCTCAACGTATAGCTTCTGCTCAAGAAAAGTGGGGAGATACAAATATAGAAACTCTTTATGAACAAGAAAATAAACTTTCTAATGAAGTTATTTATTTAGCTAAAATAGCAAACGAAAACTTCGCTGATATAGAGAATGATGTAAGCTTGTTTAATGTTGGTAGACAAATAAATATGGCAGGTGGAAAGTATCAAAAAATGCTTTCTTCTCAAGCCTCATCTAATACATTGTCTCCTAACTTAATGTATTTGCCAGGATCTAATATTATTGCTACAAATTTTAATAAAAAATTAGATGAGCTTTTAATGCTGCAAAAAGCAATTGATCTTAACTTTAAGCCAACAGATATTGATGTTCCAGAATTTAGGTTTTTTGATTATTTAGGTTCTGAAACAATGAAAGCTGTTGGTAAGCTAGGCGAAAGTAACGAAGCTATACAAAAAACAAACGAAGCTTTAAACTTTATTGAACTAACTAGAGATACAGTTGGAGATGAAAAAACTGCAGAGTTAAAAGAAATGTGGGAACCTGGCATGAGTAAAAGTAGCGCTGTTGCTCTAGTAGATGGAGCAAAAATACTTACTCAATTTGCTATTACTAGAAAAATTGCTGGAAAAACTCCTGGAATGGTCAAAGATGGTATAAAACAATTAACAACTAAAATAGCTGGAAATAGTAAAGTTGCTCAAGGTTTTGGTAATCTAATAAGCGCCATTGGTGAAGAAGCATATGTAATAGAACTGAGGAATCAAGCTGTAAGACCTATAGGTGAAGACCCAATGTCTAAATTATTCGCTTTAGGCGCTGGTACTGCTGGCAGTATGATAAAAGGTGCACAAAATACTTTAATTAAGTCTCAGACGTATAGAAACTTGTTAACTACTTTAAATAAATCTAAGCTAGCTACCAATGTAGTTAACGGTGTTGCACAACCTACCTTAGGTACTTTTAACATTATAGCTGGACAAGTTGGTGAAAGATCTATATTAGAAGATATAACAATGAAAGAGGCTTTAAAAGAAGCTACTACTTTTGAAAACTTTGTTAATACTTTTATAATGGTTGGATCTGCAAAGGCTGCAAACCCAATAACTGGCTTGACTAGACTTTATAATGCTGGAGTAAATGATTTCTACGCTTACAAAGGTAGAATAAACATAGAAGCTAATAAAGCTGCTAAAGTACTTGGTTTTGAAGGTAGAAACTTTGGCAAAGAAGATGGTACTTTAACTAACAAAGAAGTTAATAGCAAAGCAACTTCTTTAAGAAATAAGGAAGGTTTAAATAAACCTGACTCAGAATTAACAGCTGAGCAAATTAAAAGAAAAAATAATATAAAAGAGTCTGTTAATAGTTTAAAAGATCAAGTGCTTTATAATGAAACAGCTAAATTTATAGAATCTACTTACGGTAAAAATGAGTATGCTAACATATATACTACAGGTAGAATGTTGGCTAGTGGTCAAGAACCAACCACAGCTATGAAAAGATCAATAGGTAACATGTCTAGTGTTGACCAAGCTTATTCTATAATAGCTGATCCAAATGGTCCATTTGCTAAAAATAAAAGAGCTCAAAAAGATATTCTTAATTATGTTAAAAATTATAAAAACTTCATAGATGGAATAAGAAGAGTTGGTAAAACCGCTAATGATCCAAAGCTAGAATCAAGATTAATAGAGGAATTTGAGCTTTTACAAAGCGAAGTTAGCAAACCTTTAGCTATACTTGAAGCTATGAAAAAAGATTTAACTGGAGATGAACTAAGTGTTGCTAACGAAAAAATTAAAAGTTTAAAAAATAAACAACAAAAATTTACTGATAATTTAAACGCAGAGTTAGGAGAAAACGTAACTAAAAGAAGAGAACAGATAAGAGGTAAAGTTTCTGACATAATAAGCAAGCAAGATGTTGTTAAATATGAGGTTCTTTCTAATAAAGATTTTTTAAAGAAATTTGGAGGCGAAAAAGGTACTGAAGGTCTATTTGTAAACGATAAAGGAGAAATGTTTGTAAACGAAGATTACGCCAAGGAAATAAACAACGTATCTGTAGATTCTCACGAGCTTCTTCACCCTGCAATGAACGTTACTTTAAATAAACTAGCAAAAAATGGCAAGTTAAAACCATTTATTGACGAGTTTAAAAGTTCTTTACCAGCTAATGTTTTAGCAGAAGCAAAAAGAATAATAGATGAAAGAGCTGATATAACTGATAAAGATTACACTAGAGAATGGTTCAATGTTGTTTCAGATGTACTTCAAAGTGGTAGAATAAAAGTAACAAACACTAGAAGCAATATGCAAAGATTAGCAGATACTTTTACAGAGTTTTTTAAAACAGAAACTCCTATGAAAGATGTTGACTTTGAGACAGGCAATGAAGCTTATGAGTTTATAAAAAGATATTCAAAAACATTTAGAGAAGGTAAAACAGATGCTTCTCTTGAAGAGGCTGTTGTTAGTAAGCTTAAAAGATTTGAAACTTCTAAAGGTACAGAAAAGTCTTCAACCCCTAGAGTTGATAAAAAAATAAACGAAAAGGAGATTAATAAGTTTACTAAAACTAAAGAAGGTAAACCCATGACCAGAGTTGAATGGTTTGAGTTTACTGGTAAAATGAATGACAAAGGCGAATTAATTAACCAAAACAAAATTGGAGATTCTTTTGAAGGATTGATAAATTCTAAAATTAAAGGTGATAAAAATCAACCGGGATGGATATTTGGAGATAATACTAAAAAAGATATTATTGATGACTTTAAGTTTAGATTAAGAAAAAGAGGTTTTTACGATAAAAAAATAGAAGAATTTAATCCAGAAGTAAATGATAATTTTTCTGGATATATGGCTGGAATTATAAATAATGTATATAAAGATATTTTAGCAGCTAATACTAAAAGAGTTAAAACAACTTCATTAGATAAGCAGCAAGAAGTAATGCAAAGAGAAGGCAAGGAGATGGCTTCTAGCGATATGAGCGCTGAAGAATTAACTGATATATCTTTAGAAAAAGATAGACAAGCTAAAGCTAAAGAACAAGAACCTAAGGAAACTACAGCTTCTAAAATAGGTATGCCTAAGGAAGTTAAAACTCCTAGTGGAGAAGTCGAATCTAATGAATATATAGAAAAAGTAGTTAATGAAATTAACTTCAAGGATTTAAAAGATATAACAACAGAGCCTGGACCTAATCAAACTATATCACCTTTTTTAAGTAATTTAAAAGCTAAAGTAGCTACTGATGGTAATGTTAAAAAAGACATATCGCAGGGTATGGGTAAAAATACTAAAGAGAAAGTAAAATACCTAGAAACTAATTTTGAAAAACTAGCTAAAAGCCTTGATCCAACTTATTTTTCTGGACTAATAGAAAGAGAAATATCAAAAGGTAAAAAAGTTACTTTACCAAAAGGATTAATACAAAAAGATGTAGGCAGTGGTTATACTTCTGATTGGTATGGTAAAAAAGCTGTAGGCACTAAAGCTGCTAAAACTGGAATTACTTCTAATTTAAAAAGAATAAGATTAAACCCTGATTTTAATTTTAACAATAAAGCCAATGCTAAGATCTTTGCCGATGCTTTTAAGTCTCAAGGGAGGTACGAAGGAATAGCTGGGCAAATAGGTGCTAAAGCCGTAATTGATGTTGTAGAAAAATCTTTAGGTACAGGTAACAAAGTTGATACTAAAATAAAAGACATATATGAAATTCAAGGTAGAGACTTACCGGCAGATTATGCTAAGAATTTTAAAGATCAAATACTTAGAGCTAGTATAGAAAGATCTAGAACACCAAAAGAAGAACAATCTCTTAAATCTACTATAGAAAACATTGATAAAGCAAACAAGAAAACCTTAAAAATTGGAGATACTAGCATTGTTGGTAAGATTAGAGATAGAGTTAGAAAATATGGTTCTACTCCAATAACCACTGGTAAAGTATCTGCTGACAGAGTAGTAGAGTTTTTTACAGGTGATGGTCTTGATGTGTTTGCTAATTTACTTTATCAAGCTAAAGGTAAAAGAGGTAAGTTTCAGTTTTTAGGAAGCAACGTAATGAGCAATGCCGGTAATCTATTACCATCAGCAATAAAAAATCTATTTCCTGCAGTAGGTTCTTACGAAGCAGCCGTTAAAGCTAAAATGAAATCAGATGGATTTAGCAGAAAACAAGCTGAAGAGTTTTATAAAGACCTAGAAGTAGCTATAGAAGCAGGGGAAATTTTAGAAACCTCTAAATTACAACAATTAGTAAAAGAAACTTTAGGTGATAAAGTTTTATTCAGTGAAAAACAACTTGAACAGTTAAATTATGCATTAGATAATCAAACGGTTTCAAAGCTACAAAGTAATATAAAGAATATTAAAAATATTATTAAAGGTAAGAATCAATTATTAGATTTAATGAAAGAAGCTTTTGATAAGAATAACAAAAATATAGATGTTTTATCTTTTATATCTTATCATGCTAAGTCTAATACAAATCCATTTAGGAATTTTGCCACAGTTCTAGGCAAAGAGTCAGGTAAAATACTCAACAATAAAGGTAGAGAAGGTGGTCACGAAGAGCATACATTACCGTTTGGTGAATTTTCTAATATGATGCTTGAAGGATTAAGCCTTGATGGTGAAGGGTTTAAAGGTATGAAGAAATGGATTAATGATAATTATTTTCAAGAAGCATTAGATTACAAGACTACTGTAGCTATATTAGATCAAAAAATGAGATCACTAGGTAAGGGATTAAACCCTAAAACTTTACCACAATGGAAAAGTAAATCTGAAATGCATCCTCTATTAGCTCAGCATGTTAAAGAAGCAATGGCTGGTAAAAGAGCATGGAAAGATGTTGTGTCTGCTGATATTAGAAAATATAACGAATATAAAACAGACCCAGATTTAGGATATATAAATCCTAACAAACTTAATAGACTTGATTTAAAAACTGGCAAAGTAATATCAGATGCTAAAAGATATAATGTTGAAGTTGATCGTTTTCTACAAAACAACCCAAGAATAATTGAAGCTCAAAATGATTTAATATATAAGCAGTTAATTGGAGAAATTACAAGAGCTGAAGCTAAGCAACTTTTAAAATACACAATAGATGCAGTGGGTACTAAAAAAGCTAACTTGGCATTTAAAGAAACTAAAAAAGAAATAGATCAATCAGGAGTTCTAGTTACTAATAGTAAAATGACTACTGGGCAGTTAGTTGAAAAAGCTAATAAAATAGACAGGGCTTTAAACATAGCTAGATCTTCTACTGCGCCTATTAAAAAAATTAGAATATTTGATTTTGACGATACTATAGCTAGAACTAAAAGCAAAATATTTGCTGAAAGAGGAGAGGAAAGAATAATATTAACAGCTGAGGAATTTGCAAAACGTGGATCAGAACTTATAGATCAAGGTTACGAAATGGATTTTTCTGACTTCAATAAAGTTGTTGAAGGAAAAAAAGGTCCTTTGTTTGACCTAATAAAGAAAATGAAAGAAGCTGAAGGTGATAGAGATATATTTATTCTTACAGCTAGAGCACCTGAGTCTCAAGCAGCTATATACGAATTCATGAAAGCTATGGGTGTTGAAGTTCCTTTAGAAAATATAACAGGTTTGGGTAAATCAGAAGGTAAAGCTAAAGCTGATTGGGTAGTCGGTAAAGCTGCAGAAGGTTACAATGACTTTTATTTTGCAGATGATGCTAAATCTAATGTTAAAGCTGTTAGAGATGCATTAGAAGTATTAGACGTTAAGTCAAAGACTCAAATAGCTAAAATGGAAAGAAGCAGCACTATGAGTCAAGACTTTAATAAAATAATAGAAGAGTCTACAGGGATTGGTGCAGAAAAAGTATTTTCAGATGTTAAAGCACAAGTAAGAGGAGCTAAAGCTAAGAGACAGAGGTTTTTTATACCACCATCAGCAGAAGACATGCTAGGTCTTATTTATACAACTTTAGGTAAAGGTAAAAAAGGTGAAGCTCATTTGAAATTTTACCAAGAAAACTTATTTGATCCTTACACTAGAGCTATGGAAAACTTATCAACTGATAGAGTTAATTTAATGGCAGATTTTAAAGCTCTTAAAAAACAATTAGATGTACCTAAAGATTTAAGAAAAACAACTGAATCAGGTTTTACAAATGAGCAGGCTGTAAGAGTTTATCTGTGGAATAAAGTAGGAGAACAAATTCCAGGATTATCTAAAGCAGATTTAAAAGAATTAAGTGACATAGTTGAAAATAATCCTAAGCTAAAAGTTTTTGCAGATCAAATACTATCTATAACTAAAGGTGATGGTTATTCAAAACCTAAAGAAAGCTGGGCTGTTGGAACTATAACTACTGATTTAATAGACGTACTCAATACTAAGAAACGTGGTAAGTATTTGGAGGCGTGGAAACAAAATAAAGACCTTATATATTCTAAAGAAAATTTAAATAAGCTAGAGGCAGCTTATGGACCTAAATACAGAGCTGCTCTGGAAAATTCATTAAGGCGTATGGAATCTGGAAGCAACAGGCTTAGTGGAGGAAATAGGTTGAGTAATCAAGTTTTAGATTATATAAATAATTCTACTGGAGCTATAATGTTCTTTAACGCTAGATCAGCTGTGCTTCAAACAATATCAGCTGCTAACTTTATAAACTGGGGATTTAACAATCCATATAAAGCTGGTAAAGCATTTGCTAATCAACCTCAGTATTGGAAAGACTTTGTTGAGTTAATGAACTCTGATTATTTAAAAGACAGGCGTAATGGTCTTAAACTTAATATAAATGAATCTGAAATAGCTAATGCTGCGAAAACTAGTGGTAACAAAGCTAAAGCTGCTTTGAATTATATACTTGAAAAAGGTTATTTACCTACTAAATTTGCTGATAGTTTTGCTATTGCATCTGGTGGAGCTACATTCTATCGTAACAGAATTAATGATTTAATTAAAAATGAAGGTAAAACAGAAGCTGAAGCTAAAGAAATAGCTATGAAAGAGTTTAGACAAGTGTCTGAAATGTCTCAACAGTCTTCTGATCCATCTAAAATATCTCAACAACAATCTAGTGACTTAGGTAGAGTTGTATTACAATTTGCTAATACGCCTATGCAATATGCTAGGATACAAAAAAGAGCTGTTCAAGATATTGTTAATGGCAGAGGTGATTTAAAAACTAATATAAGTAAGATAGCTTATTATGGATTTTTACAGAATATGTTATTTAATGGATTACAACAAGCTGTCACTAGTTTAGGTTTCGGTGACGAAGAAATGACTGATGCTGAAGAAAAGAAATTAATAAAAGCAGCTAACGGAATGTTAGACTCTTCACTTAGAGGATTAGGTATGGCAGGTGTTACTGTTCAAGTTCTTAAAAACTTAGGTATAGATATATATGACAGATCTAAAAGAGATCGTCCTGAATTTACCGACTCTTACAAAAAGTTATTAGAATTTTCTCCAGCTATAAAGAGTAAATTAGGTAAATTTCAATCTGCTGCATACCCATTTGACAATAAGAAAAGAAGAGCAGAAGTATTTGAAAAAGGATTTAGCTTAGATAATCCAGCTTATGAATCTATGGCCAAAGTAATAACAGGTACTACTAACTTGCCTTTAGATAGGTTATATAGCAAAGTTAATAATTTATCTGCAGCTATGGATGAAGAGACTGAAACATGGCAATCAATTGCTATGATACTAGGCTGGCCAGAATGGCAAATAAAAGGTAAACAAAATTACGTTGAAGCTTCTAGTAAAAGAAAAAATAAATCTTCTTTTGGAGGAAGTTCTTTTAGCGGTTCAAGTTTTTAAAATAAGGAACAAAAAATACTGGGCACCATACCCAAAGTTCCTGTAACCAAAAAAGGGGAAGTCGTGATGACCTCCCCTTTTTGTATTTAACACCATGGGCAAAATCCGCCCGGACAATTTTCACACATAATTTAAGTTTTAGAATCTATAAGTAATACCAAGAGCAAAGAAAAAACCTCCACTAGCTATAGCTAAAGTATTAGGATTTAAATTGATCTTTTGTTTATGTAAAATCATATTAGTGGTTCCAAAGCTTATTAAGCTTAATCCACCTATTATTGCTAGTTTCTTCATTTATATAGGTTGATATTTAAAGTTCCTAACAATATACTCTGATGTTGGATGATTGTTTATATCTACATTTGCATCTACATGAGCGTTTATTTTAACGTTCATAGTTTTTCCATGATACTCTGATAGAACTTTTTTATCTGTTATAGCTCTAACTACTCTACCATTATATGATATTTCAATAATGTCTTTAGTCCATAAACAACCAAACTTGTTAAAATGTTTAGATGGATTTTTCCAGCCTAGCCAATGTGTTTTAGCACCTAAACTATAATTGTCAGGTTCTTTTCCACAATGAAAGTTTGTTTCTACTTTCCAAAATCCTAATGGGTTTTTAATATTAAAATGAAAAAAATGCTTACTATTTCTTGAGTAAGCTTCTAACACATCTATTTCAGGTGGCCAACTCTGATCTGGACTCATCCAAAAAGCAGGCCATAAATTTTTACCAGTAGGTAGCTTAGCTTCAAGTTCAAAATAACCATATCCAAATCTTTCTTTACAAGATACTAGACCTACGCCTATTGGTATTTCTATATCTGGATTTTTAAACTTTTTTGGATTGTATTGAGTTTTTAATATTAACTCATCTTTATCGTTTATATCTATTGCTGTTCTATCGTAATAGCAATAGGTTTTATTAGGATGATATACACCCCATTTTTCTCTTGGTAGCCAACTATAGTTAGCCCATTTTATATTCGCCATTTATTTTTTTATTTTTATTATAAGATAAACGTTAGAGAACATTATACTTATTAAAATAATAGCTGCATATATTATAGCGTCACCTAAATAAGGTTTAACTGCTAAAGTAAATGCAGACAAAGTTACCATTTTAATAAATAAACTTCCGTACATAATACCATAGCCGGCTTTTGCAAACCGACTAGTTAGTATTATTACCATAAATGTTATTACAAGAACCAGTATTGCAGCAACAAATCCGTATACAGCTGATGCTATCATTTTATTTCACATCCATCTGCACCACAAGCAATTTCTCCAGCAAGATCTGTTTCATCTTCTGTTTCTACAATTTTACTAAGATCAACATCTTTAAGATGAGTCATAGCCATATCGTAGTTTACTTTACTTATATCTTCAAACGGTGCTTGAGTATATGTACCACCATCGTAGGGTAATACAGATAGCCCATTATAATGATCTCTGTTTTCCCACATCCACTTACCTGCTTGATCCCATTCTTCTTGCTTTAAGCTAACGGTAGCTGAAACA
>WLWF01001868.1_pt1 | contig 16251 bp, 17 predicted proteins | sample 6718331 | NCBI WGS metagenome assembly WLWF01 (sample SAMN12718692, study PRJNA515312) | sponge metagenome | isolation source: marine sponge | host: Mycale hentscheli | place: New Zealand: South Island, Marlborough, Capsize Point | collected 2003-05-01
CATTTTTAATTGTTATTTACAACTTCAAAATTTTTCAAAAAATTTTTTCAAATTTTATTTTTGCTTTTTAACACTATTTAGTTGTTATTCTACAATACAATCTTTCAAATTTTATTTTTCAAATTTTATTTTGAAGACTATCAGTCGCTTTTTACAATGAAAATGAATACAAAAAATTTTTTCACATTTTAGTTTGGAGACTATCAGTCGCTTTTTTACTATTAAATTGTGTCGTCGCTGTTAATAAAAAAATGAAATCATGATTCAAAAAATAATGAAGATTATTTTTATAATATTTTAATTGATATTTCTGTTTCAAAAATGTTTATTCTGTTTTAGTTAAATATTTACTTATAAAAATATTATTACATTTATTAGTCTTTTGATGTTTTTCTAAATTGTGTTGGGTTATTTCAACATTACATATTGGACAATTAACTTTAACACTATCTCTTATATATCTTTCTCTATCTCTTTGTTGTGCTTTTTCTCTATTGTTTATTCTCCATTCTTTACTTAATTCATTTGATTTTTCTTTATTATCTTGGTAATATTCCTTGACAGTTCTACCAGGCACTTCTGTATTTAAACTAGCACCCAAAAGTTCTGTATAATACCGTTCTAATTTTTTTGCCTCTTGTAGGTCACAATAAATTTCATCTAAAACTTCCATTTTAAAATTATCTATTCCGCCATTACTTCTTATGTATTTATAAACTTTGCAGAATGATGTTTTATTGTCTTTTTTATGCACATGCCATCTCTGGTATAAATCTTTCGTATGTCCAACATAATACTCGGGTAAATTGTCATTATGTAAACAATAAATATAATAATGCTCCATTATGTTTTATATGGTGAATTATCTTTAAGTAAAAAAAAATTATTTCATTTTGAAAATAAATTCCTCGATGTCACAATCTTTGGGAATGTAGATTGAACCTGAGAAAATACTATTGGTGATTGAGTACCGCTTAAAATTTTTTGTGGTTTTATCGAGAATGAGGAGACCATCACAAGATTCTGTATCGGGAATCTGGTCAGGGATATCCTCAGTTTGGACTGAGACCTCTTGCTGTTTTGGTTTAAGTACTGCTTTACATTTGGTGACAGGTGCGGACATGTTGTTGCCCCTCTGTTACCATAGAGTGGTAAGAAAATTATGAATCATTTTTTCCGCCTTCCTTAAAAATAGGGTACATATTCAAGTTCATATGGTTCGTCCCAATAATTTTCTACTTCCAACATGCTCTCGTCAACCTTAGTTTTGTACCAACTATTGTTTGGCAACCCCTCAGTATGAATATGTCTATTGGCACATAGTTTTTGAGGTATGGTAAAAATAACTCCAACATCAACCCATATCTTATTTTCATACATTAAATAAGGTATGTGTTTTCCTTTATGCTTAAGATAACTTGATTCCACTTGAACATATTCTGCTGACATGTTGATACCCTCTCTGCTACTACTCAGTGGTAAGAAAATTATGAATCATTTTTTTCCGCTGATTGTTAAATTCGCCCAATCAACTCGCCTATCCATATCTGCCTTCTTCTTCTTCGCCAAATCTACCAGTGCCTTCTTACCATGCTTCTTTACTAACTCAGGTAAAGTGATAGGAGTGTCCTTGTCGATTCTTACTGAGGGTCGACAACCTTTAGGGTTCTGTCCCTCACCACAAACCACTTTCTTCCCCTCCAGTAAGAATGGTACTACTTGTATCCATTTCTCTTTGTTCCATCGGGTGACACCCTTAGTATTTTTTTTCCCTCTGTACTTACCGCCCAAGTCTTGATATACTTTTTGTATATACATCGATTTATAGGCACTATGTCTTTTATATACTTCATCTGCTTTTTGTTTCGCTTTTCTATATAAAGCAGGATTAACAATGTTATCTGGTACTTTATCCATATAATATAATCTAATATAATATTATATGATTAAAGTCGGAAAGTACAGTTATGAAAAATCACCAGTAAAAAATAAAAAATTGAGAGTCATTGTAAATAAAAAAACAATTGATTTCGGGGATACCCGATATCAACATTTTAAAGATAAAACTGGTATACATAAAAATTTAGACCATGGTGATAAAAAAAGAAGAAAGAATTATTTAACCAGAACAGCAAATCAAAAAGATGGGAAGGGAAACCTTACCCTAAATAATCCCGAATCAGCAAACTACCATGCCAGAAGAATATTATGGTAGTAAGAATTCCAGAAGTTTGTTAATATCTTTTTCATGAAATTTAGTTTTATACTCTTTTGATTGTACATCTTCCCACATTTCATTATATGACTTTGGATATTTCTCATACCATGCTTTAAGTTTTTTTAATGTATTTTTAAATCCGCCATACCCTTCCAATTTGAAAGGAGACTGATAGCATGTATCATATTCATCTACGAGTTCATCATCAAAATGTTGTAAATGCCTCATCAGTTCAGAGTCTCCACTATATTCATCTACAAATGGATACAGAAAGTTATCTATTAAGTTTTCGAGGAATTCATATTCAGTCTTGTAAAGTTTTTTCCTTTCAATAAACTTAAAAGACCGCAGTGTTGCTTTTTTTAAAATTGTAATTTCAGTACTTGTATATTTTGGGTTCATTTTGTTCTTACTTATATATTTAGTGAAAACCTTAAATGAGTTTTTAAAAACATGTTTATTTGGAGGGTCTTAAATTATTCAAAATGTAGAATAAATGTTCCATGTCTTTTTGTCATTGTCTTTGGTCTGGGTTCAAGTTTCAAAAACTTTCTTCTCTTGTAATACCATCGCTGATATGCTTGGAGTTTTTCCTTATTTTTAATATAATATTGTCTTCTATATTCTTTTACATCCATACTATACCACAAGAAAAATTTGTGAAGCATATTCTGCTCTACTGATTGCTGTGTAAAACATTCTCATGTCGCTCATTTTTCTCATGTCAATAAATATGTTTTGCTTAAATGTTTCTCCTTGTACTGAATGAATAGTGTACCCATGTCTCAATAGAGCATCAACCTTAGGAATCTTTTTATAAATGATATCCCCATTAAAATAATCTCTGGTATTATTAGTAACCCGATACTTTTCAATGTCTTTATATTTTTCAGTCCACTCATCATTGAACTTATGTTGGGTTACCAAAATAATATCTTCTTTATTATAATCAATCTCTTTTCTTTTGATTTTTTTGTATGGCAATTTTGATGAAGAAAATCTTTCATTTTGTGTTATCACTCTTCTTACATAATTACAAGCATCAAGTTGTTCAGTATCTTTGAATCTATAATTCTTTTTTGATACTGGAGCAACATTGTCAATATTTTCATGAGTCATGGGTTTACCCTTGATGGGTTTACATTGACATTTAGTATCTCCCATAAAAATTACTTTTCCTTTTACATTTTCAAGAATATAATCTTTGTCAGCATCAGTAAGCATACTACATTCATCGATATAATAGACCCAGTATTTCAAGACTTCACCTTCAGTTTTGCTAAATGGTTCTTCTAATAATCTATGATGATTAGAAGTCCTAAGTCTTTTCCCAAACTTTTTTGAGTACTCAGTTCTCATCGCTGACATGAGTTTATTACTATGAGGAATATAGACACCATTAATGAATCCTTTTTCTAAAAAAATATTAGTATATGTTTTACCATCGCCACCCGCTGAATCAAATATTTCACTTTTGAAATGGTCTCTTTCTGGGACATTCAATTTGTCAATATCTTCAATATATGAACCATCATTTATTAAACCTGAAAGATAACCCTGAGCAGGGTCATTGTTGAATGTCAATTTGTGTTTATAGGAAAAAACTTCATTGATTGGAAATTCATGTTCCCAGAAATAAATTCCATCAGTACAAATTCTAATGATATTATCAAGATTCATATTCATCATCTGCTCAAGCATATGTAATCTTTGATAAGCAGTAATCTGACCAGTAATATGTTTTTTATTATATTGATATTTGTTGAAATATGAAATCCTTGCTTCATCATCATAAAAATTGATTTCAGCATCGGTGTTGAGATTTGAAAAGTACTCTGGTAATCCTTTCATGAAAAATGATTTATCATCTCTGACTACACAATTCATCCCACACCATTTTGAATAATATGGAACCTTGATTTCCATTTCATTATGCTGTATTACTTCTTTTTTATTAATCATGTTTTCGGTAAATTCAAACTCATCTCTAAGACCATAGGCACCATAAACAATATTATAAGAACCTCCATATTCAGTAAGTGCTTCCAATTCTTCTTTAGTATAAACATTACCAGCAACATACCAATTCAACAAACTATTCAACTTATTGAATTTTTTGGAACATTCTGAAAGATTCAATGAATCAATATAATAAAATCCATTGCCCATGATTTTTGAACACTTCCTGAAGTCAGTAATGTATAAAGCAAATCCATCATACCATTTACATTTTTCAAATTGGGTATATGCCTTAGTCATGTCAATATGCTTAATCCCAGCAGTGTATGCTCTTAAGTTACCCTTATATTTTTCAGTATCAATGAAATCAATACAACCATTGAAATGGGTACCAGAAGAAATAAATTTATAAAGTTCTGGATATTCCCTTGCGTCAAAACTACAATACCTCAATCCAGTCTCATGTTCAAATTCATTAACAACATCTCTATATTCACTTTGAATTCTTACATTCTTATCTAAAGTACTAATCGAATTGATACCATAGCAATTTTTTGAAAATGTATAAAATTCATTATTATCATCTAACTGTTTCTGAATCTCCAATAACTGTGTCTTGGTTTCAACTTCGACAGCATCATATTTTTTGAATAAACTATTCTCATCAAATTTTTTATGTCCATGTTCAACATGATTAAGTCGGGTATTGAGAAACTTAAAAACCTTCAATGGTTTCTTCATTGACCTGTATGAAAATAATGTTTCCTTGCTAAATGGTTGGTCTATATCAATACCAATTTGTAATTGTTCACATAAATGAGGCAATTCTTTTTCTGGTACTCCAGATTTATAAGTACTAAATAATCCAACTTTATCATTTGTTCTTTTCTTTTTATCATTGGATTTCTTGCCATTGAATAAGTTCAACAATCTCTGATATCTTGATTTTGTTGATTTAGTTTCTGATTCTAATATCTTTTCCTGTACCCAATCAAAAATAGGTTGAAGTAAACATCTTCCAACAACTGAAGCACTATAGGTCTGTTCATAATATCTTTTTGTCAACTTCTTTTCTTTTGTGTAAATAAATTTTACTTCACTACCTTCACTAACCATACCACCATCTGACAATGGAATTTGCCAAATCATAAACTCACTATTAACTCTCCATGGTGACAAATCACCTTTATCCTTATACCATTCAGCAGGTGTACTTACATTAATATTATCATCAACAACATTCTGTCCATCAATCTGAATAAGAACTCTCCATTTTCCTGTAATTCCTTCATCAGTCATTTGTTTCAACATCAATCTAAAATTGTTTAAATCATTTTTGCCATCATATTGTTGCCATTTTAAAGTAGTAATACCCAAATCATCCTCACCCAAGTCTTCAGCAACTGGAGGAACATAAACATAACTTTTAACAATAGTACTTTTTTTCTTAGTAAAAACACTGCCTTGAATGTCATGGTCATTTTTGAATTTTGTTCTTAGTCTGCCATCTTTATATCTCTTGTCAACAGGTTTGGCAATCACTCTGTCACTATCAAGATTATACAATTTAGTTCTATCTAAATAATTAGTAGTCTTCCCTGCTCTAATCATTCTTCTGTTAAAATCCAATGCTTTTTTTGTATACCTACCGCCTTGCTTTAACTGAGTAGGATGATAATATTGGATTCCAAATTGTGCTTTATCACTGTCTATAAGCGATTTTATCTCCTGTTCAAGATTCATGTTATTATTAGTTGAGATTAAAATATTGTTCATTTTTCTCCTATACTATATATTTAGAAAAAAAGTTTAAGTAGTTTTTTCCAAATATATTTAATTAAAAAAAAGTAGATTTAAGATACTTTTGAAAAAGTATATCAAAAACTAAAAAAAGGGGTTTAAAGGGGAGATTCCCCTTCCTCATTCAATAATTTCTTTTGGGCATATTGTTCTTTTTTTCTTGCTAATATCTTTTCCTTATTCTTTTGATAATATGATTTTTGATTCGCCTTAAGTTTAGTTTGAAATTCTTGCCATGCTTCAGGGTCTTGTTTCTTTCGCTCCAAATAGTTTTTGTATGCTCTTCTTTGATAGGTACTTGTTGAAAGTGTTTTTTCCATTTATATATATATATAGAGATTTATTTAAATAGAAATAATAATTTATTATTTTTTATTCTGTGCCTGTGCTTCCTTAAGTGCTTGTTCTTGGAGTGCTGGGGGTAGATTATGAATTTGATTTTTTGGACTTCTGTTGATTGTTAAAAAGATAGTGTTATCATCTCCCAAGTTATCTGCTAAGTTTTTGTTAGCATCAAGGATTCTACATTTAAATGAATCTAAATACATGGGTTGTCCTGAATGAGTATAGACTAAAGAGTCCCCTTCAGTTCCCTGAGTATATGAATTGACTTCATAGAACCTGCCAACAATACCAACTAAGTTATTTTTATTAGCAGACTTTCCTGTAACAACATTCCTAAACTTACTCGACACTTCAATCAAAAAGTATCCAAATTGTGCGGTCGCTCCTAAGACTGAATTTGCTCCCATAAGTCTGGTATTAACTTCATTGGTTGGGGCAAAAAATGCTGGTTCAGTGACGGGGACGGGTAAATAGAAATTGTCTCCTGTTGCTCCAACTGGTGCTACGGTAAATAGTTTTCCCTTAGGTACTAAAGCATCAATGGTGGCATTTCCTCCAACTTTTAATCTACTTTCTTCTTGGTATCCTCCTTGAAAGATTGTGAACTGAGCAGGTGGTGTCAGTGCCTCTCCAAAAAATTTTGATGCTGAAGTTCCTTGTGCCTCACTATATTGAATTAATCCTGTTGTCTTGGGATATAAGTTTTCTAAAATAAAACCTAATTTATCTTCCCAAAAATCATAATAGTTTCCATTGTCATCTACAGCACCTAAATGGGTAAACATAATACCAGTTTGTTGTCTTTGAATTCTGGCATCTGCTCCTATACCTGAGGACTGATATCTTACACTGGCAACACCATTTGTATCATACATTGGCATATGAAGAGCATCCCAAGCAAATTTTTGTTGAGCATCAATATAGGTAAGTTCAACTAATGAAGCACCACACAATGTAGGAGCAGTTGGTTCAATGGAATTAAACCCTACTCCACCACCCGGGTCACCAAATAACATACCTTTCCAAGGTGTTTGAATTAAAAATGGATTTCCATCTCCTACACCAGAATACAAACCTTCAATACTATTTCCTACAGGATTAGTTGCTTTTGTAATTTCTGTATTGATATAGTTACATAAGTCAACTGGAGAATATGAACCTTTTGGTAAACTCATAGAAAATATACCCTTTAATGGTTGACAGAAAATTTCATCTTCATTAGCAATTGTACCTACCAGAGTCGGATTTACCTTGAATTTTGATACCATATCAGCAGGGGATGGGGTTAAGGTTAAACCAGTAGCAGGATTCATGTTTCCTCCTGTATCTTTAAACATAATAGGGTGGGAAAGTGTAACCCTTTGAGTAGATGCGGTAGAAAAACCTTTTGCTGTAAACTCTTTAACATGTGCTGTTATAGTTTGTGCCGTACCATTGCCATCAACATATCCGATTTGTATATCAAAGGCAGGACATACAGTTCCTATTTTGGTAAATGGTACAAATACTATTTCAATTGAATCTGTATATTTGACACCTCCTCCCGCTCCAACTCTATGAATTACTTGGGGCATGTAACAACTTCCTGTTGCCTTATTGTTAGGGTCGGTTGGGTCGCCTAAATCATTTTGTTTATCACCGTTAGCAAAATTATAAAAAGCAGTATTTCCATTAACAATATTCCAATAATTGAAATAATATAAAAACTCATATTTCAATGTTAAATTTTTATCAATATTGATTTTTTCATTTGATGTTGCCTGAGTATCAATAAATACCTTATTCATAACAAGTTGGTCTCCTTGATAAAGGGTAATTTTCTCTTGGACTACTGATTCCCAATCACCAGCACCAAATTCATTTTGTGCTTCCGATTGTTTTAATTCTAAAGTAATTGTATCACTCATATAGTATTACTGAAGAAAATAATACTAAGGTATTGAAACTATACAACCTTCTTGTTTGCCCTTTATGCCTTCGACAGATGGATGTCCTCCTATTAATGTGTCTAATCCTATAAGTCTTTCCATCTTGAGAATCCCATTATCTATAAATTCTGTGACTACTTCTCTTACCCCTTCCCAAACTTCATAATCATCAAAAATGATATACTTTAAATTTGGGTATCTTTTTAATGAATTGGTAACATCCATTTTACAACCATCATAGGAATGTACACAATCAATGAAAACAATATCAACCTCTGGTAAGGTTTTCCAATCATCATAATAAACATTAAAATTCCTGACTTCATTATTTTCCACTTTACAATGAATATTAAAGAAATCTATATGTTCATCCAGTATCTCAGTACCTATAATTTTGTTGAAATATGGTGCTAAATATTTGTTAGTATAACCTTTATGAGTTCCTATCTCCAGCATTGACATAGGTTCTTTATCTTTACAAAAATCAATTATATCATTCCTCATTTTTGTAGAACAAGTAAAAACATCATCATGTATATCAATCATATATATGATAATGGAGAAAAAAAAAATGTAAAAAATAATATCTCTATATAGTAAATATGCCGAAGTATATTGAAAAAATCGCTATAGCACTAATAGGTATACTAAGTAAAATAAAAGTTTGTAAAAGTTCCTGTTGTAGTAGTGAATGTATGACAGAACCTGAACCTAATAAAAGGGAATCCCCTATCTATGAAGAATAAACAATGTTATATCTGCCATCTTTTCGCATGACAACCTGTTTGTTGACTTCACCAAAAAGATTAAGTGTTAATCTCTGGTTGAGTCCAGCATTGGTATCAACACCAGTTCTGTTTACATCAACTATGAGTTCTTCAATATATTCATCAACTCTAAGTCCAGTATAGTCTAACTGACCATCTGGAATTTCAGCGACATCAATATAATTGGAACCATCAGCAAGTTTTGGAACATTCTGATTGGCAACAACATTGACTTCTCCATAGGCATCAACTAATGCCCCAAGACGACGATTATACCCAGTCAGACCATTTCTTGCTAATTTATTGGCACCATTAACTCTTACCTGAACCTGAGGTTTGTAAAGAGATTGAGAACCCTGATTAACATAAGATGTCTTATTTGAATCAGTTCCTGAATCAACATAGGTAGAAGCATCGGCGGGAGTACTGACAAGTAAAAGAGTATTCAACTTTTTACCATTGAAACCCTTAACCATGTTGTTGTTATCTTGAGTAGAAACTCCATCGGTAGCGATTCCAGTAATGGGAGGAAGAGAAACGGAATCATGTTCAATGGGTCTATAGGCAACACCAGCATAGTTACTCATCATCTGATTTCTGGTATCAGATGGGTTCATTTCATCAGCGACAAGGACTGTGTTTTCATAAGAACTCAAAACAAATGCTCTGGCACCTGCGGTTGAACCTACAACATCCTTAAGTTCAGTAGCACTCTTCCAATTAATTACAAGTCTAAGGTGTGAGTAAACATTAGTGGGAAGTGCGATTGACGCTCTTAAAAATGGTAACATATCCTGAAGAGAAATCCATGCTTTATTAAGTTCATCATTGTCTGAGGATTGAGTCTGAACCTTAACTGTATCCTGCTTGAGAGGACGAGGTGAAGCAGTACTTGTAGCATCAACTTCAGTATCTCCTTCAACTACATAACCAAGGTCATTACCCTTAAGAAATCGGTTAACTGATAAATTAGCATCATTGGTATTGTTGACAGATTTCCAAGCATTGTAAATTGATGCTTGAAGTAACTGGTCTAAAAGTTGGTTACCATCATACAACTGTATACTCTTAATACATCCATATGTTCCTAATAATCCATTGAGTGCGGTTGTAGTTCCAGAACTAATACCAGCATTTAAGAGTCTTAGGTTACTTAAATAAACTGTCTCTGGTTGTAAGCGGAATTCACTTCTAAATTTTGCTTTGTCAAAAACTGGGTCAATAAGTCTTGTTGTGATACTTGAATTGTAAATTTCGGTCATTCTATATAATTACCCAACAAAATAAAAATAATTAAATCACTTTTAATTTAATTATTTGGTTAAATTGCTTAAGTTAATTAAATGCTGAGGATTGAGTGGAAATACATATACATTAACATGTTGGATGCTCCGCCAGAGATACCTGAGGTCAACTGTACATTAAATTTCTGATTTCTCAGGTCGATGAAATCATCGAAAAAAATTCCAGCAATAAAACCTTCATTGTTAGCAAGTTGCTGAATACCAAGGGAATTGCGACCTGTAGAAAACATTGATTCAATACCTCTGGAAACAACCTCCTCATAGTCTCTAAGTAGATAGGAAACAAGTGAGTTGGTGGAATCATTAAAGAGATACTGAAGTTCTGTAAGATTTGGAACAGAGGCAAGTTGTAAGTTGTTATTCTTAGCAGTGTTTTCCTCATTCTGTAATTGGAATGAAAGACTAACACTATTACAGACAGCGGGGACTTTAACTCCTACATTAGCAAATCCTGATTCAAGTGATGGTTTGACACTCTGAATAGTTGCCATTACAACCTTATTGTCCATCATATCAGGACTCTGGGGAACACTGCTAAATGATACCTGTAAATTGGCAATCTCATAAGTTGTTTGTCCATCAACATCTTGACCAAAAAGACAAGCATTGACTCTTGCTAAGTTAATAGTAAGTCTAATAGCACCTGACTTGTCATATGGTAAAACATTCATACCCTCACTCTGAGCATTATTTAAGGCAATTTCAGGTTTGAAACTAAAATCAGGAGGGATAGGTTCAACAATTACTCCTGAACCAGCATTATTAGTGTTAGCAGGTGGTGTGACTCCCTTAAGTACTAAGTTAGTCATTCTGTCAGTTGGAGCAAGAAGTTCACAAACATTGGAACCATTGTTCATGTCTCCTCTTGCTTTTCTACAGGAGTTTTTCATCTTAAGGTATCGGGGATACTCAGAAAGATTTTCGATTAAATTGGAACCATTGAAAAAACTGGTTTGAACTGATTCTACAAAACTATGTGAACCAGCAAGATGGTCAAGTTTGATATCCTTAAAGAAATTGGCATCTGTAGAAAGCAATGCCCCATCTTGTTTTACAGTTAAGTCTCCCTCAATTCTTACAGAATTAAGATTTAATGCTCTGCCTTCAAAGGTTAAAACAAAGTCCACATTGTCATATTCTGTGAAAGACACTTTGTTATTTTCAGGAATTACGGTATGGTACATAAAATTACTCATTGTATATAATAACTCAATATTTTAAAATTGACTTATTAAATAAAAAATAAATGATTAGAAAGAAATAGTGCGTGGTCTAATCTTAAATAAGGATAACTTCTTGACTCCACCACCTCCTGCTTCAATATTAACCTGTAAAAACTTTTCTCTATCAGTTTGGAATAGAGGATTGGCGATGAGTGTTGTCTTTACTTCTGTTTGGTCGTAAGCATCATCATAAACTTTGTCTGAAGCACCATAGTTTTGATGGAGATTCTTAAGTCGGTATCCCATATTACCAAAAGTCATGTTAAGGCGGTCATAGTACAATGGAGAATCAACATCAATCTCACGGTCTGTGGCATCTTCATTGTTAATTCTTAACCTAAAGGATGAAATATCTTCATTGACAGAAATCAAATCCTGTCCATCTGGGAAAGCAATCAAAACATTGGTGGCATCTGGTTCCACTGAATACTGATTCTGGAAAGAAGTCAAAGAGTTACCATTGGTCTGTTCAGTACTAAATGTATCATACATGATGGTATCAACACCTACTGGATTACCAACACGCTTGATGACAATTTCAGCAAGATTGATTTCAATAGTTGAATTACCAACATCAAATCCTACTGGTACTACAGTAATACCTGTATAAGTTTTACCTACAGCAAGGTTACCCCATGAACCTGTGAATGTAATTTCTAATTCTCCTTCACTTGCCTTATCATGAACAATCTGCTCAATAATGACAGTATGGGTTTCACTTCCTGTATCAGTATGAACAGCAGTAAGAGTACATTTCTGTCCTACGAAAAATGGAGAGTTTCCTAAACCATCAGTATAGACATTATCTGTAACAACAGCATTGGCATCTCCAGTTGCGGTGATATCCGCCATTTTCTTAGATTCATCTAAATCTGGAATATCGGTAGCAGTAACCATTCTCTGAACTGGAGCAAGTTTATCAATGTTAAGTTCACAATGAAGGCGAACATCACCAGTCTTAGACATATCAAGTTCCTGAGCAGAACGGCAGAAATCAAACATGTCCGCAAGTGAAATCTGAACTGGGCAGATATCTAAATCCCTACTGGGAAGAGTACCTGTCTTATTGATTTCTCTGTAAAGAGTGTACTGACTTTGATTGAGAGCATCGGCAACCTGATTGGATTTGAGGTAAGAAAAGGACTGCTGTTCCTCAAGACTTCTAGTATAAGTTGCCATAATTTGAGAAAACTGGTCAACTCTACGGAGATTCTCAATTTGTCCCTTAAGTGCTGATTTTAAAGCACAATTTTTGACAATTGCTGTATTTGTGTAATGTGGATTGACTCCATTTACAGCACTCCATTCTACACCAGCAGGGTAAATGCCGACTCCAGTATCTGTATTACTTTCAGCAACATTGACTTTCACATTTAAATTTATATAAGAATCCCTTAAATTAACAACTCCCATGCCCGATGGGATTACAAAGTCTACCAAATTTTGGGCGGTTGAAAAATCACTTTGAACTGAATTAATCTTAACAAATTTATCCATTGTATATAATAACTCAATATTTTAAAATTCAGTTATTAAATATTAAAAATTAAAGAATTACTTAATTCACTCCAACTTGGTCTGTTGGGTTAACAGTAGAACCTACTTGAGGAGAATCAATAGGTTTATCTTTGTGATGTTTACCACCAAAAAGACCTCCCAAAAGTGTACCTAAACCCGCAACTAAACCTATAACATCGGCGATTGGGTTCAATCCTCCTTCACTTCCTGCTATGGCACCAAATTCTCCTAAGGCATCTTCCCCTGCTTCTTCAGCAGTAGTAGCACCTATTTTTGAAGCACCATCTTCAGCATCTCTGACATCTCCTGCTCCGCTTCCACCTTGGTCATCATCTGGTGTAGGTTCTTTTGGTTCAACTTCCTCAGGTCTTACTGTTTTTGGTTGTCCTTCTTGTACTGACCCTCCTTCAGGTTGTCCTGATGGTGTCGAATCACTTGCCTTTGGAGGTGGTTGAGTAGCAGTACGCCTATAAGTTTCCATGACTTCTTGGTTTTGTTGAGATGTAAACTGTGGCGTAGCATCAACATCTCCTCTTGCTCTACCTTTCATTAAATCCCTCATGGGTGATAATTGGTCTTTAGTTGAAACATCTCCAGCAACACTATCAGGAGCAGGAGGTTTAGGTTGACTAATTCTACTACTTCGACCAGTAAAATCAATACTTGGGGCATCATCTAAATTAGAACTTTTGAAGATACTTGAAAGTCTGGATGAAGCAGATTCAGTTGGAGCAGAACCATCTCCACTTGCCCCCTTACCTGAAACAAATTTACTAAATGAAAATGGATTGTCACCTTCAACTGGAGCATCATCGGTGGCAGGGGCAGGTTGTGAGTCTGGTGGTAAAGATGAATGTGTAGTAGGTTTATCAAATAAATCGGCAGTTCTATCATCAAATTCCTCTGGTTCTTCGCCTCCATCAAAAGGTTCTGAGTCTTCTAAATCAAATAAAGGTTTAGATTCAACTGGTTTACCTGTAAAGGCATCAACAAGTTGAGGTTCTTCAAAGTCACCCTCATCTGGTTTTGGTTGTGTTGCTACATCTGAAGGGTCACCTCTGGGCAAATTTCCCTGACCTGCTCTAATATCATTTAAGGCACCCTGAGTGTCAGAATCTAATTGAGCAGGGGAACCATCATTTAAGGCACTACTAGGTTTTTTCAAAGAATCTAATTTTTTGTTAAATGCTTCTTGTGCTTCCCCCAATGTAGTATTTTTAGTAAAACCTTGGGACACACTCCTTAAATCTTCGGGTTTAACTCCTAATTCTTTCGCTTTATCCAACACACTTTTTTTGAATGCTTCTACTCCTTTTCTTCCTAATGAATTCAAAGATTTGTTTGCTCTTGCTTTAAAAGCATTGACTGTACCTTTAAATATGTCTTCTATTGGTTTCCTAATGAATTCCTGAGCAAGAGGGTCTGTAATACTTTGAAGGGTACCATTGTATTCATCATCTTTCTGTTTCTGTTCCGCATTCTCCTCTCTAACTTTATTCTCATCATTAGTTCTTCCATTAATCGCATTAATATAGTCACTTAGTGCTTCATTTTGTCTTTGTCTATCTAAACTTGAAAAAGCATCACTCATTACTGTATAGTATTTAATGAGATAAAATAATATCTTATTAAATAGTAAATGAGTAAGTCAATAAAAATCCATAAAGTCAGAGACAATAATGAAAAGCATTATACACTGAAAGGCGACATGTTTGATTTAAGTTTCAGGTTGATAATAACGGGGAAAAGTTTTATGAGTGGTAAGACAAATTTGTTGCTTAACCTTCTACTTCAAGATGACCCAAGATTATACAGAGGAGACTTCAAGGGAGAAAATATTTTTGTCTTTTCTGGTACTGCTCACACCGATAAAAAAATTAAAACCTTAATTGAAGAAAAAGAGATTCCTGAGTCTAATATATATGATGAATTTGATGATGAAATAGTTGATACACTATATGAACTAAATAAAGAGAAATATAATGAAGCAGTGAATGAAGAGGAAAAACCTGAAAATGTTCTATATATTTTCGATGATTTAAGTTTTGGAGGAAATATGAAAAAATCTCAATTTGGTGCTATTGCTAAATTGTTCTGTAATGGCAGACATTCGTTACAATCCGTGGTAATTTTACAACAAAAGTATACGGATAGTCTTGTATGTGCTAGAGAAAATATGTCAGCAGGAATATTTTTTAAGTGTAGTGATAAGCAACTTGACACCATTAGTGATGAACATAATTTCCTTGAAGGAGGAAAGAAGCAATTTAAAACAATGTTTAGAAAAACTACAAATGAACCCCATAGTTTCTTAGTTGTAAACTATAGTAATCCAACTGAAAATATGTATATGAATAAAAATTTTGAAATCATTGGAGCATGTGGTAAAGTTAAGGGTAAGGATTGTAATTGTGAATAATTACCTACCATGTCTTTCATCAACCGATGGTCTCCAATCAAAATTATTATCAGTATATCCAGTATAACTACCACCTCTATCTACTTCATCCCATTCTTCAAATTCATATCTTCTAAAATATTCTAAGTTGATATCTTCTATCAATTCATTCATGTACTTTTTATGAACTTGTTTCTCAATCTTAAACACTAATTCAGGGGGTAAGAAGTTTAACAATATCTCTGTCATGATATAATACAATATAATTATTTGTCTTTATATATATATTTAGAAACAAATGATTTATTTAAACTTTAGTAAAACTTAAATAAAACAAGGAGTCCAGTCAGTTCTTGTATCCGCCCCTAAATCTTGATGTGAGGACTTTTTTAGGTTGAGGAACTGGGTCTGGTTGGCAAACAACAGGAGGTTTCTCAGGGGAGGGAGCAGTAACTTTTTTATCAACCCCTACATCTTTATCTATATTATTTTCTTTAGGAGATTTTATTTCTCTGGATTTTTGTAATTCTTTTGCTTTTGAAATCTGTTCTGCTAAACCTTTTTTAAAGGCATTCAATTCTTCCCTAAGTGCTTTTACTTCTTCTGAACTGTTCGATGAACCAGATTCTCTTAATGATTTAATTTCATCTTTTAATACTTTGATTTCATCTTCCATAGGATTCTGTTTTAATACAGACCTTGCTATCTTTTCATCTTGTTCCTTTCGTTTTTCTTCTTTTTCAAGATTCTTTAGTAACTTTTTCTTTTTTCTTGACTCCACACTTTTTTCC